>OGPT01002174.1_pt1 | contig 16344 bp, 14 predicted proteins | sample 1552951 | NCBI WGS metagenome assembly OGPT01 (sample SAMEA2580224, study PRJEB22360) | human gut metagenome | biome: human gut; feature: human-associated habitat; material: faeces | place: Denmark | collected 2008/2010
CTCCACCGGCGATCGGCCTAGCGATCAGAGGGAAGAAGGAGGCGGACTGCTGTCCTGGTTTGGAGAGCGCTGACCGGGATTCTCTAGGGATGAGCGGCGGAAGAGGCGATGACCCGCATCGACGTCCTGCAACAGACTCTGGTTCAGAGGGGCTAGGAATGAGAACGATCATGCAAGGGAACCGTTGAGGGCGGGATTCGCCGTGCCGAAGCCGCGCCGCACCTTCCGACGCTCCAGCAAGAGATCGACAGTCTCCGGGAGGAAGATGAGAGCGTAGACGAGGCTCACGAAGTCGATGAAAACGCCGACGAACCTAGGGTCCAGCGAGGAAAAGGGGGCTACGCGGCGAGCAGGACGCTCCGAAGAGAAACGAGAGCGGCGACGAGGGGGCCGAAGCACTGTGCGGCGTTACTCAGCGTCTCGAGCCAGGTAAGGCACTGGGCTCTGTCAACACTCCCCGAAATCTCGCTGGCGTAGACCTGGGCAATACACAAAACGCAATCAAACAGGCCAGCAAACGATCGGGCAGCCACATAGACAAGGGGGTTGCTTGTGTAAAAAGAGAAGAAGTTGCCTGTGAGTGAGCCCGGAATGCTGCTCCTACACACTGTAAGCCCGAGAAGGGCGATTAACACCGAGTTCCGTCTCCCGATCCAACTGCTGATGCACTCGCAGTACGCAAAACCTACAAATCAGGCGACTCCCCCAATCGAACTGAGGAACTGCAACAGGTAATATCCACTAAAGCTCAGTGCGTACAGCGTTCCGGAGAGCTCCATTTCGTTGTTGTGAAATGGGATCATCGGAAGGATCGTGGAGAACGACATGATATGCAAAAAGCTGACAATGTAAAGATTACCGGTGAAATCCGTGCTCATTACGAAGACTACAAAGATACCGCTGACAAAGATAACTCCAAACTGCGTTCTCGTATTTGGATTAAAGGCCAAGTAAACGATGATTGGTCTTACACTGCAATGCTGCAAAACGAGCAAACATTTGTAAAAGATGGTAACAGCGATAACAAAGGCGATGAGGATACTAAATTCCAACGTGCATTTGTAAACGGCCGTCTGGGTGGCCTGGCTGTTGAAGTTGGTCGTAACAATGCTGCTATTTTCGGCGGTGAAATCCTTTCCCACCGTGCTGACCGCGTTAAAGCTACTTATGGCAAAGACGTAAAACTGGCTGCTGAATTTGGTAAACTGTCCAGCACTGATAAAGGTTGCTTGGCTGATGACTACTATGCAATTTCTCTGAGCGGTAAAGTTGGTGCTTTGGGCTTAGAAGCTGTTTATGTAGACGTTGATAAAGATGAAAACCTGAAAGACGTTGCTGGCAATAAACTTGACAACAAGATTTGGGCTGTTGGCGCTAACTATGCATTCGATAAGAATGTTGGCCTGAAAGCTGGCTACCTGAATGGTGATGTTGAAAACGCTAAAGGTGAAGATGACGGCTGGTATGCAGCTCTGAACTACAAAGGCGCTAAAGCTGCTAAGGTTGGTTCCTTCGGCGCATATGTAGGCTACTATGACCTGGCTGCTTCCACCATGATCTCCAACGGCTGGAACACCGGTTTTGCTAACGACCTGCGTAAAAAACATGATGGTTTCGAAGGCTGGAAAGCTGGCGTAAACTACACCTTCGCTAAGAACATCGTTGGTACCGTTGAGTATGTTGACCTGGACGCTAAAGACGATTCCAATGCTGACGACAAGACTCTGTGGTCTCAAGTTGTATTCACTTTCTAATTCCAACCATATACAACAACTTAACATTTAACACGCGCGTATAAGAAGACGGCCGCCCGGAAGGGCGGTCGTTTTTTGATGTGTGAATGCCTTCCTTTTTAGGTTCGCAAAGCGCAACAGTCCCCCCTTTTAGTCGCCTACGGCGACAGTCACCCCAGGGTGCTTTCTCTTGCCCTTGCGGGCAATTCACCTTGTCCCCCAAGGGGGAACCAAGAATTAAAGCGAATGGCAGTGTTCTGACTTAGGCTAATAAGTCAAGCTATCGAAAGGAAAGTGTGCTATAATCAAATAAAGCTCGGAAGAATACAAAACAAGCGCTTAAGACTTGCCTGCCCCTTGGGGAAGGTGTCTGCGAGCGAAGCAAGCAGACGGAAGGGGGATGTTACATTGGATTCATATTATAGAGAACGTAATGTTAAGCTTGTTCCAGTTGCCAAAAATAATAGGAAGAATATGACACCTCAAGAAAGACAATTGTGGTACTGCTATTTGTCTAAGCATAGATTACATTGGCAAAGACAACGAGTCATAAGTGGGTTCATCGTTGACTTCTACTGCCACGCAGCCAAACTTGTTATAGAAATAGATGGCAAGCAGCATTATACGGAACAGGGGATAGCCTATGATACGGAACGTACGCAGGTTTTACAGGGATATGGCTTAAAGGTATTGCGTTATACCAACCAGCAGTTGGAATGCAAATTTCAAGAGGTATGTTGGGATATAGAAAAGAATTTACTCTAATGACTCCCCAGTCAGAAAATTTTTAGCAAACACTGTATTTTTCTATAGATTTATGTTAAAATATACCTATATTCTGCATTACTTTAATGCGTCTGGAGGAATAAGAATGAAAAAGGTTTTACGTTATTTATTGATGACTGTTATGGCTATCTGCTTCAGCATCCCCTGCTTTGGTGCAGCTGAAGCTGCAAGCGTTGCCCTGCTGCCCTTAATCAACAATGTTGAAGGCGGAGATGAGTTGGCAAGTCAGGTTTTCTACAAAAACGCTCTTGCTGTACTGAACAGCAAAAAAGGCTTTGTAGTAGTAGAAAACGACAAGCTGACCGCTGTTATTAATGATGCTAAGATTGGCAACAAGGTTCCCAGTGCTGCAACTCTGGAAAAAATTGCTAAAGATGGCGATGTTGACATCGTTATCGCTGTTCAATTGGACAAGCTGGATGACAAAGCTATCGATTCCAGCGAAGAGCGTAAACTGCAAATCGACCTGCAAGGCTATGCAGTTGCTTACAACAAGCTCACCGGTAAAGCTTATGAGCATCGCATTTACAGCGATAAAACCATTCCTGAAGCTCTGACCAGCCGTTGGGATTGGACTCATGAAGAATTTGGCCGTGCAGTACGCATCGAAGTAGACCGTGCTCTGCGTGTTAAATAATTCATAGCTTAATTTTAGTTTAAACACCAAGCCGCTTCTGTAAATTTTGCAGAGGCGGTTTTTGTATTGCGAGTAAATAGCTTCAAAGGAAAAATATCATACAAATGATTATTAGAAAAGAAGAGCTTCTTTATTTGCCGAATTTAAGAAAAATTTGTGAAACCCTTGTAGTATAGTTATAAACGTGGTACAATAAGCATATGAAAAAATGCTTATGCTAACTGCTGAGGGCAGCGAAAAACGCAGACTGCAAAGAGTATGGTAGAGGAAACAAGGCAACTCTTACTGAAAGCTGCGGCGAGCCGAGTATCAAAGCCAAGGCGAAGAAGCATAGCAGAGTTTTTCAAATGTATTTTCCTAAAGGAGGAAATTAAAATGAAAAAATCTTTAGTATTAGCTATGGCTATGGCTCTGGGCGTAACTGCTTCCGCATACGCTGCTAACCCGTTCTCTGACGTTCCTGCTGGTCACTGGGCTTATGACAGCATCAACAAACTGGCTGCTGCTGGCGTAATCGAAGGCTACGGCGACTCCACCTTCGGTGGCGACAAACTGATGACCCGTTATGAAATGGCTCAAATCGTTGCTAAAGCAATGGCTAAAGGCGCTAACGTTGATAAATTGGCTGCTGAATTCGCTGACGAACTGGACAACCTGGGCGTTCGCGTTGCTAACCTGGAGAAAAAAGCTGACAATGTAAAAGTAACCGGCGAACTGCGTTACAAATACATGAGCAAAGAAAAAGATGCTGATGAAGCAAACGGCAACTGCAAATCTTTTGAGAATGATCTGCGTTCCCGTATTTGGGTAACCGGTCAAGTAAATGATGACTGGTCCTACACCGGCATGATTGAAAATACCCAAGATTTTGCTGGTACCCCTAACTCCGGTGACGAAGATACTTCCTTTGCTCGTGCATATGTTGAAGGTAAAATCGGTGGCTTGAACGTAACTGCTGGTCGTTACAATGCATTCCTGGCAAACGGCAACATCTATGATGCAAAAGCTGATGGCGTTGAAGTTTCCTATGGCGATAAAGTTAAAGTAACTGGCTTTGCTGGTAAAGGTACTGATGCTGTTGATGATGCTTCTTTCGGTAACTACTGCGGTGGTGAATTGAGTGGTGCATTTGATAACCTGAACCTCGCTGCTGGTTATGTAAACTTCAAAGACATGGGTATCGATGGCACTGATACCAATGTTGATAATGCTATTTGGTATGTTGGCGCTGATTACACCATGGGTGATGTAAATCTGTCTGCTATGTACCTGAAAGGCGATATGAGCGATAATGATAAAGATGTAACTGGCATTGATGACGATGGTTGGACTGCTGGCCTGACCTACAAAGGTGCTGAAGCTTCCGAAGCTGGTTCTTGGGGTCTGTTCGCTAACTACTATGATCTCGGCGGTCAAACTTATGTTGCACATACCACTGACGCTAACAGCTTTGGCGATTATAGTGTTAAAAACCAAGGCTTCAAAGGCTATGGCGTTGGCGCTAACTACACCTTCGCTAAAAACATCGTTGGTACTGTAGTTTACTACGACACCGAAAGCAAACTGGACAGCAAGGTTGATGACCAACGCGTTTGGGCTGACCTGACCTTCACTTTCTAATTTAACGATTAGCAAGTAACACAAAATAATACACGCGCGTATAAAGGCCCCCTCGCCGAAAGGTGAGGGGGCTTTGTGTTGCAAAAATATATGGATGTGGTATAATAAAAGTAGAAAGACAACCGCCCACAAGGTGGGTTGCCGATTCAAAGAGGAAAGAAAATCCACCCCGCGACCGGCAAGTTTTGGGGTGGTTTTCTTATGTCTGGATTGCTGTATTGCAAAAATATATGGATGTGGTATAATAAAAATAGAAGGACAACCGCCCACAAGGTGGGTTGCCGATTCATAGTGTCAGAAAATCCGCCTCAGTGAACGGCAAATTACAGAGGCGGTTTTTCTATGTGCATTTTACTTTTTGTTCTTAAAAATGAACGTCAGCAATGCCAGTATAAACATACCAAAAATCATAAGATCCTGGAAGGTGTAATATACCATAGACATCACCTCCATTCCAACGGAATTTCGGCAACGCCACCCTGCAACACGGTTGTCCTTATTATTGTATCATGTAAACATATTTTTGACAAGGAAGACAAAAAATGACCGTCCTCGCAGCTTTTGCTGCGTAGGACGGTCGTTTTGCTTTGTAAAATTACAGGCCGGCCTGCTCAATACCGCTGAACAGGAAGCCTAAATGATTGGTGGAGTTCAGCAACACTACGCGCCAAACACCTTCGTTATATTCTAATACATTGATACAGGTATTATCCTGCTTAATCTGCCAGAAGTGCGACATATCAAGGCCAAGCAAATCACAGATAATCGCTTTGTTCACTGCATCATGCGCAGCAACCAGCACTGTTTTGCCTGCATATTTGGCTGCATAGTCGTCAAAGGCAGCGCGCGCACGCTTGCGCACATCCTCCAGGCTTTCACCGCCGTCAGGCATTTGTACCAGCTGCGGCTTGGTGTGCCACAGAGCAAACTCCTGCGGAAATTGCTTGGCGATTTCCGGCGCCAGCACGCCTTCCCAGCTGCCGTGATTAATTTCCAGCAGACGTTCGTCTGTGGTCACCGGCAGCTTGTGTAGGTCAGCGCAAAGCTTGCAGGTCTGGTAGGAGCGCTGCAGCGGGCTGGAGATGCACACATCAATAGGGATGTGGTGCAAGCCCTCGGCCAGCAGGTGGCCTTGGCGCAGACCACGCTCGCTCAGCGGCGTATCCTCCTGACCTTGGTAACGGCCTTCTATATTCCAGGTTGTTTCACCATGTCGGACTAAAATTATTCTCATAAAATTTCCTCGCTGTAATTTATTTGGCTTTAGCCTTCGCAGTTGATGAGCTTAACATCAATAATGCCTTCCACACCGCGCAGCTGCAGCATGATATCGTTCGGAATGTCATCGCCGACAGCAATTGCCATAATGTTAGTGTCGGATTTAGGAGTGCTGCCAACCTGCATGCCGTTGATATTGATGCCGGCGCTGCCCAAAATAGTTGCCATTTGACCAATCATATTAGGTTTGTTGACGTGCGGAGCCAGCAGCAGGTAGCCTTCGGGATTGAAGTCAACATGATATTGGTCGATTTGGACAATCTTAGGCTGCTTGCCGTCGAACAGGGTGCCTTCGATTTTATGTGTGCCCTTGGCAGTAGCAATTTTTACATTGATAGCGGTAGTGAAGTAACCTGGCTTGTTGGCCTTAACCTCTTTAACTTCTAAATTGCGTTTTTTGGCAATACCGGGAGCATTGACAAAGTTAACGCTCTCCTGCAGAATCGGGTTCAGCAGACCTTTGAGGAAGGCGGTGGTGAGTGCCTGGGTTTCGGTTTCGGCAAGCGCACCGGTATATTCAACTTCCACGCTCTTAATCGGTCCGTCTGCTAAATAGATACCCACGGTACCCATACGTTCTGCCAGTTTAAAGTAAGGTTGGATAACTGCTGCCACGCTTTTCGGAATGGGAGCCATATTAACGGCGGTCATAACCGGACGGCCTTCAAGTGCATCAATTACGCCGTAAGCAACGTCAACAGCTACGCCGATTTGCGCTTCGATGGTGGAAGCACCGAGGTGCGGAGTTTGTACAACGTTGAACAGGCCCAGGAAGGGGTTATTTTCTTTGGTAAGCGGTTCCGTCGGATAAACGTCGATAGCGGCGCCGGCAATTTTACCGGATTTTACGCCTTCAGCAATAGCTTCGGGGTCCATGCAGCCGCCGCGGGCGCAGTTGACAATGCGCACGCCGTCCTTCATTTTGGCAATAGCGTCTGCGTTCAGCATTTTTTCGGTTTCCTTGGTGAGCGGAGTGTGAATGGTGATATAATCGGATTTAGCCAGCAGAGTGTCAAAATCAACCAGCTCAACGCCAACCTGATGCGCACGTTCTTCGGTAATATACGGGTCATAACCAATGGTAGTCATTTCCATAGCCTGCATACGTTTGGCAACGCGGCTGCCGATGCGGCCCACACCGATGATGCCAAGGGTTTTGCCCTGAACCTGAATGCCGTCGAAGGATTTGCGGTCCCATTTGCCCTCCTGAATGGATTGATGAGCCTGCGGAATGTGGCGTGTCATGGCCATCATCATAGCAACAGTGTGCTCGGTAGCTGCCATGGTGTTGCCTTCCGGTGTGTTGAGTACAACAATGCCTTTAGCGGTAGCGGCGGGGATATCGATGTTGTCAACGCCAACACCGGCGCGGCCGATAACCTTCAGGCGGGTAGAAGCTTCGATAACCTCTTTAGTTACCTTGGTCATGCTGCGGGTTACAAGTCCGTCGTAATTGTTGATAACCTTGATAAGCTCCTCTGGCTTCATGTTGGGCATTACATCTACATCAAAGTGTTCGCGCAGCAGAGCTACGCCTTTTTCGCTGATATCGTTGCTGACAAAAATTTTCATGGTGATTTGTCTCCTTTATGTATAATTTGTAGGTTATTGAACAACCCTCAGTTATCGCCTTTGGCGATGCCAGCTCCCTTGACGCTAAGACCTAGTTTGTCGCAAACACAACCCTCAGTCAAAATCACTGCGTGATTTTGCCAGCTCCCTTTCATGGAGCATATAACAGATAGGCAAGCTTGTGAACGTCAATATTGGGCAAGAAGTTTATATCTTCCCTGAAAGGGAAGGTGGCTGCGAACGAAGTGAGCAGACGGAAGGGTTGTATATATCTGATAGACTATGAATTGAAAATTATTTACTAGTTTTGTTTTCCTTCATGTACTCTTCCATAAACTCCGCCAACGCCTTGCAGGCCTCAAGCGGAACAGCGTTATAGGCACTGGCGCGACAGCCGCCGACAAGACGATGACCGCCGATGCCGACGAAGCCTGCAGCCTTGCCCTTGGCGACGAAATCCTTCTCCATTTCCGGTGTAGCCAGATTAAAAGTGATATTCATGTTGCTGCGGGCCTCGTGAGCAGCGTGTCCCTTGTAAAAGCCGTTGCTGTTATCGATAACGTCATAGATGAGCTTAGCCTTGGCTGCATTATTCTTGGCAATAGCGTTTACGCCACCCTGCTTTTTAATCCAGTGCAGAGTTTTGTTAACCATATAAATGGCAAAGACAGGCGGTGTATTGTACAAAGAATCGTTATTGGCAAAGGTGCTGTACTTCAGCATAGTGGGCAGGTCCTCGCGTGCTGTCGCCAAAAAGCTTTTCTTGGCAATGACGATGACTACGCCTGCAGGACCAAGATTCTTTTGCGCTCCTGCGTAGATAAGGTCAAAATCCTTGACGTTCACCTTGCGCGAAAGAATGTCGCTGGACATATCGCAGATAACGGGAACATCAAACTTGGGGAAATCCTTGTATTCGGTGCCGTAAATCGTGTTGTTGGCAGTGAGGTGTACATAAGACGTATCGGGGCGGAGCGTGAATTCCTGAGGAATGTAGCTGTGGTTTTTATCAGCGCTGCTAGCGGCCTCATAAACCTCGCCGTAGAATTTTCCTTCCGCCATGGCCTTCTTGGCCCAGACGCCGGTGTTGACATAAGCGGCGTATTTTTTAGTGTGGAAATTAGCAGCTGTTATCAAAAACTGAGTGCTGCCGCCGCCTTGGATAAACATAATCTCGTAGTCCTCGGGGATTTCCATCAGCTCGCGCAGCAGCTGTTTTGTTTCTGCATGCAGGGCAGCGTATTCGTTGCTGCGATGGCTCATTTCAATGATGCTCATGCCGGTGTTTTTGTAGTTTAAGAACTCTTCCTGCGCTTCCAGCAGTACCTCGAGCGGCATAGCGGAAGGACCGGCGTTAAAGTTATATGCTCTTTTCATTTGTTCTTTCCTTCTTCCTAAAAATAAATATGGCAAGCACATCCCTTTGGGACGAGCTTGCCTTTATCTCGCGGTACCACCCAAATTGCCATTGCCAAATTGCTTCACCTAAAAAAATAAGCCCTTCATCCCTATCTTGGGACGAGGACTGCTCGCGGTGCCACCCAATTTGCCTATGGCCAACTCTGAACGCTGTATCGGGCGCACCCGTCAAATTCGTCATTTGCCGCTTCGGAGCGGAACTAGTGTGCTTCGCTGCTGCCTTGCATCAACCGCCAGCTTTCTGAAAAGACCTGCACATTGCTTCTCCATCATTGCGTTGCGTAATATGATTTGTAGATGATTATAGCACGCCTGCTTTTAGAGTCAAGTGTTTTTGTAAAGATTTTTTATGTATACAATTTTTTAAGCTGTTTTGTAACGTAGGTTACAGAGTATTGCTAAAAATATGTTTATGTGATAAAATGATTTTGACAACTGTGGTACAGGGTGGCGTTGCCTTCATTCTTAAAGAATGGAGGTGATGTCTATGGTATATTTTACATTCCAGGATCTTATGATTTTCGGTATGTTTATACTGGCATTGCTGACGTTCGTGTTTCAGAACCGTAAGTAAAATGCACATAGAAAAGCTGCCCCAATACTTTGACCGGTAAGGGCAGCTCTTCTGTTTCTTAGCGGGCAACCCACCTTGTGGGCAGTTGTCACTTTTCATCTATAATATAGCACACTGCCAGTTTTTTTGCAAGTTGTGCATATTTAACTTGCGTATTTTCGCTGTTCATGTTAAAGTAAGCATGTAAACAAAATAACGTAACCGCTAGGGGCGCAATTTGCTGAGAGGACTGACATCCGACCCTTTGAACCTGAATCTGGTTAAAACCAGCGTAGGAAAGCGAGAAGATTTCTGCAAAAAGACAATTCAGCCGCTTTCCTACAGGAAAGCGGTCTTTTAATTATAAGGAGGCAAAAATATGGCAACACAAATGCAATTAGCACGCCAAGGTGTGATTACCGAAGCAATGAAAATTGTAGCAGAGCAGGAGCATGTAACTGCAGAATTTATTCGCGAAGGCGTAGCAAACGGTACTATCGCTATTCCATGCAACATTAATCATAAAAATATTATTCCGCGCGGTGTAGGCACCGGTCTTACCGTAAAGGTTAACGCTAACATCGGCACCTCCAGCAGCTATCCTGATCCGGAACCGGAGCTGGCAAAGCTGCAGGCTGCAATTGATGCAGGTGCAGATTCTGTTATGGACCTTTCTACCGGCGACAATATCAGTGCTTCCCGTCAGGCAATTATTGCTGCATCTACCGTAATGGTTGGCACTGTGCCGATGTATCAGGTAACTGTAGAAACCATTAAGAAGCGTGGCGCAGTGGTTGAGATGACTAAGGAAGATATTTTCGACGTTATCCGCCAGCAGGCTGCAGATGGCGCCGACTTCATGACCATTCATTGCGGCATTAACAAAAATGTGCTGAAAGCACTCATTGACGAAGGCCGCGTTATGGACGTTGTTAGCCGCGGCGGCAGCTTTATCACCGGCTGGATGCTGCACAATGACGCTGAAAACCCACTGTATGAATACTATGATGAAATTCTTGATATCTGTGCTGAATATGATGTAACCATCAGCCTTGGCGATGGCCTGCGTCCCGGCTGTATTGCTGATGCTACTGACAGAGCGCAGATTCAGGAGCTGCTGAACCTGGGTGAATTAACACAGCGCGCTTGGGATAAGGGCGTACAGGTTATGGTAGAAGGCCCCGGCCACGTGCCCTACAACCAGATTGCTGCTAACATGCAGCTGCAAAAACGCCTGTGCCACGGTGCACCGTTCTACGTGCTCGGACCTCTCGTAACCGACGTTGCTCCCGGCTATGATCATATTACCAGCGCTATCGGCGGCACTCTTGCTGCAGTAAGCGGTGCTAACTTCCTGTGCTACGTAACTCCGGCAGAGCATTTGGGCCTGCCTGATTTAAATGACGTGCGCGAGGGCGTAATCGCTACACGTATCGCTGCGCATGCCGCTGATTTGGCTAACGGCAACAAGCAGGCATGGGAGTGGGACCTGAAGATGGCAAGAGCACGTAAGGTTCTGGATTGGCCTGCTCAGCTTGATTTGGCGATTGACCCGGTAAAGGCTAAGGAATATCGCTGCCGCAAGAACAAATCCGATGATGAGGCTTGCTCTATGTGCGGTGATTACTGTGCTGTTAAAATTGTCGGCCAGTACCTGGAAGAGCATATGAGAAAGCACTGAGCCGTTACTTGAAAAAATAGTATGAATGTGATATATTAAATATAGAAAAAGACAACCGCCCACAAGGTGGGTTGCCAGTTGAATTGACTTGAAAAGCCGCCTCGGAATCTGGTAAATTACAGGGGCGGTTTTTCTATGAGCAAATTACTTTTTGTTCTGAAAAATGAACGTCAGTAATGCCAGTATAAAAATTCCGAAGGTCATAAGATCCTGGAATGTAAAATATACCATAGACATCACCTCCATTCTTGGGGGAATGAAGGCAACGTCACCCTGTAAAACGGTTGTCATAAAGATTTTAAAACATAAACATATTTTTAGCAAGAATGCTTGATGCTTATCATTCTGAACTATGCTATAATATAGATAATTATAATATTTCTAGAGGTAACTGATGGACAAGAATATTTTAGAATATGTCGGCAAAAGCTTATATCAGACACATATTTTGAAGGAAATGAAGCGCTATGTCGTTTTCCGTGCGCGTTGTGCTATGCATAGCAGCAAGGTTGACGAACTGCTGCAGTTTTTTGCTGCAAATAGCAAGCGTCAGGCTTGGCTGCAGGGAGCACCTGCGCTTTTGGAACAGACTACCAGAGCATTTTTTTACAAAGGCTCAACCTGGGACGAACGCATAGAACTGGTGCAAAATCATCTGCTGATTATGGAAGAGCTGTTCAAGCCGGAGCTGATGGATAAATTGTATAGCAAGGGTGAAATGGTGCAGCTGTGGGAGGATTCCTACGATGACAGACCGCTGACGCTGCAGCTGTGGTTTCATTCCGGTCAGCGCAAGGAAGGCTGTCTGTCACTGGCATTGTTTTACGAAGGTGAACCCTTATACCAGATCATGTTCTGGCTGGCTAAAAATAAAACAGATGGCAAGAATGTTATTTATATCGGCGCCCTGCAGGGACCACAGAATGGTAACGAGCTGATTAAAGGCATGACGAAGGCCTTCTTTGGCTATCGTACCAAAAACCTGATGTTCTATGGCCTGCGCTGCTTTGCTGATGCAATAGGCATTGAAAATATTTTTGCTGTTACTAATGACGGCTATTACGCTATGAACCATGTACGTGTAGACCGTAAGTTAAAGACTGATTTCGGTGCCTTCTGGCAGGAGTGCGAGGGTGTTATCTGCTCAGATCGCCGCTTCTACATTATGACGACTGCAGAGCACCGCAAATCTATGGAAGAGCTGAAGCCGTCCAAAAGAGCACAGCACCGCCGCCGTTTTGCTAAAATGGATGAAATGAAGGCTGCTGTTAAGGCTGCTGTTGACAGCTATAAAAAATAAAATATTACTTGTTTGGTTTGTAATATAGGCACAAAAGCTGTCTGCAATATTATTTATAGTAACAAACTGTACAAATTTTACATTGGATAAAGCAGAGGTTCAGAATAGAACCTCTGTTTTTTTTAGGTAAAACATGCTATAATGAAAATATATAGCTCTGATTGGAGGTAAGAAAATTGAAAAAACAGCTTGCAACTTTATTGTTGACCTTTATCTTTTGCTTTACAACGGTAATCCCGGGCTTTGCAGCTGATGCTGCTGTTCCCATGGCTGAAAAAATTGGTGCTATGGAAAAAATGCTTTACGGTACAGAGCAAAGCGGTTCCCTGCTGCAGCGTATGGACAGCCTTGAGGATGACGTTTACGGAACTATTACAAGTGATGCAATAATCAACCGCGTTGATAATATGTACGATTACCTTGAGGGTACTCCTGATAACGGAGAGGCTTCCTTTGCTACTAAGCTTAATGTAGTAGAATGGAAAATGAACGAAAGCATGTCCGGTGGCGCAGCCAAAAACCGTATTGAAGCAACTGAAAAGCTTCTCTATGGTCAGAACCAGACCGGTTCTTTGAGCGGACGCCTGGAAAATCTGCTGAAGCTTGCTTCCTATGAAGATGGCAATGTGCCTGTACAGGAAGTGACTTTGCCGAAGGATTCTGTTTTGAAAATCACCTTTACTTCCGAGCTGAGCACTAAAATGAGTCGCCAGGGCGATACAGTGCACTTCAAAGCTGCTGATAACCTGTACGTAAATGATGTGCTGGTGCTGCCGAAGGGTGCAACCGGTGTCGGTGAAGTTAAAAAGGTTGTTCAGCCTGGTATCTTTGGTAAGGATGGCCGTATTGATATCAACTTTACCTATATCTATGGTATAGATGGTACTAAGATTCCTGTTACCGTAGGCGAGCTGGCCAAACAAAAGGCTGAAAGCATTGCCGGTGCAGCCGGAGCCGCTATTGGTGGTATGATTATTCTTGGTCCTGTAGGCCTGGTTGGCGGTGCCTTTGTTAAGGGCAACAGTGTAACTATCCCGGTTGGCTGTGAAACCTATGTGCAAACTGCTGCAGATACTACCCTGCAGGGTGCAGTATATCAGGAATAAAATCGAAAATTATACGTGAAAAGCTCACTCTTTCGAGTGAGCTTTTGCTTTTTTTATGGTATAATGTTAAGTGGATTATTATGAATTTTTTCATTTGCAATTATAGAGAAGGAGTTTTTTCGTATGAATAAGACTTTTATAGCTGCCACATTAGCTTTGGGCATGTGCATGCCTGTTTATGCAGAACAGTTTAGCAACAGCAACAGCGACAGTATGCTGAGCCCGGTTTCTGTCAGTGAGCCGAATGTTGCATTGCCTCATTGCGAAAAGCTGGATGCAGAAAAGCAGCAGGGACTGCCGATTCACCTGACAGGTGAGCATGCAGTATATGATACTGTCAGCGGCGATTTTCATGCCGAGGGTAATATCAGGGTATCACAAAATGGCCAGGATATTTATACAACGCAGGTAAAAGGCAATATGAAAACTGGCGATATCTGGTTATTAGAAGGTGGCAAACTGGTAGAGGGAGAAAGTGAAACTCAGGCTGCCTGGGGTCATTATAACTTTAACAATAAGACCGGTGAAATGAAAAAATTGACCGGTAAAAACGGCAAGGATTTCTTTGCTGCGCCTCATGCTACTATCTATCCGGACAAAATGATTCTTGATGAGGGTGGCTCTACCAGTCGCTGCCCGGCAGAAAAGCATCCTAAATGTTTGGAAATCAAGGCTAAGACCTTTGAAATTTATCCGCATGATAAAATGGTAGCACGCGACGTCAAGGTTTTTGTGCGCGGTAAGCATATCTATTCCCGTGATTATTGGGAAAACAGCCTGACGGAAAAATCCAAGGAACGTATCCTGCCGCATATCGGCTTCAAGGACAGCGATAAGGGAACTTATGTCAATCTTTCCTATGAACGTCCGTTAGGAGATAAGGACACAATTTATGCTGATATAAATTATTACAGCAAGGCTGGCTATAAGCCTGTTTACGGCCTGGAGCATAACGAGCGTAACTTTAAGGTTACATACGAAAACGGCTGGTATGAGGACGATGACGAATGGGTAGAGAAGCAGAACAATATACGCTTTAATTATAAAAATCATCATATCGCTCCTGGTTTACCTTTGACTTACAGTGCTTATTTTGAACGTGGTCTGTGGAAAAATGATAATAGCGGACGCAAGAGCTGGCATACAGAATATGGTGCCTTCCTTAACCATGACCGCATTTATCTGTTCAACAGCAAAAATACTTCTTTGGATTTGACGATTGGCAAGAAATGGACACGTGAGAGTGCAGAGGATTCTTTGCAGTCTACCAATGTTTATTATGCAACATTGGGCCAGAAAATCAGCCCAAAGTGGAATACCTGGGTTGGCTATTATCGTGAAGATTTTACGACAGATGTATTCACCTACGATCAGCCTGATATGGCCAAAGAGCTGCGTAATGGTCTGCAGTATATTATGGATGACAAGAACAGCTTTACCATTGTCAACCGTTATGATTTAGACCAAAAGGAAAACTATGAAACAAGATACAGCTGGACGCATAAGTTCTGCTGCTGGCAGCTTTCCTTAATTTATAAGCATAAAGATATTGATAATAAAGACAGTGCTTTTGAAGCTAAGTTTGATTTTGTAAACTGGTAATGAGGTAGAAAATGAGAGAGATTATTAAGCAACGCTTTCTGGACCATCTGCAGGAGATATTGCAGGATAAATAATAAGGGATCAGAGTATTCTGATGGAGAAAAAACTACGATTGGTTATACATTTGACGAAAAAATCATGGGCCAACAAAGTGTCGCATATCCGAAAGGTTGTTGTCATACAGATCAGTGAGTAAAAAGCAAGAATCGAGAAATTCAGAGCAAACATCACTGAGGCAATATTTATCAGTTTTCGTTCTGTTTTCATCACTGCCACCCATCTAACCCATATTGTTCCACATTTTCTTTTGTCAGCAATTCCACGGTCACAATGACTTCCTTGCATTCACAGCCGCCGTTTATGGCTGCATAGGCTTGTTTCACCGCTTCCTCAGCAACCCGAGAAGGGAACTGGGCGCAGGTAGCTGTGAGAAAGCCGCTGCTGACCATTGCCTTCCCCTCGGGGGAGCCGTCTACACTATACACCAGAAATCGATTCGACAGGCCTGCTCCCTGGATCGCCGCCAGACCGCCGAAGGCACTAGGGTCATTCAGCGCCATCAGCACGTCGGCATCCGGATATTGCTCCAGCAGCTGCTCCATGACCGGCATGGCGTTTTCGATTTGCCCATCGGATTCGCCGGAACCCAGAATTTCGAAAACATCATCGTCCACCCGAATTCCCTTGGTCTCGATTCCTGCCCGGTTCAGGGTTCCCAGCAGCAGATGACCGAAGGCATCGTTGCCCACCTTGCCAAGGAAGGCCGTCTTCCGGCCGTAAGCGTTCAGCGCCGCCAGAAAGTTGCCGGGAGCGCCGCCGGGGTTGGCAGCCATGGGGGGGGATCCTGCGGCATCTGTGGATTTTGCGGCGAAATCAATGAGCAGTTCGCCCAGTGCTACTATGTCGATCATGATTTTCTCCTCTCTCAGTCCTTTGCTTTCGGATACTCGGTACACAGCAGCCGATAGGGCGCCTCGTCCTCCTCGATGGCGGGGAAGCGGCCCATGGGGGGATTGAACCGGTTGTCGTGGGCATCGTCGTTGCACTGGCTGACCTC
>OGPT01002181.1_pt1 | contig 16295 bp, 8 predicted proteins | sample 1552951 | NCBI WGS metagenome assembly OGPT01 (sample SAMEA2580224, study PRJEB22360) | human gut metagenome | biome: human gut; feature: human-associated habitat; material: faeces | place: Denmark | collected 2008/2010
GGCGTTACCGTCGAGCGACTCCGGGTGGCCGTCGTCGTAGTACCACAGAATTTCGCTTTGCCGGGGCGAACGGTAGTTCACGCCGCAGAAATAAGTCCCGATCCAGATGCCGCCCTCGCGGTCTTGGAAACACCGGTAGATGCTTTCGTCTGCGAGGTCGTCTCCGGAGACCGACCAGACGCCGTTCTTGCGGCTGAAGAAAAAAAGGCCGCTGTCCGAACCGATCATGTAGCGGTTCATGTCCCGCCGGAAAATCGTGTGGATGCGCGTAACGGAGAGTTTCCTCCCCTCGGCGTCGATGGCTGGAAACTCGGTGAACCGGTTCGTGAGGATGTCGAACTCGCCGAGGTAGCCGTTCTGCATGCCGATCAGCAATTTCCCCTCCTCGGCTTCGACGATGGCCGTGATCTCGTTGTCTCCCAGCAGGGAGCTCTCCGGCTTGGGCTTCATGCCCGGGCTGAAGCGATCGGTTTTGCGGTGGTAGCGGTAGAGTCCGGTGGTTGTCCCGACCCAGATCTCGTCGCCGTTGTCTTTGAAGATGGTCCGGATGCCGCGATACGTGCTGCCACCGTTCTCCTCCAGTTCGTAGTGGAAAAGGCGGCCGATGCGTTCGTTCCAGCGGAACAGTCCGTCGTCGGTTCCAATCCATAGGTCGCCCAGTGGGTCGTACAGCAGGCTGATGCAGTTCCGGATGCCCTTTCCCTCGCTGTTCCGGGCGTCGAACCGCGTGAGGCGCTCGTCCCGCGGGTCGAAAAGCATGAGGGCTTCGGTGCACCCCAGCCAGATGCGGATTCCGTCCGAATGGGGGCAGATGACGTCGATGTTGAGGTGCTCGCCGGAGAACGACGAGCCGAAAACGTCGAACCGATAGCCGTTGAACCGGTTGAAGCCGTCTTTCGTGGCAAACCACATGTAGCCTCGACTGTCCTGGCAGATGTCCTTCACGCTGTTGTCGGACAGTCCGTTTCTTACATCGTACCGCCGGTAGGGATTGATCGCCGATCCGGGAAGGGCTGTTGTCAGGAGCAGGACCAGAAACGCTATGTAGGTCTTCGTCATCGAAAAAATGTCGGATTGATGGCACAAGATACCGAAAAATATTCGGTTTCGGGAATTTCGGACTGCCTCCCGTGTCAGCGTGAGGGCGGAACGTTTGCGGGAAATCCGTCGGTCTCCCCAGTGAGTTTCGCCATTCGGAGTAGCGTGAGAATGGAGGCGTAGGTACAGTTGACCCAGAAACCCCGTATCCGGTTCTTACTGCCTTCGCGCACGTCGAGCGACGTGGGGATCAGCCCGTCCAGCGCATTTTGGACTACGGTGAGGTTGTCCGCCAGCGCTTTGGCCTTGGCGAAAGCCAGCCGGTCGCCCGTCGCCTCGCAGAGGTCCAGCAGGGCGTTCGCCACCACGCACGTGCTGTTGTCGACCGGAACCCGGTAGCCGTACTGTTCGTAGACGCAGGGCGTGCAGAGCGTCCGGACGCCGTCGTCGTCGGGCAGCACGTCCCAGCATACGAACTGGTCCTCGCTGAAACGGATCAGGTCGACGGCGTCGGCCAGCTCCGCGGCCGTGCGGCCGGGCTTTTTGAGCAGCCACGAGGCGTAGGGCGCCGAGGCGCAGTTGGTGAGGTTCTGGTAGGGCTGCTGCCCGAGAACGGTCATGTCCTCGAACTGTCCGGTCAGGTCGAAACTTTCGAGTGCGTTGCGGCGCATCCACTCTGCCGCCCGGGAGAGCCAATCGCGGTAGCGGGTGATGCCGTACCGGTTTTCAAGACGTTCGAAATACTCCATGAGCGGAGTGAGCATCGCCTTGCAGCCGTTGACCGGCTCCCCGGTCTCGAAATCGACCTTGATCGGGAACGAGCCGTCGGCGTGTTGCAGCCTGGAGTAGGTCTCCGCGATGGCCAGCGCCCGGTCGTAGTAGATACGGTCGCCCGTTGCGTCGTAGAGGTCAAGGAAAGCGTTTCCGGCGGCGCAGGCTTCCATGGTCATTGTCTTGCCCCGGTTTTCAGCCCGCGACGAGGAGATCAGGTCGGAGTAGTAGGTCGGCGGGAAGAAGGCCAGCGGGTCGCCTTCGGGACGGCTTCGGTCCATCAGGAACCGGGCCGCGTTCCGGGCGACGGCGAGCGCCTCCTCCCGGTGCGCGGGCAGCAGTTTCGCGACCAGCACCTCCAGCTGGATCGTGGCCCCCACGATTTTGCATGCGTAGGTGTTGTGGCGGTAGGTCATGTCCGGCTCCGCGGCGGTGAGCCAGCGCCGGATCGCCGGGAGTTCGTGGATGTACAGGGCGGCCATGCGCGCCGCCTCGGCGTAAGGCCTCACGTTGCCGTTGTAGGGCGGCCGGAAGGGGAAGTCCCGCAGGAATTCCCGCTCCCCGGCCTTTCCCAGGATCCGTCCCGAGGCGTCCAGCCCCTCTGCCGTGACCTGTACCCGGCCTACCGGAATGTCGTTCCACACCGGAGCGAGGCTTTGTTGGGGAGAATCCGCCTCGAAACTCCACGAACGTCCCGTTGGAACGCCCGGCCCGAGGACCCGCCGGGGTTCGGGGTCTTCGGTCGGGGCGTCCTTGCGGTAACGGGGCGACTCGACCATCGAGGTTCCGAGGTGCGAGACGGTGAAACGATATTTCACCGCGTTTTCCACCGGTTCGAACCCGAAGGCCGGGGCGTAGATGAACTTCGTCGCGAAGGCGTTCCAGAAGGGATTTCGCCCTTCGTATCCGGGCCGGATCGGGTCGAGGTACTCCCGCATGGCGGCCCGGTGCAGTCGTTCGGTCTCGGTTCCGCCGCAGGCGCAGGCCAGCAGGCCCGTCACGGCGGCGATCAGGAGTAGGGTCTGGTGTCGCATTTCCGTCACTTTTTGCCGAGTTCGGTGATTCGGAATTCATAACTGCCCTTCACCGGAGCGTCGGGCGGTGAGACGAGGTTGATCCGCCGCAGGCTCGGACCCCACACGCCGGAGAACCTCCGGTCGGTGAGTTCCATCACGTCGACCGAGGCTTTCAGCGACGCCGGGAAGGTCATCTTCACGACCAGCCCCTCGTCGCAGAGAATCAGCAGTTCCCCATCGGGCAGCGTCCGCCCTTGGTGCGTTCCGCCCGGCAGGACGACCGATCCCTTGACCAGGAAATGCTCCACGTCCGGCTGCGTCCGCGCGTCGAGCGCGAACGAGTCGGTGATCGTCACCGAGGGTGCGCCCTTCGGGGCGAGACGGTAGGTCCTGACCCACTTCCGGCATCCCGACTCCGGCGGATAGGCGTCGGCCAGATCGAGCGAGAACATCCCCTTGGAGAGGTCGCACGACGTGTTTTTCGACCGGTACTGCGCGCCGGCGGGCTGGGCGGCGCCGTTGATCATCGGCAGGTTGTGCCAGTCGCACTGCATCGACCAGATCTTGTAGCGGTCGTGGTTGAACGTCTGCTTGGTGTAGGTCCCCACGCCGGCGTCCACGAGCACCGGGATGTCCCGGACATAGACGACGCAGCTTCCCACGTCGTTGTGGTTGTGGCTCTCGTTGTTGTAGCCGCCTTTCGCTCCGAGGAACCATCCCGAAGGATTGCGCATGAAGCACATTTCGGTCTCGGGATACCACGTGGCCGGGGGTACGCCGCGCCGCAGGTTGCGGCGCACCTCCGCCGGAGCGGTTTCGGCCGCAAGGCGGTTCAGCGAATCCGCGGCCTCGCGGATCAGCGGGTTGAACCGCACCGTTTCGAGCGCCCGGTAGGCGTCGTTGCCCGTGATGACGGGGTTTCGGAATTTTCCGCTCGCGGGGTCGGCCAGGCAGTAGAGCGCGAAATCGGTCATCTCCCTGCTGCCCACCGCATGGCCGTAATTCCAGATCAGTTCGCTGGGGTTGTTCAGCCTGGCTCCGGCGTCGGCGAAGTTGACGACGTAGCCGTTGCCGATGTAGGAGCGGGAGACGAACTCGCCCATTTTCCGGATGCGTTCGTTGCCGAACAGCGAGAATGCGCCGTCCGAGGCGTCGTACAGGATCTGGAGGTAGTCGTAGACCTTCCCGGCCGCCGCGCCCCAGTAGGCGGGGCCTTCTTCGCAGGCTCCGTCCTTCTGAATGTAGTTGAGGAACAGGTCCATGGATTGGACCGACTGGGCTACGGCCCGGTCGAGCCGCTCCTGGTCCTTCTCCATCAGCAGGAAGCACAGGATCACGTCCGAATTGCACCACGGGGTCCAGTTGTTGAGCATTGATCCCCTGGACGCCAGTCCCAGCCACCAGTTGGCGCGCCGTTGTCCGGGATCGAGGTACGGGTCGAGGATGTTTCGCCGGACGGCGTTCTCCGTGGCGACCGAGATGGAGGGGTCGAGTTTGTCGAATTCCCGGTGGAAGAAGTGATAGGCGATGGAGACGATGGAGCCGTAACGCCCCGATGCGAGGTCGATGAGCTGTTCGCGGGCGTCGGGAAGCGACCGCTTGCTCCGCTGCCGCCCCTGGTGCGCCGAGAGCACCCACGAAGGCTGCTGCGCGGCCAGCCAGACGCCGTTGGCGAGCTGGTCGATGAACCGTCCCTTCCCTTCGGCCAGTTCGGCCAGGATCAGGGCGATCATCGCGCCGCGGTTGGCCCCTTCGGGCCTCTCCATAGCTTGCCGGTCGCCCGTCCGCTCGAAGGCGAGGTAGGCGCTGGCGGGGATGTGCTGCCATTGGTAGTCGAGCAGCTGCTCGCCCCGTCGGATGTCTCTCCCGGCGTCGGGACCGAAGAGCGCGGCCCAGCCCGCACGGTCTTCGTAGGCGGGGAACGGGAACCATGCTTTCCCCGCTGCGAAGGATTCGGCGACGCCCGGTTTTGAATATTCGGCCTGTAAAATGTTCAGGCCATCGTTGCCGGCGGCGGCCCGGATCAGGGTCACCGCCGACAAGAGGATCGACAGAAGGGTTGCTTTCATCGCTTTCGGTTTATTCGTTAGGGGAGAGGGTCACGGTGAAGGTGTCCGTCTGGCCGGAGGTCACCTTGGACTCGAAACCGGCTTCGTAGTAGCCTGCGTTGCTCGCGTCGTATGATTCGCCGACGGTGGACCAAGTTTTGAGGGTGACCTTGGCGTTGTTCTGGCTGGTCACCTTGAGGTAGAGTTTTTTCGACGCGCCCTGCAATACGATCCGGTTGCCCTCGACGGTCGGTATGGCTCGCGTGACCATCGTCCACCGTACGTCGGCCGCCTTGTTGTATTTGGCCTTGACGATGTCCTTCACCACGAGGTCCGTGTCATTTTCGAGCGTTACGGTCCGCGTGGCGCTTTCGCATTCGGACGAGAGAATGTCCGTCATGTCGATGGTGGCGCCCTTCGAGGCGGAGGTGTTGATGACGCTCGTGATCTCGGCCCGGCCCCCGGCGCGGTGGAGTGCGTCGTTGATGGTGATGGTGCTGTGGTTGTAGTTGTTATAACGGAATACGGCCCAGCGGAAGGCTCCCTGGTCGTAGCTTCCAAAACCGCCGGTGTAACCCGGAAGGTTGATGTTTTCGACCGTGCTGTAGCTTTGGAGACCCAGATCGGCTGACCAGCGCGTGCCCCAGGCGTCGTAGACGAACGACCCCACGTCCATGTGGCCGTGGCTGTAATTCGCCCGCCCGGCTTTGATGCCGAGGAACTTGTCGGTGTCGGTGAAAGTCCAGTCGCCGTGGACCAGCACCACGGGGTTGATGCCCTTGCCGCTCCACACCTTCTCCTCCGGGGGCGCAATGTTGTTCAGGTCGAACTTGCTTGCATAGACGATCGCCATAGGGAAGTATTTGGGCGAGTCGTAGGAGGTGTAGCGGCCGTCGTTGAGCTTCATCAGTTCGCCGTACAGCAGCGACTGGTCGTTGAACTTGTGGGCGAGATACCACAGCGGCGGGAAGGCGATGCTCGAAGGTGCGCAGTCGCAGTAATTGAACGCCATTTTGTTCATACCCTCCATGAAGAGAATCCATTTGCCGGTCTTTTTGAAACCGTCGATAGCCGAAAGACCGTTATCGGTCCCCGTGCACGACTCCATCGCCGCAAGCATGATGCACTCGAACGCTGTTCCGTACCCCCAGTAGCCGTAGCCTTCGGGATAGTTGCCGTCGGGGTTGTACATCTCGGGCATAACTGAGGCGTTGCTTTCGATCGCCTTGTCGATGATGCTGCGCGCGTCGTCCTGACAGGTTTCGTAGACAGCCAGCGCCGCCACCACCAGCCCGCCGTTGCAGACCTGGTTCCAGTTGGTCGCCGAGGTGTAGAAGTTGAGGTTCCACTTGCCGTTAAGCGCGCAGTAGAACGCGTAGTCCTGAATGGCCTTCTCGGCGCTCTTCTTTGTCGCATCGCCCAGCCGGTCGTAGAGCCAGTCGTAACCGATGCCCACGCCGTGGGCCATCTCGGCCCCGTCGAGGAAGTGGGTCGCGGAGTTCCAGTCCTTGAAGGCGCAGACCGTCTGCATGTCCTTCTCCGCTTTTTCGAGGTATTTGTCCTCTCCGGTCAGGCGGTAGGCGTAGGAGCAGGAGATGATCCGGTTCGCTGCTTCGGTCGAAACATCGAGCAGACGTTTCCCTTTAACCTCGTAAACCAGATCTTTGGCCGTGAGCGCCTTGTCGGCATAGGCCATGATGCACTCGTGGAGTTTTTTCAGGTTGGCGTCGGTCCCGGCCGTCAATTTCGTCTTGATGGCCATCACGTCGTCCTCGGTCATGATGATCCGCGGGTGGTTGGCCGCCGTGAGTTTCGAATAGTCGCCCGGACCGGACGGTTGCTCTCCTCCTCCGCCGTTCCCGCTGTTTCCGGAGCCGCTTCCGGGTTTGTAGATCATTCTGTCGTCAGCGCATCCGAAGAGAACACATGCCGCCGCGACGAACCAAAGCAGTTTTTTCAATATATTCATGGCTGTAAAGTTTTTTGTTCGCAAGCCGGGGAGTGTCCGACCCGGCGGCCGGGCACTCCTCCGGATTCAGATTGTCAACGGTTTTCGGTGTCCTGCATGCAGCGTACCGACATGCCGGCCGCACGGCCGCCGCTGTCGTTCCATGTGCCCTGCGACGTGCGGTAATAGAGCTGGTAGACGTTGTGGTCCGAGGCTTCGTAGCCGTGGTAGGACGAATTGGACCAGACGCCCAGAATGTCGTTCTGGTTGTTGTTCGGGTTTCCGCCCGACGAGGCCCATTTCAGGCCGCTGAAGTGCCAGTAAGCCTTGTTCGTGCCGTCGTATTTGTAGATCAGTGATTGCACCGAGCTGTTCTTCTCGAAAGCATCGTCCTTACCGGCGAGCACCTCCTTGTAGATAGTCGGGGAGGCTACCATCCAGCCTTTGGGGCAGGGATCGAAGATCGACTTGGTGCCATTTGCGGACGATCCGGACTCCGCCGTGTCGTTCGGGTTGCCCCAGAAGTCGTCCTTGCGGTCGGTGCGCTTGCCGGTCCAGTCGCCGAGCCACCAGTCGCCGTTGTGTTTCGAGGCACCGTCGGTCTTGAAGAAGACGCCCGGATTGGTCGCCGAAATCTTGAGGTCCGTCGCGTTGGTCGAGGCGACCGTGTAGGTAATGCTGCCCCAGGAGAAGCTGAACGGGCGGCCCCACTGGAAGTAGGCTCCCACGCCGTGCCAGTTGTTGTAGTCCGGAGCATAGCTGTCACCGATGTAGCGGTCCATGACTACGCCGTTCTTGTATTGGTGTCCCACGATGCCTCCCGGGAGATACCAAACGGTGAAGGCCCAGATGAACTCCTTCTCGGCATTCATGATGCCCACCTTGCCGAACCATCCCAGATAGCTGCCTTTCGTGGTCTTGAGCGACAGTTTGTAGTCGTTTCCGATCTCCACCTCCTCGGCATAGTCGGTCGGGGAGTTGGGGTTGTTCCGCATGCCGTTTATCGCCAGCGTGTAGTTGGTTCCCGCGAGGTTGTTGGCGAAGATGATTTTGGCATACTTCGGTTCTTCGCATCCGTTGAAATAGCCGCGCGCCTTGACATCGACCGTGATCTCCTCGCCGTCGGTGCTCGTGACGAAGGTGTTGGCCTCGCCGTAGGCCCAGCCCTCTGCGAGGTAGCGGGTCTCTTCGGGCTGATACCAGGCGAATTTGTTGTCCGCGAGGCTGACGTTCGCTACGGTGATCGTATTGACAGCATTGGCCTTCAGCTCCTTCACCGCGACTTTGACAGGGATGGTCACGTTTTTCGTCCCGTCGGTCATGGCCACCGAGACGTAGACATCCTTACCGGTCAGATTGACGGGCAGCGTCACGAGCCAAAGCTCCTGGGCCGATGCAAGTTCCTGCGGTTCGTCTACGACGACCGTTGCGTAGTTGCGCGGGGTTTCAGTGCGAATTTCGCCGGTGGACACATTTACCGAGATGTCTCCCGAAATGGCCTCGCCATCGCACCAGAGGGATGCGCCGTTGAGTTTGTAGCCGGCGTATTCCGTGCTCGAAATCACGAGCCGGACGTACGCCACGGCGTGCCGCAGCGAGAACGACACCGACGGTGACTTGCCCGGGGCCGCGGTGGCGGGGTCAATCACGGTCTTGTCGTAGGCCAGGGTGTATTTTCCCGTGTGGGAGGAGTCGCCCGGGCGCGCCTGACGCTGTTCCATGGGAACAGACGCATGAAGAGCGCCGTCGCCGTAGGTCGTGTAGGAACTGTACGGATAGTAGACGATCAGGTCCATGCTGCTCTCCACGGCGGTTTCGGTCTCGAGGACGAAAATGCCGCTGTTCTTGCCGGCGTCGCTGGCGTTCAGCGTCGCGCTGGCGTTTTGGAAAAGGGTTTCGACCGGGGAGATGATGCCGATCCGGTCGCCCGACGACCAGAGGACCGGGTAGGAGTTGCCGTCCTTCACGCCGATTTCGGTCCGGGTCTCGGGGAAGGTCCTGCCGACGAACGTGATCACGTTCCCGCCCTTGCCCGGTTCGGCCTCCAGCGACGGGTCTTCCGTGTTGCAGGAGAGGAGAAGCAGGGCCGTTGAGACGCTATAAAGTAGCTTTTTCATATCGTTTGCTCGTTTTGGGTTTTACTGCGGGTTGTCTTCGAGGTTTCCGGCCGAATTGTCGTTGCTGATTCCCTCCGGATCGCCCTCGGCCGTGAAGGTGAGGTAGGCGGAGTGGCAGGCGCGGCCCGTGCGGTCGTAGACGATGACGGCGCAGAAGTAGTCCTGCTCGAAGATCAGGTCGGTGAGCTGTGTCGTGAAGGGCAGTTCGGCCGCCGTGCCGTTCGCCTCGACGTACTTGATCAGCGGGATTTCCCGCGTGTAGTCGAGTGTGAGGGTGGAGACGCGGACGCCCGTCACGATCTTGGCCCCGTAGAAACTACCGCTCTCCACCATTGCGGAGATGGTGGCCTTGTTGTCGGCGATCTCGGTGGCTTCGATCTTGACAATCGGCATGTCGCTGTCGTCGTAGGTATCCGAGGAGGAGTCCCCGCAAGACAGGATGAAAAAGCCGGTGAGAAGCGCGGCCGAGAGTATGAGAATCTTTTTCATTTCGATAAACGGATTGAGGTTAAACAATCAATAGACCCAGCCCGGGCGGGTGGTGAGCGAAGCGTTCCGCTGCAACTCGCCCTGCGGTACGGACCACGGCCAGAGGCAGTCGTCCCAGTACCAGGCGTATTCGACCGTGTTGTCGCCCCACCACGACTGGCCGCCGTGGACGTCCTGTCCCTGGAACTTGGTCTCCTTATAGGTTCCCCAGCGCACTTCGTCGAAGAAGTTCACCGCCTCGACCGGAAATTCCACGCGGCGTTCGTAGCGTACGGCCTCGCGCATGGCGTCGAGACCGCCGATCGTGATGCCCGGCATGTGGGCGCGGGCGCGCACCTGGTCGATGAGGTTCTTCGCCGGGGTGAACTCGTTCAGCTCGATCAGCGCCTCGGCCCATTGCAGGATGACGTCGGTGTAGCGGATGAGCGGGAAGTCCGTGTAGCAGCGCTGCCGGTCGATCAGTTCGCCCTTGAGGAAACGCACGTACTTGCGGTAGCAGTAGTAGGCCGAGGTGCGCTTGTCGAGCCAGAAGTCGCCGCCGCTGGTTCCTTGCAGGTAGAGCGGCCAGCGGAGCTGCTTGCCGATCATGTTCTCGTCGCCGTTGAGTCCTGCCGTGAAGCAGTCCACCGGTTCGTAGGGGGTGACGATCGTCTGCTTGAGCCGCGGGTCGCGCTTGTCGTAGGCGGCCTTGATCCGGGCCTCGTTGCCGTTGTCGAGGTAGTAGCGGTCGAAGATGTCCTGTCCGCAGATGCCGATCGCCTGGGTCTTTTGCGACGCCAGCTTCGCGTTGCTTTTCAGCCCGTCGCGGCAGAAGAACACGGCCCGCTGTCTGGGCGTCAGCTGGTCCCAGTTCTCAAGCCCGGTCACCTGGCTCCATTTGAACTCCGTGCCGTCGTCGTTCTGGTAGTAGTCGACGAAATCCGACGCCGGTTTCACCTCGTCCCAGCCGCCGTAGGTGTCGCGGGCGCCCACGGCCTGCTGGATGTTGTCGCAGTAGCCGGACTCCTCGTCGTACTGGATGGCGAAGATCATCCCGTTGTCGCGCTCGTTGTCGGGGCTGAAGAAGTCGATGTACTCTCCCCGCCAGAGGTCGTAGCCGCACTGGCCGACCTGCTCGAAATCGTTGGCGGCGTTCTGCCACTCCTTGAGCCACATGTAGGCCATGCCGCGCAGGGCGTAGGCGGCGCCTTTCGACGGGCGGCCGAAGTTGCTCTCCCCGAGGGTGTTGTCGGGGAACGACGCGTTGTCGATGCAGTATTTCAGGTCGGGCAGCACCACTTCGCGCCACACGTATTCGGCGCTCTCCTGCGTCCGCGTGCACTGCTCGTTGGAGATAGGCTCGAGGTAGACCGGGACGCCCTGCCAGAATTTGTTCAAGCGGGAGTAGGCCCAGGCCCGGAGGAACCGGGCCTCGCAGAGGTAACGCTCGTAGGTCGGGGCGTCCAGTCCGGCCTTGTGCAGGTTCGTGACGGCGTCGTTGGCGGCGTGCACGATCGTGTAGCAGAACCTCCATTCGTGCGCCAGCTGCCAGTCGTTGGCGCGCTTCGCCTGATTGTAGAGCAGGTAGATCGGGTAGTTGTTGGCGTAGTAGTCGGTGCAGAATCCCAGGGCTTCGATGCCGTACTTGTTGAGTCCGTCGAGGTTCTCCGAGCGGACCTGCGTGCCGTTGCTCTGTTTGCGGTTGTAGAACGTCTCGTAGAGTCCGTTCATGCCCTTCAGGGCGAGTTCGGGCGTGGTCCACATGTTCTCGCTGGCGATCTGGTTTTCAGGGGCCGTGTTGAGCAGGTCCACGCATGAAGCGGTCGTCAGGGCCGCTGCGGTGGCAAGGATCGTATAATATAGCTTTTTCATAGTCGTTAGAATGTTATCTGTGCTCCGAATGTGACCGAACGCATGAGGGGATAGCCGATGGCGGAGCCTTTCTCCGGGTCGAGGCCCGGGTAGTCGGTGATGGTGAGCAGGTTCTCTCCCGATACGAAGAACCGCAGCTGCTGGACGTAGAATTTCTTCGTGATCCGGGAGGGGAGCGTGTAGCCGATCTGGACGTTCTTCAGCTTCAGGTAGTCGCCCTTGTATTCGTAGAACTCGCTGGCCTGACGGTTGTCGCCGGGAGTGCCGAAGGTCAGCCGCGGATAGGCTCCCTTGAGGTTGGTTCTCGCGTCTGCGGGATTCTCCGGATCGAAGAAGTAGTGGTTGTCGGCCACCCGTTCGCTGATGCCGTGTCCGTTCGTGGTCTGGGTCCCGTTGTAGTAGAGGGCGTTCCAGATGATGTAGTAGTCGAACGCGCCCGACCATGTCATGTTGAAATCGAGCCCTTTCCAGGCGAATCCGAGGTTGACGCCGAGGTTGTACGAGGGCGTGCTCGTGCGGCCGTTGAAGTCCATGTCGTTGTCGTCGCCGTAATTGCCGTCGCCGTTCCGATCGGCGTAGATCAGGTCGCCGTACCAGAGCTGGTCCTTGCTGAGGGCCGTCACGCCGTTGAACGTGTAGCCCGTTTCGAGCATGGCTTGCACCCATTCGAAATCCTGCTGCGTGCGGATCATGCCGTCCTTCGGTCCGGCATTGACGTCGACGGCGCCGCCCCTGTAACCGCGTCCGTTGCCCTTGTAGAGCCTCCGGAGGTAGTGCTCGCCCAGAGCGTGCCCCTCGCACAGCTTGCCGCTGCCGTAGCCGGCCGTGACGTCGGAGAGGTTGTTGGTGTAGACCCCGTCGGTCCACGTTTTGACCAGATCGCCCTTGAACCTGGTGACCCGGTTTTTGTTGTACGAGAAATTCACCCCGGCATAGTAGCTGAAATCCTTGCCGATGCGGCTTTTCCAGTTCAGCGCCAGCTCGACGCCCTTGTTCACCACGCTGCCCAGGTTCGAGGGCACGCCCGACACCTCGCCCATCGTCATGTAGATTGTCGGGGTGTAGAGGATGTCCGTGGTGTTCTTGCGGTAGTAGTCGATCTCCGCCGTGAGCCGGTTGTCGAAGAAGCCCATGTCGAGGCCGATGTCGGTCGTGGCGGTGGTTTCCCACTTGAGGTCGGCGTTGCTCAGCGAGGAGATGTAAAGCCCTTTCGAGCCGGACCCGTCCACCACGACGTTCTGCGTGGCGTAGACCGCCTGCCAGGCATAGTTGCCGATACCCTGATTGTTGCCGGCCTTGCCCCACGATGCGCGCAGCTTGAGGTTCGAGAGCCAGTCTTCGGTCCCCTCCATGAAACGTTCCTCGTGGATTTTCCATCCGGCCGAGAACGAGGGGAAGATGCCGTAGCGGTTGTTGCTGCCGAAGCGCGAGGAGCCGTCGGCGCGGAGATTCGCCTCGAACAGGTAGCGGTTTTTGTAGGCGTAGTTGACACGTCCGAAGTAGGAGCGCAGGCCCCAGCCGTTTTTGGCCGTGCTCGACGATCCCGAAAGCGTTTCGTAGGTTCCCAGGTCGTTCAGCGTCCAGTCCGTGGCTCCCTGCTTGCTCACGCCCCAGCCCCAGGTCCGGTATTCCATGGCCGAATAGCCGAACAGCACGCCGAAGTCGTGGTCGCCGATGGCGGCCGTGTAGCGGGCGAGGATCTCCGAGGAGAGGTAGTAGTTCCGCGAGGTGGTGTTCGAAACCCCGGCGTTCGAGAGGTCGGAACTGGAATAGCGCGTGTCGGTGGTGTAGTCCCAGTAGCCGTTTTCGCGGCCGTAGGAGTGCCGTTCGCCGAAGGTCGGGGAGTAGTTCACCGTGGCCTCGACGCTCACGCCCTTGTACGGGCGGATCGTGGCGTAGACCGAGCCGTTGACGCGGGTGGAGTTGTTGTAGCCGCCCGAGCCGTACATCATTCCGAAGATGTTGTTGGCGTTCGAAGACTCCTCGGCGGCCAGGGCGGGACGGCCCCAGGCGTTGACGGAACCGGGATAGACGCCCGGGGTGGTCTGGTACAGGGCGTTGAAGGCTCCCGAGATGTTGGCCAGCCCGTATTCCTGGCGTTGTCCGAACAGCCGGACGCCTGCCGTGAACCACTTCGTGACGTCCGCTTCGAGGTTGGTGCGGAAGTTCACCTTCTGGGTCGAGGAGTCGATGCCGAACCGCCCCATGACACCCTGATTGTCGAGGTAGCCCAGCGAGAGCAGGTAGCGGATCTTCTCCGACCCGCCCGAGATCGAGAGGTTGTGCTCCTGGGAGTAGCCGTTCTCGAAAATCTCGTCAAACCAGTCGGTGTTGGGGTAGAGCGCGAAGTTCGGGACGCCGTTTTCACCGACCCCGTAGGGATCGGCCGACTTCTCCCGCCAGAGGTCGATGTTCGACTGGGAGAAGATGCGCGAGGTCCCGATGTTGTCGCACGACTCGTTGATAAGCTCCATGTGCCGGGCGTAATCCGAAACGAAGTGCAGGTCGTTGTAGGGCATTTGCAGGATGCCCTTGTAGGACTCCCAGGAGGGGGTGTGTGTTTGGGGTTTTCCCCTGCGGAGCCGTTTTTCGTGGTGATGAGGATGACGCCGTTGGCGGCGCGCGTTCCGTAGATCGAGGCCGAGGCGGCGTCCTTGAGCACCGAGATCGACGCGATGTCGTTCGGGTTCACGTTGTCCATGCTCCACTCCACGCCGTCCACGAGCACCAGCGGGCCGTTGGCGCCGGAGGTGAACGAGCCGTCGCCGCGGATGCGGATCGTCGCGTTGTCCGAACCCGGCTGGCCGGAACTTTGCGTGACGTTCATACCGGCCGCCAGGCCCGCCAGCGCCGCCGAGGTGCTGATGATCGAGCGGCTCTCACTGGTCTTCGAGAAGTCGATCGACGCGACGGAACCTGTCAGGTTGACCTTCTTCTGGACGCCGTAGCCTACCACCACGACATCTTCGAGCAGTTGGTTGTCGGTCTCCAGCGAGACGTCGACGACGGTGCGGCCCGCTGTGTTTTCCGAACGGGGCCGGTAGCCCATGCAGGAGAATCGGAGAACTGCGTCGGGACTTTGTACGGCCAGCGTGTACCTGCCTTCGGAATTGGTCGTCGTGGCTTCGCGCTGAGAGGCCATGACGACCGCACCGACGATCGGTGCCCCCTCACTGTCGGTCACCTTTCCCGTAATGGTGCGGGTGCTGCTGCCTCCGGACGACTGGGCGATCGCAGGGATCGCAAAGGCAACGAGAAACACCGAACAAAGCAGTTTGGTCAGTTTTTGTTTCATAATTACACACGGTGTTAGTTGTTATTAGGTTTTGTTTGGGTTGTACGGCTGTATTTCAGCAGGGCTTCCAGGAAATAGTAGTCCGCGTAGGTCAGCGGCACGTCGATTTCGTGGTTGTCCGGACGGGACCCCACGCTGTGCATGAGCAGGAAGTTCCCGTTCTCTCCGGGACGGGCGAGGTAGGCGTCGGAGGCGAGGGTGCGCAGTTGCTTTTCGGCCATTTTCAGGTATCTGCCCTTTTCCTCCGGCTTGTTGGTCAGCGAACTCAAGTCGACGAACGCCGAGGTCATGATCGCCGCGGCCGAAGCGTCGCGCAGGTCGTCGGGAATGCGGTCGGAGTCGAAGTCCCAGTAGGGAATGCCGTCGTCGGGAAGCCGCTCCAACAGCATGCCGGCGATGTTCTCGGCCTGGTTGAGGTAACATTCGTAGCCGCTCAGGCGGAACATCATCGTGTAGCCGTAGAGCGCCCATGCCTGTCCCCGCGCCCAGGCGGATTCGTCGCTGAAGCCCTGCACGGTCTCCTTCCGGCGGACGCGGCCGTCGGCGGGGTCGTAGTCCACCAGGTGATAGCTCGTGAAGTCGGGCCGGAAATGGTTGCAGAGGGTCGTGTTGGCGTGCGTCACCGCGACGCTCTTCAGGGTGTCGTCCCCGAAGAGCAGGCCCGCGTTGTAGAGGTGTTCGAGGTTCATCATGTTGTCGATGATCACCGGGTATTTCCAGTCGCGGCCCTTGCGCACGAAGTCCCAGCTGCGGATGACGCCCGTCACGGGCGAGAACCTTCCGGCGAGGACCCGCGCCGAGGTGTGGATGGGTTCGAGGTATTTCTGCTCGCCGGTGATCCGGTAGGCGTTGCCGAAACTGCAGTTCATCTGGAATCCCAGGTCGTGGTCCGTGCCTTTCTGTTTGAGGGGATAGAGTTTGAAGGTGTTTTTTTCGGCCAGTTCGCGGAATGTCTTGTCGCCGGTATACTCATATATATACCAGAGCGAGCCTGGATAGAATCCGCTGCACCACCAGCGGATGTTGGAAGGGATGAATTTTCCGTCGGAGGCCACCGATCTCGGAAGCGTCTCGTCGGTCAGCCGGCCTTCGAGCTGTTCGTACTGGGCCGCGGCTACGGCGAAGACGCGATCGGTCAGTTCCGGCATTGTCTCCCGGGGAGTGCATCCCGCGAGAAGGAGGGTCGACAGCAATGCTGTGCGATAGGTTTGGGTTCTCATGTCAGACAGTAGTTTTTTCGGGTGGTTTTTCCGTCATTCAAAATTAGATTTTGTATTCTTCCGCGAAGGATTCGATCCGGTCAAAGGGGAGTAGAATCCGGTCAAAGTAGCTTCTCCGTGGCGTCGTCGGGGGATATTTGGTTTAAAAAGACTTATATTTGTCATGCCGCTTTCCGCGTCGGGTCCCTCTCTTCGGAACGGCGGTGTTTCACAAGTTTCTGGTAACTGTTATGAATGGTTTACGTACGGCCTTTCTGGCCGCCCTGCTTTTTTTGACGCCGGCCCGCGCCGGCCCGGCCGGTCCGCTCGACCGTGTGAGGCAAGCCTTTGTCGATGTGTCGGTGATGTCCTATGCCCCGGACGGGGAGGCGACCGAACGTTTCGTCCGTTATTCCGATTACGGGAGGGCGAACGACGTGCTGCTGCTCCAGCTCTACACGTCGGTCCACCTTCCGGACGGCGAGGTGCGGCGCCTGCTCGGGCTTTTCGATGCGGGCGGATT
>OGPT01002207.1_pt1 | contig 16183 bp, 11 predicted proteins | sample 1552951 | NCBI WGS metagenome assembly OGPT01 (sample SAMEA2580224, study PRJEB22360) | human gut metagenome | biome: human gut; feature: human-associated habitat; material: faeces | place: Denmark | collected 2008/2010
TAGGTATGATAAAGTAATAAAGGAAAATATATACATATATATAATTAAATGATATATGAGAAAGATAAATAAAAAAGAAAACTAGTAAAGAGAAAAAAGCATCTAACGAAACGACAATTCCTCTTTTCAAAAAAGATATTTTTTGACCCAACAAATAAGCTTTATCATCAATTTTTCTTCTACTAGGTAATACTCTCATAAAAATAGTTGCTACAAAATAACCTATAACGCCACCTAAAGTATTCAAAATTAAATCATCTACATCAAATAAACGATACCCTCTAGGATAAATAAAGTATAATCCAGACAATTGAGTAAGTTCAAAAAATAGACTTAATAAAAAGGTATAAAATAAAGTCTTTCCAAAACTCTTTTGAAAATAATAATGTAAATAGACACCAAATGGTAAACATAATAGTAAATTATAAAAGACTACATAACTACAAGGTTCCAATAAAGCTTTTAAATAGGTATGAATATCGGTAATTCTAAAAGAAGTTTCCCTAATAAAATCCGAAACAAATTGAAAAGGAACTAATTGCATTCTTGGTGTTGTAAGCTTTACTACTTCCTCTATAGTTGGCAAAGGTAAAATTACTAAAAAATATGCTGTTAATAAATAAAGAATAAATGAATAAATAATGATTACCCTAAAATAATAAATAGAACCGTACTTATGATATTGAAATAAAATATATGGAATGGTAAAGATAAATGCAATCACTGGAAAAAAGATAAAAGATGTTCTAATTATTTCTAAATATTCTGACATAAAAAAATCACCACATCTTTATTATATAATAAAGATGTTATGATTTTTATGACAATTTAGTCATGTTTATGATAATGTTCATACCCACCTATTAAATCAATCACATGGTAACCTAATTGTTTTAAATGAATACATAATTTTCTACTTTTACTACCTGAAGAACAGAATATATAGTAAGTCGATGTTAAATTCAGATAGTTTTCTGGTATAACAGCTAAATAATTATAGGGAATATTAACAGCATTTTTAATACTACCTAAAATATATTCATATTTATCTCTAATATCAATTAATATTCGTTGATTACTGTCGTGTGTATTAAGAGAAGTGATATGAATTTGATCTATTTCATTAATATCAATAGAATCATACATATAATCAACTCCACTATATTATATGCAAAAGAAAAAACAAGTTAACAGGTAACTTACTTGTCTCTAATCATCGAAGAAATCATCAAAGAATTGATCATCACTAATAGTATTTACATTTTCTGGTATTTTATCTTCATGAATAATTGGTTTTATTTCTTCTTTCTTTTTATTTTCTTCTATTTTAGAAGTTTCCTTTAATGGAATATCTTCTACTTTCTTAGAAGGCGTAACCATACCAGTAGAATTTGTATGTAATAAATCATCAATTGTAAATGGTTTCTTTTCTACTACAGTATCCTGTGGTTTTACTTCTTCTTTTATAGGAGAAATAACTGGTTCCATTTTTATTTCTTCACTTGGAGTAGAAATAGTAGAAACTGGAGTAACTGGTTCTTTATTAGGAATATCAGAAACACTTTCTTTCTTTTCTACTGGATTCATAGTAGTAACTGATAATTTTTCTTGCTCTTCTTTCTGTTTCTTTTCTTCTTCTTCAATTTCAGCAATCTTAGCATCAATTTTCTTAATAATGTCATCTACATTTAAACCACCATTTATAGGTTTAGGATTATTATTTGATATTATACCATTACCACTCATCATACTATTACTCATAGGATTAGGTCTATTAGGAGCCATCATACCGCCAGGCATATTATTAGGCATTCCGCCAGGCATATTATTAGGCATTCCACTAGGCATATTATTAGGCATTCCACCAAACATTCCATTTGGCATACCTCCAGGCATTCCACCCATCATACCATTATTTCCACCACTAGTAGGATCATTCATCATCTGCATTAATTTTTCTTTTTTCTTTTGTTTTACATATTCTCTTAAATCAAAGGTATGGACTTCTTGTTTTTCACGGTGTGGATAATCGGCTTTTGTATACTTTTTACCGAATTCCATCTGATAATAAGGAACAAATTTAGTCTTAAAAGGATTTTTTCTCATACGAAGAATGATAACTTCAAATTGTTTCATACGCTGTAAGTCACTAATCGTAACTAATGGAGTGGAAGCAGTTTTATCATCTTTTTTAGATTTTACTTCTCCACACATCTTAGAAATTTCTTCTAGTGCCTTTAACTCTGTTGTAATTAGATAAATTGTATTACCACAGTTACCTTTAATGGTTTCTGCATTTTCTTTACCATAAACTTGGTCAAGCTGAGCAAAGTTTTGGATAATCATAGTAAAACGAATTTGACGACTACGTGCAGCAGTAATCATAGTCGTAATATCTTTTAACGGTGGCATATTTGCAAACTCATCTAGTAAGAAGTTCGTTCTAACTGGAAGTTTACCACCATGTTTTTGAGCAGTCGCAATTAATGTTTCATAACACTGCTTTAAAAGAATGGTAACTAATGAGTGATAAGTTTTCTTTTCATCTTGAATAACGATGAATAATGCTGTAGGTTTTTCACCAATAGAAGATAATTCAAAGTCACTATGGCTTAACATTTCTGATAAGTTTTCACGAGTAGCAAATAACTTAATCTTTTGTTTAAATACAGAAATAATAGATCCTTTTGTTTCACTAGGAGCCATAATAGTACCACTTGCATTTGTATAAGCTGCACCACTTGGATCCATCATACTAAAGTATTCTTTCATATAAGTAGAACCGCCAAATTTTTCTTCACCAACAGTAGTCATTAAGCTGATACTATTTAAGTTAATTTGACTTTCATCTGCATCATCAAATAGTGCTAAAGATAATCCTGAAAAATAGTCAGCTGAGGTTTTTTCCCAGAATGGATCAGCATTTCCTGATTTTTCTTCATACAAAATATTAGCAGCAAGGTCATCTAGTAATTCGATTGCTTTATCTTGATTACCTGATTTATACATATGATATGGTAGTGATAATGGATTCCATGAATTACCTTCTTGTGGATCACGGAAATTTAAAATTAAAACATTGTACCCTTTTTCACGAAGCATATTAGAAGTTTTTTCATAGATTTCGCCTTTAGGGTCAGTAATAATCATAGATTCTTTTTTCTTAGCTAAAACTTCAACTGTTGGGAAGATAACCGTTTGTGTTTTACCAGATCCAGTAGCACCAATTACTAAAGAATGGTATTCACCGTTATCTACCCAAACTTCATCTTTTTTAATAATTAAAGGAATACCAGCTACATCTGATGTTTCATCACCAGGTCTTACCATAGCTACACCTTTATCTTCTTTTATTTCCTTTTCTTTTGCCCAATGACTATATCCTTTAGAAGATTTTTCTGTTGAAAAACCAAAGCCACTTTCTCTTTCAAAAAAGTAAGAAGATACTGACATAAAAATAGCCCCTAAAAACAAGAAATAAAATACTAAAGTAGTTAAAACTCTACTAGGAGCTAAAGCTGGAAATGGATTAAGTCCATAAAAATGTCCAGTACTAGCAAGTTCAGGAAAGTTTAAAATACCTAAACAAACTATATAAAATAAAAAGATAGCAAAAATAATAAATATTAATACATCACTTGCATCAGCTTTAAATTTTAATTTCATAGTATTATCACTCCAATTACTTATATTCATTATAACAGATATTTTTTATTTATTCACAAAAATTATGGATTAGCTTTCTTTTTCCTGATAAATCATATAGTAAAGCACATTCATCTTGTGGTCTACTATAATAATTCTTAGTAAGCAATAATTCTAATTTATTATCATTCTTGATATCTATTACTTGTTTTATCATAAAGCTAGCTTCGTCATAAATTTTATCAGGGGTAGTAATTACTTTTTCTATTACATAGTTTTTATTATCTTTTACCATAAAGACAATAGAAAATACTTTAGTAGCTGTACTTTCTGTATAAAAGTTACTAATAGAATAAACTTTTTCTAAGTTTCCATCATTATCTACATCAATAGTTTGTCTTTGAAACAAATCAAATTCATAAGTAGTATCTAATCCTAAAGAAGTAAGAAGATCACTAATATATATTTTATCATCTTCTAATACTTCATCATTACTAGCAAAAGCTTTTACACTAAATCCTATATTACTAGAATATGCAAAAAGTGGTCCCGTATAGCTAACATCTTTTCCATTATCATATAGATAAAAACGGTTAGTAAATAGTAGTTTATATTTACCTTTATAACTTTCTCCATCATAAATCTCAAATTCTTTTAATTTATAATCATCATTATCTGTAATATTACTCCATTTACCATTTTCATATTTTATTTTCACAAAAGTATCAGATAATATATATATTTTGTCATGTTTATTTTTTAAGTATCCAGGTAAAAAGATAATAAGCATAATTACTAAATAACCAGCAAGTATTCCTAAAATAATCTTATTAGATTTTGTCATTACACCCTCCTATAATAAACATATCTTTGAATGGAATTAAGTCCATAGGTTTCCCCTACTTCTGTTCCAGGTGAACCAGGGTCAAACATATATATTTTATTGTTTGCAACATCAACACTATCAATTGCTATCCAGTGTCTACCATATTTTACATTTAAAATAACGTAATAACCTTGAGATACTAAGTTATTTAATTCTTGTAAACTTGGACGATGGTTTATTCTATCCACAAATTTAAAATTAGGGGCTATTCTTTCTACAGCAGACCATGTAATATTACCAGCTGCATCAAATCCTCCAGCTTTTGTAAGTGCTTGTGCAAATGTTCCAGGGTTAAATTCTTCTATAGAAAGAGGACTACCAGAACGCATAATTTGGATTGCTACTGATGTCATAGCGCAACCAATAGCTCCTACTGTCTTATTTCCTAATCTAACATTAGACCATTGATTATCGTATTGTTTCCAACTAGTGAAAGTTCCTGAATTTGTTGAACCACCATTATAACAGATTTTATTATTATAGGTAGGACTATCGTAACTAGTAGTAGTTCCGTCCCACGTACCAATATCATATTGAGATAAATTATAAGTTTTAATTACATTTAAAATTTTACTAACGTAATTATGATCCGTTGCATATCCATGGTCTTTAATACATTGTAGTTGTTCAGAATTTGAGCCATATACATTACAGTTATATTTATCTGATAATAATCTAGAATGGTCTCTAGTAGAATTTTCAAAAGAATCATATACACGATACCATTGACAGTCTTTTCCACTAGAATTACACATAGCTACTACTGTACCATCCCAGAAACTATTACCACTACAAGTATTACCACCTTCACCACTACGATATACTGTTCCACTAACACCACTTGGTGCTGCTTTTGGAGCACAAGTTCCTGCAGTCATACCATAATAATTAGCATATTTAGTACTAAGACCACTACCACCATTGGCACTTTCCAAAGCAGCCTGTGCCATAGTAACAGATGCATAAACACCAGTACGAGTCATTTCAGAAATCGCAACAGGTGAAATATTATTCATAAATTCTGTTCTAGAAGCCGTGGCATTTCCAGTAGTACCACTATAATAATTAGATCCTTCATCACTACGACATATAAAGTTATAATCCATGCTACAACTTTGACTAGGTCCCATATCTTGATATAACAGATAGATATCTTCAGCTATCTTTTTAATTGCCTCTGTTTTTTTAGGTTCTGATTCCGGTAAATAATCAGCATAGTAATCTGGTATAAAACTGTTAACTAAATTCCAGTAGAAAACAGAATCTTCCATGGTACTTAAATCACCAATACTAATTTCTTTGGTATCTTCAGGTGCCTTAGCATTACTAGGGCAAGTTTTTATTTCTGTATCACCGACTTTAGTTATTTCATAAGCGGGAGTATATTTATAATATACATAATTTTTTTCCTTATTTGACTTTTTTTTAAAAAATTCAAAAATACTATCATCATCATGACTAGCAATTAATTCTTTTGTAGAACTATCTTTATCGCCTTCAGTAATTAAAGTAGTGCTTTCATTATCTGCACACTCACTACTTTTTTCATATCTATTAGTCATTATCTGCATATTAGCAAGAAGTTTTATTTGTTTCTTCATTCGTTTATAATCAACAGAAATAGATGCCTCACTATTAGGATCATCTGAATTATAATTATCATTATTAATTTCATCTGTATCTATTTTTTCACCGTTATTTAAAAAATCTTCTGCTTTAATATTGACAGTCAAAGCTGCTGTAATTAAGTTAACATCAACACAAAGTCCTAAATTATTTCTAATATCAGTTTGTGTTTCTTCTAGTTTATTATAGTAATCATCCATTAAATCTTCTTCATCTTGTGAAAAAAAACCAACTATAGTATCCTTTATTCCAGAAAAAAAGTTTAAAACCCCAGTAATAGGTCCTAAGGTAACAACAATAATTACTATCAAAAGTATAAGCAGTAAAAAGAATCCACCAATAATAGGAATTATTTTAGTCCAATGTCCCTTTATAAATTTAAATATTTTACTGGAATAATCATTATCAAAAGAACTATCTATTTGGTCGAAATTTTCAGTAGATTGAGTTGAATTTTTTCTTCCGAAAGGAGAAAAATTAGATTTTGACATATTTAAGTTTGAATTACCTTGAAGAGCATTATTGCTATTACCTAATGTATCTTTACCAAGACTATCAACGCCACCACTGGTAGCATCCACTGCTTTATCAGCTGCATCTAAAGCCCCACTTTTATTGGCAGCATTGGCAATTTTTCCAATTTTAGGAGCTTTTTTATTTATAGATTCAGCTCCTTTATTTAAAATATTATCACCAAGTTTTGTTTTACTGGCAAGATCTACTGCTTTTCCACCAGCTAGCCCAAGATAGGCATTAGCCGCTGCTTTAGCACCAGTTTTAAGTGCTTTTTTACTTGCATCCTGTTCTTCTTGCTTTTTCATGTCTTTTTGTAAATTTTCATCTTCGCCCATGCCTATCACCTACCTTACTTCTAGTATTCTATAATCCTCCACCAGATCCAAAAGATTCTAATTCTTCAGGAGTAACTACAACATTAATTCTCATACGTCTATTTCCACAAACGAATAAGGCTTCTCCTTGAGAATAACGTTTAATGCTTTCTTTTTCATTATCATTTAAATCAATTAACATTCCTAAATCATCAACAGCTTGTTTTTTAAGTCCCATTATTAAATAGTAAGAAGCATTATCAAATATTGCTTTACCATGCATAATTAAATTAGGAGCTGCAAAGTCACTAGGTTGTTGTGTAATGATAATAGAACCTGTATTATATTTACGAGCACGGCGCTGTACTTGAGCTAAGAACTCAGCACCAAGTGCATTATTAGCAGATAATAATACATGAGCTTCATCTACATAGAAGCAAGTATTAATACTAGTATCTAAACATAATCCCCAAGCATACTTTAATATATTAAAGAATAAAGCATTACGGATATTGTCAGCTGAATTCATTAATTCTTTAATATTAAATACAATAAAATCTGTATTAGGATTAATTGTCGTATGACCATCAAAATAATATTTTAATTCTTGTGTTAATGGTCTAATCTTTAATTCAAGTTTTTCCATAATAGCTCGTTCTTGAGTTTGATCTGTCATAGATAATAATCTACCTTTTATGGTTTCATAAACATCTGAAAATGTTGGATAATCATTAGAACCATAATTATAGAAATTACTATTAAAATCAATTCCAAATCTACGATATGTATCTTGTACAATTTCACTAAACATTGTTAGAACATCTTCTTCAATAGAAGGATCATAATATCTCATAAAACCTTTTAAAAATTGAAGTGTTCTAGTTAATACTGTATAACCTAATCCTTGAGCTATTTCTTCTTCATCGGCATCAATTACGATTTGAAGTGGATTAACCATACCATATTCTCCACCTTTACCCAAATCGATAGACTCTCCTCCATAGCTATTAGCCATTTCATAAAGTTCATTTTCAGGGTCGATGGCAACAATTTGGTAACCATTCCTAATATGACTTCTAACTAATAATTTAGCTGCTGTTGATTTACCACTACCAGATGTACCAAGTATAATCATGTTAGCATTATTACGGTTATTTTCTTTTTTGATTTGATATAGAAATTGGTTAAATAAAATAACTCCTCCCGAAAAATCAACACCTAATAAAGTAGATAATCCAGGGTCTTTAATACTATCAAAAATAAATGGATACATTGCAGCTATTGTAGGAGATGGAATTGGTGTACCAATACGATTTTCAATATCTTGTTTAGGGAAGATTGGTACGATTGATTTTAATACTTTCTCTTGTTCAAATCTAAGAGAAATTCCTCTCATTTCCATAGCATCTAAATAGTTTTTAACATTGATTTTCTTTAACTCTAAATCTTCTTTAGAATCTGCAGTAATCATAATGTGCATTTGATAATCAAAAATCTTAGCTTGGCTACCAGCAAGCATAGTAATAAAAGATTCTAATGATTCATAATCTTGTCTAATTCTTTCGCGAACAGTATTATCTCTTTCATCTTGATATCTAGTCTTTAAATCGGCAATTTGCTTATTAATCATCTTAGACATTGTAGAAAAAGGAATTGGAATATGCTTAGCTACCACCTTAACACCAGACATACTAGTTAAAGAAGATAAATAACCAGGATAAATATATTTAGGGTAAGAAACAACTGTTAAAATAGTTGCATATTTACCACTAACAACAAAATCTCCTGCATTAAATTGTAGTCCTTTAGGAGCTACTTCTGATTTAAAAATACTCATAGAGGCATCACCGTCCCAAATGTGGTAGTAGAACCACCATTTAAGAAATTATCTAAGATAATTCTTAAATCCTCATTATTTGTTTGACTTGCTATTAAACCAGCTGTTGAAAGTCCACTAATTAATGAACGAACTTTCTTTTGAAGTAAATCAACATTTCTTTCTTTAAATAAAATGAAATACTCTGTGTCAACAACATTATTATTCATAAAGTAATTACCCTTTTGAATATCTTGATTTAAAAGTTTACGAATCTGTGGATTTTGTTGATTTTGATACTGTAATTGAAGTTGAGATAGATATACTGAAATATCAACAGGTCTATCAGCAACTACCAACCAAAACTCATAATCTATCGTATTATAAAAGTTTTTTAAAGCTATTAACACATTTGCTTGACTATCTTCATCAAGAATAAAGATATTACGAGGAGTAATCTTAACTCCTGATACTTTATCTTGATTAGGTAATACTATCATACCATTTGTAATAGATTGAATATTAATCCAATCTTCAGTCCATTTACTTTGATTTAGATTCTGATTCATCTAAAAAACACCAACCCTTCCATACATAATTTCTTCTCCTAGTAAAATATTGATATATTTCTATAATTAATTGCCTAACGTTATGGTAATAGGCAACAGGCGCTACAAGTAGTGCACAAATAATTCCAGGCATAATAGCAAGAATTGCTACCCAAGTAATATCCATTGGAAGTATTGCTACTAATAATAAAGTAGTACCTAATCCTGATAAAAATATAATCAAATCAATAGGAGTAAAAAATCCAAGTATTAATTGCCCCCTTTTCGTATTAGCAGGGATTAAATAATTTCCATTCACTTATATCACACATTCCTTTCTATTTTATTTTCCAGTACCACTAAATCTGTCATTAGCTTCTTTCTTAGCATTTTCACGTTTAGCATCCATGATTTGAACACCAAATTTATCTATATTATCTGTAATTGAACTTCTGTTCGTAATAGAAACATCTGTAATTTTTTCTGCATTTTGAATATCGGCCATAAGAGTTTTATCCACTTTATCAGTTTTAACAGTACCATTTATGTGCTGAACAATATAATCATCCTCATTATTCTTAAGTATAAATCCTTCTTGCATATTAGCTTGTTGCATAGTAATTTCTTTTGTAACATCATGCGTAACACCGGAAGAATCGGTTACTTTAAAAGTATATTTAAATTTATCCTTTCCCGCAGATGCAGCAGCATTTTTAGTAGCCATAAAAGATTTATAGTTTGCCTTCATATCCAGATCCTTTCCATTAGCATCTTTCATTGTAAAGCCACTTTTTCCCCATGTCCAATCTTGTTTAACCATTTCACCACTAACACGAGATTTAACAGTTTCTAATGCAGATTTTTTTGCTTCTAAATCTGAAATTTCTCTTTTTCCAATTGCTGCTAAAGTTTCACCAGTAGTCAAGCCCATAAGAGTTGATCCCATTCTTCCAAAGAATGTTGAACCCGACGAACCAGCAGCTAAAGCAGTGGCATTACGTTTTGCCATAGCATCCATAACTGCTTTAGTATTATGGTCTTTCGCATTAACGGCAGCATTCATACCAGTAATACCACCAGCTGCAGCGCCTAAAAATCCAGCACCAACATTTTTAAAGGCACGGGCAACATTAAATTTTTTCCCATTAGCTTGATCTGCCAAATAACTAGCTCTACCAGAAGCAATACCTGCACCAACTGTACCAGCTGCAATTGCTCCAGCTGACATAATTTTACCTAAACCGCCAAATAATTTACCATTTTCTCCCATTTTAATACCCATGGCATCACATATAAATTTAGGAGCATCTTTAGCAAAGAATAATAAACCAACAATTAAAGCGAGTGTTACCAAGCCACCTCTAAAATAGCTATCACCAAATAAGTTATTAGTTAAATTTAGTATTGCCCCACTTGTAAATAATTCTGATATTACTAACATTATGAAGTAAATAATACCTAATTTAATAAACAAGTCAGCCCATACACTAATAACCATTTTAATCCATTTATTAAATGCTCCATCTTTAGAAGCTTTTGGATCAACATAACTGATAATAGGAATTGGTGCTATTAATTGCAGAATTATAAGTTTGAATACACGAACAGCTATATCAACACAATAACCCAATAATATTAAAGTCATAACAATGGCTACTACAAAACCAATAAGTGGCATATAATCATATTTATATGAATTATTATCACCATCAGCAGGATCATTTAAATGATCAACTGCACCTTGAACTGAATTTTCATATTGAAAACAAGGGTTTCCATTACTTACCCCTACCTGTGCTTCTTTATCAGCACAATTGGTATTGAAAAATACGCCATTATAAGTTTGAAAAGCTATATTTTGACCAGCATTTTCCATTTGACTTCCCAAATCCGAATAAGAAGAAGGCTGCGTTCCTAGAATAACTCTTGGAAGTGCTTCTAATACATGAGGTTGAACTCTATTAAGAAATTGAAAAGCATATGGAAATGCAATTAACATTACCAATGATACTATAATTCTAGTAGATAGCTTCCCTATTCCATTGCTTTTATCGGTAATACTATCAGGGTTTACTAAATAAGTAAGCATTGAAATAGTTACTTTAAATAACATAAATATAGCTAGAACAGCATAAATTCGTGATTGAATTTCACCATAAAAGTTATTAAAAGCATCACTAGTACTAACTTCAGCTATATCAAAAATAAGCTGCATAACCCAAGAAAACAGAGTATATGCAATGGAATCCAAAGTACCAAATAATGATCTAACTGTATTCCAAACTAATCCACGTGATACACCCATAAAAAACAAATTATTCATATCATCACCATATCCTTACATCACAAGATACATCAGCAATTTTGTCTATAAAACTTATTAAATACATAATAATAGTTGGAATAAAGAAAATTGCCACTGCTATTATGCATCGTTTTATGAATTTGCTAGTAGCTTTTTTTAATTCTTGTTGGTCGTCTGATAAAACAGCTTTTCCAAAATCTATACTACCTAATAGAATTAATAAAATTGGAACTGTTATTTTAATCCAAGTAAATACTGTTGAAATGTCATCAAGTAAATCTTGCCCTAATAAGCCTTCACAAGATTCATCATCAACTTTTTTTCCGGTATCAATTTTAGTAAGATAATCATGCCATTTTACTTCAAGAACATCTAAAGAATTATTTATTGAGCTAATGGCTTCACGATCTTTATCATAAACAGAGTTATTACCATTAGCATCTACTGCTTTTAATTTACCATTTAAAGTCTTTGACCAAGTATTAACAAGGCTTTGAGCTGAAGTTAAAGAATTTTTAAGTCTAGTATATTCAGCACTTAAAGAACCACTGCCTGTGCAATTACCAATGTAAAAACCAGTTCCTGTAGAATCAGTAGTTAAATTTAACGCATCTAATCCATTTATAGTTGAATCTATTAATGTAACTAATTTATCAGAATACTCTTTTGCTTTAACAGCAGTACCAGGTTCAAATGTTCCATTTTTCAATTTTTGTAACTCATCAAAAGGAGTTTCTTGTTCAGTATAATACTTATTAGCAATTGTTTTTAATTTTGATAAATAATCATCACATTTTAATGATTGACTATCATTAATTCCTGTTTTAAGTGTTCCAGTAACTCCAGTACTTTTAATTAACGACAATCTATAATCTTCTGGATCAAAGTAAAAATCAGCAGTCAATGAATTATCAGAATAAATACGGAGATTGTCATCACTATCAAGAAAATATAAATTATTACAAGATAACTGATTATTTTTAACTAAACTATCCATAAATTTTTGGACATCTTCATCTCTTTTTAATGTTTCTTTATTATTTTCGCCAGAAATTAAAAAACAACAAGGAACACCCATGCCAGCCCAAGCTTTAAATCTTTTGTCAAGACCATTTAATTTTTTAGTAGTTATAAAACATCCTGCATTATTAATCTCTTTTATCATTTTTGGTGTTATTAAATAATCATATATGCCATATGGATTATTATATGTGGTTTTAGTAATTGTTAATCTACCTAAAGTTTTATCTTCTTTTATATTAGGTGTTATTATATTAGCAGTCCTATCTTTATCTGTATAGCATTGTGAAATGGTAGGTGATAATACCCATTTTCCGGAACTATTTACATATCTTAATTCATCGTTAAATTCAGTTATCATATCAGTTTCAATTATACTATATAAAAGATTTGATAAAATGATTTTTTCTTCTTTTAATTTTTCTAATTCAGATTTATTTAAACTTCCTTTAAAATATTTACTACACGCATTTGTGTAAGACAATTTTGTCATCTCCTTTTTTAGGCGAACGTGAAAAATAATAACACAATTATACTAACACTGTCAAGTTATTTTTTTTGTCATATAATGTAATATGAGAAAATATATTTTATTTGATTTTTTAGTTCAGCTTATTATTCTTTTTATATCATCTAATTTATTCTTTGATAAAAATACTTATAAATTTATCTGCTCACTTGGAATAATCAGCTTAATTTTTGTTCCGACTATTATAGAATTTAATTTGAAAATTAAAATAAAGCCACTACTTCACTACTTCATAACTATATTTTGTTTACTATTATTCATAATTTTAATTGCATTTTAATAACTTTGTTATATAATTAAAGTATAAGATTAAGATAGGAGATATTATATGAACAGTAATTACAATGATATAATTGATATTATTTTAACGTTTACGAGTGATGAGGAACTTTCAGGTGATATTGCGGTATCAGGTAGTATAGTGCCTTACTTAGTAACTAACAAGGAATCTTTAGAATATCACTCTGATTTTTATATACTAGTTAAGAACAAGAAAATAAACTTAGTTAGAGATAAGATAAAAAAACTAACAAAGGAATATGAATTTGACTTTATATCTGATTCTAAAAAGTATTCAAAGGAAGATTACGGTTTTAAAGTTAAGTATCAAGGTACAACGGTTGGCTTCTTTCCATATTCTTTAATTGATAATAATTTAACTATAAAAACATATGCAATAAATAAGGATAATACGAAGATAAGTCTTAAGAAGAAAATTATTCCTGACGTTAAAAAAAGTAGTGTAATAAGATTAATTAATTTTTCTAAACAAAAAATAAGAATAATGAGCCCAGAATTTATTTTAGCGGATAAAGAAACTAAAGAAAAAAGAATTGGTAATCCAACAGATGAAACAATATACTTATTAAGTAAAATAAGTGATGAAAGTGTTTTGAAAGTTATAAGGGAAAGCATAAGTAATATGGAAGTTAAAATAGATACAAAGGAAACTAAGAATAACGATTATATATTAGTTATCATTCTAGCAGCATTATTTATTCTTCTTTTAGTAGTTGCGTACATTTGTTTTAAAAAATAGTCCCAAATAGGGATTTTTTTAGTATAATAAAAATAGAGGTGATAGAAATGAAAAGAATAATATTTCACATAGATGTTAATAATGCATTTCTATCTTGGTCTGCGGTTGAAATGCTAAAGAATGGTAGCAAATTAGACATAAGAACAATACCCGCGGTAGTTTCTGGTGATGAGAAAAAAAGAAGAGGGGTTGTTGTTGCAAAAAGTTTTCCTGCGAAAAAAGCTGGAATAGTATCCGGAGAGCCACTTTATATGGCAAGAAGAAAGGTTGATAAGCTATACGTTGTAAAATCTGAAAGGCAAAACTACATAAAATATTCTGATGCTTTTTATAATATACTATGTAAATATACTCCTGTAATAGAAAGGTATTCAATAGACGAATGCTTTATGGATATGACAGGAATGGAAATGATGTTTGGTGATCCTGTTAAATTGGCTTATAAAATAAAAGATGAGATTTATGATACACTTGGATTTACGGTAAACGTAGGTGTTGCAAATTCTAAAGTGTGTGCAAAGATGGCTAGTGACTTTGAAAAACCAAATAAAGTTCATACTTTGTTTGATTATGAGGTAAAGAAAAAAATGTGGCCTTTAAAAGTAGATGATTTATTTATGGTTGGTAAAAGTTCTAGTAAAAAGTTGCATGAACTAAATATTAACACAGTAGAAGATTTAGCAAAAGCAGATATAAACATGCTTACTAGATATTTAAAGTCTATGGGACGCATGATGCATGAGTATGCAAATGGTATAGATGATTCACCGGTTGAAAGACCACTTCCTAAAAATAAAGGAATAGGAAACTCGACGACACTTCCTAAAGATGCAACTGATATTATGACGCTTAAGAAGGTAGTAAAGAAATTATCTTTTATGGTTGGAATAAGGTTAAGGGAAGAGGAAAAGTATGCAACTGTTATAGCAGTTCAACTTAAAAATAATAATTTTATGAATTTTGTTCATCAAAAAAAATTGGTTAATCCGGTATCTTCAGATGATGATATATATGAAAATGCTTGCGTTTTACTAAAGGAAATGTGGAATGGGGATCCTATAAGGTTAGTAGGTTTAAGAGTAAGTGATTTTACTGATAAATCATATGAACAAGTATCGTTATTTGAAAGGGTAGGAAAATCAAATGAAAGAGATAAGGTTCAAAGGGCAATGGATAAAATCAATAAAAAATATGGTAATAACACGATTAAAAGTGCGGCTTTATTTGATGAAGATGATTAAATTGGTATAAATATTTTAACTTATACTTGATTTTATCTTATTTGTTTGTTAGAATACTATTAGCGTTTTAGAAAAAAATGCTAACAGTTTATATTTTGGCGGAGTTGGTGAAGTGGTTAACACACTGGTTTGTGGCACCAGCATTCAAGGGTTCGATTCCCTTACTCCGCCCCATTGTGTTTATAAGGTACCGTTTTGGTACTTTTTTTATGCCACAAACCTTATAATATATTGCAATTTATTAATCAATTACCCGATATAATATTTATAACAAACCTAAAGAAAATCGAGAAAAAGTATTGACTTAACCATTTGAAATGATACAATTAAGGTACTTTAGATTGTTGCAAGTGCATTTATACACTTGGTAGGTAGTATTTCAAAAGGAGGAGTTTATCTCTTCCTTTTGATTTGTATAATGAAATTATTTATTTAAACCAATTTTACTTTAGAATTATTTTTTTAATGAACTTTTTATGTCATAAATCTTACAATAAATTTGTTACATTTTAGAGTAAATTATAGAATACTATTACTTTGTTAAAATATAATTTAATGAGGTGTTTTTTATAAAAAAAGTATTAATACTATTTGGGGGTAATTCAAGTGAACATTATATTTCGTGTAAATCTTGTGTGAGTGTATTAAAAAACATAGATAGAAAAAGGTATGATATAGAAGTTGCTGGTATTTCAAAG
>OGPT01002209.1_pt1 | contig 16176 bp, 21 predicted proteins | sample 1552951 | NCBI WGS metagenome assembly OGPT01 (sample SAMEA2580224, study PRJEB22360) | human gut metagenome | biome: human gut; feature: human-associated habitat; material: faeces | place: Denmark | collected 2008/2010
CCAAAATCATTGCTCCCATCAACAACTGCGGACACGTAACCTATCTCCCGCTGAATGATACAGAGGCAATGAAAGCCGAACTGGCGAAAGGCGATGTATGCGCTGTAATCATCGAAGGCATTCAGGGAGTGGGCGGCATACAGTTGCCCACCGACGAGTTTATGCAAGCCTTGCGCAAGGCCTGTACAGAGCACAATACGGTACTGATTCTGGACGAAATCCAAAGCGGTTACGGACGTAGCGGCAAGTTCTTCGCCCATCAGTACAACGGTATCAAGGCCGACATCATCACCGTAGCCAAAGGCATAGGCAACGGATTCCCGATGGCGGGCGTACTTATCAGTCCGATGTTTACTCCTGTTTACGGCCAGCTCGGAACCACTTTCGGCGGAAATCATCTGGCTTGCAGCGCTGCGCTTGCCGTACTGGATGTCATAGAGCAGGAAGCTCTTGTAGAGAATGCCGCCCAAGTAGGCGCATACCTGATGGAAGAGCTGAAGAAATTCCCGCAAATCAAGGAAGTGCGCGGACGCGGACTGATGATTGGTCTCGAATTTGAAGAGCCTGTCAAAGAACTGCGTTTGAGGTTACTGAAAGAACAGCATGTATTTACCGGTGTCAGCGGCACGAACGTACTCCGCCTGTTGCCGCCCCTGTGTCTCGGCATGGACGAAGCGAACCTCTTCCTGGAACGTTTTAAGAAAGCACTTTGACAATTTACGGATAATCAGCCGGCAAAAGATACGACCGAAAGAAGAATACCTTCCTGTTTCGGTCGTTTTTTCATTAAAATCTTTACCTTTGCCCGAAGACAACTTTTTAAATGACAAGATGATATGAAAACAGCAATTATCGGTGCAGGAAATATGGGCGGCTCCATCGCCCGCGGTCTGGCAAAAGGAACCATCATCCCCGCCAGCGACATCATTGTTTCTAATCCCACGCAAGGCAAACTGGATGCGTTAAAGGCTGAGTTCCCCGCTTTGCAAACCACACGCGACAATCAGGAAGCCGTTACCGGCGCCGAGCTCATCATACTCGCCGTCAAACCGTGGCTGATAAAACCGGTGGTAAGCGAACTCAAGCTGAAAAGCAAGCAGATACTTATCTCCGTAGCTGCCGGCATCCCTTTCGAAGAACTGGCACACTACGTGGCAGACAAGGAGATGACCATGTTCCGCCTCATCCCCAACACCGCCATCAGCGAGATGGAAAGCATGACGCTCATTGCAAGCCGTAACGCCAGCAAGGAACAGGAACAGCTTTTGCTCGACATCTTCAACCAGATGGGACTTGCCATGCTGATTCCCGAAGATAAGATAGCGGCAACCACCGCCATGACTTCCTGCGGCATCGCTTATGTACTGAAGTATATCCAGGCAGCCATGCAGGCCGGAATAGAACTGGGCGTTTACCCCAAGGACGGCATGCGCATGATAGCCCAGTCGGTAAAAGGCGCCGCCGAACTGATTCTGAACAACGACACGCATCCCGCCATAGAGGTTGATAAGGTATGCACTCCCGGCGGAATTACAATCAAGGGTATCAACGAACTGGAACATCAAGGATTCTCTTCCGCCATTATCAATGCCATCAAAGCAAGTAAATAACCGTACTAATCCACTTAATAAAAACCACATGGACGAACAGATTAAACAAATAGCCGAACGCCTGCGCGGACTGCGCGACGTATTGGAATTGAATGCCGAAGACATCGCCCGCGATTGCGACATCCCGGCAGAAGAGTACCGTCTTGCCGAAACGGGAGAATTCGACATCTCCGTAAGCATGCTGCAAAAGATAGCCCGCCGTTACGGTATTGCGCTGGACGCATTGATGTTCGGCGAAGAACCGAAAATGAGCAGCTACTTCCTTACCCGTGCAGGAAAAGGAACCAGCATCGAGCGTACAAAAGCCTATAAATACCAATCACTGGCCGCCGGCTTCATGAACCGCAACGCCGATCCGTTCATCGTTACCGTAGAGCCCAAACCGGAAAACGAGCCGATACATTATAACAGCCACTCGGGACAGGAATTCAACCTCGTTCTGGAAGGCCGCATGATGCTGAGTATCGACGGTAAAGATTTAATTTTAAACGAAGGAGACAGTTTGTATTTCAACTCCAAACTGCCTCACGGCATGAAAGCGCTGGACGGAAAGAAAGTACGGTTCCTTGCTGTAATCATGTAACAACATAAATGAAGAATGAAGAACGAAGAATGAAGAACGGGGTGTATGCTTATGCCGTACATCAGGTTCTTAATACCCAATTCCCCATTCTTAATCCCTAAAGTTATGGTAGAAAGATTTTTATCGCAAACGTCCTTCACTTCTCAAGAGGACTTTATCAAGAATTTAAAGATTAACGTACCGGAGAATTTCAACTTCGGTTATGATGTAGTGGATGCCTGGGCTGCCGAGCAACCCGACAAGCCCGCATTGCTCTGGACCAACGACAAGGGCGAACAAATCCAGTTCTCATTTGCCGACATGAAGCGCTATACGGACATGACGGCTTCCTATTTCCGGAGTCTCGGCATCGGGCACGGGGATATGGTAATGCTGATTCTGAAACGCCGTTATGAGTTCTGGTTCAGCATCATCGCACTGCACAAACTGGGTGCCGTCGTTATTCCCGCCACACATTTACTTACCAAGAAAGATATCGTATACCGATGCAATGCCGCAGACATCAAGATGATTGTCTGTGCAGGCGAAAGCGTCATTACCGACCATATCACCGCCGCCATGCCGGACTCTCCGAGTGTGAAGAAGCTGGTGAGTGTAGGTCCGGAGATAGCCGAAGGCTTTGAGGATTTCCACAAAGGCATAGCCGATGCCGCCCCGTTCGTAAGACCGGAACACGCCAACAGCAACGATGACATTTCCTTGATGTACTTCACCAGCGGAACCACCGGCGAGCCGAAGATGGTAGCCCACGACTTCACGTATCCTTTGGGACATATCGTTACCGGAAGTTTCTGGCATAATCTGCATGAAAACAGCCTGCATCTCACCATTGCCGATACAGGTTGGGGAAAAGCCGTATGGGGCAAACTGTACGGGCAGTGGATAGCCGGTGCCAACATCTTTGTATACGACCACGAGAAATTCACTCCCGCCGATATTCTGACAAAGATACAGGACTATCACGTCACCTCGCTTTGCGCGCCGCCTACCATCTTCCGGTTCCTGATTCACGAAGACCTGACGAAGTACGACCTCTCGTCATTGCAGTATTGCACCATTGCCGGCGAAGCGCTGAATCCCGCCGTATTCGATACATTCAGGAAATTGACAGGCATCAAACTGATGGAAGGCTTCGGACAGACCGAAACCACCCTTACCGTAGCCACCATGCCGTGGATGCAACCCAAGCCGGGCAGCATGGGACTGCCGAACCCGCAATACGATGTAGACCTGATAGACTATGACGGCCGTTCGGTAGAAGCCGGTGAACAAGGACAGATTGTAATCCGCACCGACAAAGGCAAACCGCTCGGTCTGTTCAAAGAATATTATCGAGACGCCAACCGCACCCATGAAGCATGGCACGATAACATCTACTACACCGGCGACGTTGCCTGGAAAGACGAGGACGGTTATCTCTGGTTCGTGGGACGCGCCGACGACGTTATCAAGAGCAGCGGTTACCGTATCGGCCCGTTCGAAGTGGAAAGCGCCCTGATGACGCATCCCGCGGTTATAGAATGCGCCATTACCGGAGTTCCCGATGAAATCCGGGGACAAGTGGTGAAAGCTACCATCGTACTGTCCAAAGAATATAAGGACCGTGCAGGAGAAGAACTGATTAAGGAGTTGCAGAACCACGTAAAGAAAGTGACCGCACCTTACAAATATCCGCGCGTCATAGAGTTTGTAGACGAACTTCCCAAAACCATCAGCGGTAAAATACGCCGTGTGGAAATCCGGAAGAACGATGAGAAATAACCGCTTCGAACAAAGAAGAGGTATAACAAGGTTTATAAAAGAAAGGAATGTGCCGAAATGATGATTAACATATCATTTTGGCACATTCCCTTTATTTTTAGGGATGAGACTTACCGTTTCCGCACCATATCCTGCAAACGGAAAAAGGCATCCGAATAACGCGCTCCCCACAATTCATATCTTTCACACTGCGTTTCCACCTTACGTGAAAAATTATCCCAGCTTTTCTTCTCTACCGGCGACCAGACATTCTCGGCCAACGCCGCCATACGGGGAAAGAGAGAAAACTCCACTTTCCATGTAGTGGGAATATACTCCGTCCATAGGCACCCTTGCGCGCCCCAGATAAGTTCAGTCTGTCGGTCAGTCAAAGAATCGGGAACAATTTGGAAATCATACACCTTCTCCAATGATAAAGGTCCTCTCGGCCCTATCTCGGATTGTGTACGGCTTTCTTTCATGTTGAAATACGACCATGCCGAACAGGCAAATATGGCACGGTGCCCGGTTTTCAATGCTTTCACGCCATAGTTCGGACGGCGCCAATTCATGATAATGCAATCCTCGGATATACCGCCTTCCAATATCTCGTCCCAGCCGACAAGCGTTTTTCCTTTAGCGTTGACAACATCCTGTACATAATGGATAAAATAGCTTTGCAAGGCTTTCTCGTCAGCCAGGCCATGGTCGCGCATGAACCGCTGCGTTTGCTCGGATTCCTGCCACCAGCGTTTGGCGCATTCATCACCCCCCACATGGATGTATTGCCCGGGAAATAAGTCGCACAGTTCCGAGAATACATCTTTCAGAAAGTCGAAAACTTCCGGTTTGGGAGCAAGCACATTATTGAATTTATTGAAGATTCCCCAGGTAAGCGCACATTTCTTCGGCTCATCCGGTGTAGTACTGAATTGAGGATAAGTGGCAAGCACAGCCATGCAATGCCCGGGAATGTCAATCTCCGGTATAACGGTGATGTATCGCTCGGCGGCATATCGCACCACCTCGCGGACGTCTTCGTGAGTGTAGTAACCGCCATAAGGAAGCGGCTGATACTTTCCCGGATACAATCCTTCTATTTCCCCTTCGCGCACAGAACCTTTCGCCGTCAGCTCAGGCCGGCACTTCATCTCTACACGCCAGGCCTGGTCGTCCGTAAGATGCCAATGAAAATAATTCAGTTTGTGCAAAGCAAGATAGTCTATATACTTCTTGATAAACTCTACCGGAAAGAAATGGCGTACCACATCCAGATGCATCCCCCGGTAAGCGAAACGGGGATAATCCACGACCTTGGCCGCTGCAAGAATCGGCAATACACCGGCTCGTACGGGCAACATCTGAATCAAAGTCTGTACCCCGTAAAATACGCCTGCCGCATCATTTCCTTCAATACGGATACCCGTACCGGAAATAACTTCCAGCCGATAACCTCCGGAAACCTCACCGTTGTTCCGATTGACCAGAACGATACCGTTTACCGCCTTATCAGCCGTACGCTTTTTCCCCTTCTTTGGCACATCGACCCGCAGAGGGATACCTAAATAACGATTTGTATAATCGGCAAGAAAATCAGCCGACGCAACCAGGGAAGAATCGGACACGCGAACAAGCATGCCTCTTTCAATTTGAACCGTACCCTCGCCGGCAACGGTTATCTCCGCCGGTTCGGGAATAATGCTGAACTGTTTCTCCTGAGCCTGTCCGGCAAGTGCGGAGATTGCAAAGATTGCAGTCATAAATTTCCTGAATAACATAGATGATGAATTATTAACTTTGCAAATATAAGCTTTTTATGTAGATAAAACGATAAAAGGACTATATTTGCACGTGAATCGGGCTTTGCAAAAAGAATCCAATCACTAACGAAGAACACCACGACACATGGGTAGTAGAATGCGGGCAGGAAGAGAGATGCTTCTCTTAATGATTATCTTGTTCCTGTCCGGCCATATATGCGCGCAAGATAGCTATATCCACCGCCTCGGCATTGAAGGCCGACCGGGATATATATTCCCCACCAGCTCTTTCCTGCGGGGCGAAAACGATATGCGCAAAAGACTGGGTTCCGCCTGCTCCGCCCATCTGAAATACTCATTCCAACTGCAACCGGGTACGGCCGCCGACCGAGTATACGGAAGTTCTTATCAGGGAATAGGAGTAGGCTATTTCGATTTCGGCAACCGCAGGGAGATGGGAACACCTGTCGCCCTCTACGCTTTTCAAGGCGCCCGTATTGCCAGGTTCACTCCCCGCTTATCACTTAATTACGAATGGGGATTCGGCGCATCTTTCGGCTGGAAACCATACGATTACCTCGCCAACGCCAATAATACCGTTATAGGAACCAAAGTCAATGCATATCTCAATGCCGGAATTCATCTGAACTGGATACTGTCTCCGCGGTTCGACCTCAATATCGGCGCAGCGGCGGTACATTTCTCTAACGGCAATACCCAATATCCCAATACCGGTTTGAATACGGTAGATTTAAAAATCGGAGTGGTATATAATTTCAATCGGGATATAGACAAAGCGTTACAACCGTCACAACAAATTCCGGTTCCGTCATTCCCCAGGCATGTCAGTTATGACCTGACACTGTTCGGTTCGTGGCGGAGGAAAGCTATCGATGTACCGGGTGGACAGGTCCCGGCTCCCGACAAATATGCCGTAGCAGGATTCTGCTTTGCCCCTATGTATAATTTCGGGTATAAGTTCCGCGCAGGAGTATCTTTGGATGGTGTGTATGATGCAAGCGCCAATATTTACGCCAAAGATTACATTACCCCGCTCGACGGCGGCAATGAGGAAGACGCGTTCGGTATTCCCCCGCTTCGCAAGCAACTTTCATTGGGTGTATCCGCACGTGGAGAATGGGTGATGCCTTATTTCACTGTCGGCATAGGTTTCGGCGCCAATATCCTGCATGGCGGTGGCGACCTCCAATCATTCTACCAAATATTGGCTCTCAAAATTGACATGACCCGCGACACCTTTCTGCACATAGGATATAACCTGAAAGATTTCCATGAGCCCAACTACCTGATGCTCGGTATAGGTTATCGGTTTAATAATAAACGTCCCCGTCTGTATCATTAATCCGGACGAATACGCAACATCTCATTTTGACTATAGTGAAAAAGTTTTTTGATATATGGCAAAATGAATTATCACAGTAGAGAAAAACGATTAGAGTATGTATTCAGCAGAAATGCTGTTTATGCAAGATACCCTTTCACCTTTCATATCTTTCTATTTATGCGGGTTAGCGGGTGAAGGGGTACCAAATGTATTGATTTGATTTCATAAGAGTGTCGCTTCCTCCGTCCTGCAAGGCGAAATAATTCATCTCGCGGGATAGATTTATTCATCCCACGAAACAAAATTATCCGTCTCATAAGATGAATCCATCCATCCCGTGAGATGATTTTAAAGGATTTACGGGTTGTGCCTGTAATATACCTGCGGGAAAAGAAAAAGCTCCGCAAATCATTGATTTACAGAGCTTTTGTAAAACATTTGTACTCGAAGCGGGAATATTTGTTATTCAACATTATGCAATCGTGTAAATCATAAATACCTATAACACATTTATAATACATAAATACATGTATCATAATGTTGCATTGAGTTTTATCAAGTTGCATATATGTTGTGCAAAAACACTATATTTGCACAACCGATTAATTAAAACCATGACAACAGTAAAGGCATTTATTAGAACAGGCAAAAAGGATAAGGAAGCAAATATAAGGTTCCGAATATCCAGTGGAAGAAAAGTACAGTTATTCCATAAGTCAGAGCTTGTTGTGTTGCCTGCTTTATGGGACGATAAACGGGAGCAATACAAATCAAAGAGCGTTATAAGAACAGATGAACGCGTACGATTAAATACTGCTATCACAGAACGGAAGAATTTATTATTATCCATATATGACAGCAATCCCGGAATCAGCAGCGAAGAACTGGAGAAACTCGTAGATAGGCAAATACACCCAGAGAAATACCAAGTACAAAAAGAAGGGTTCTTTGTCATTATAGAATCTTACCTCCAGAAAAAGAAACTATCAGAAGTAAGAGATAAGAATTTTCGCGTGCTTGTTCGTGCATTACAAAGATATGAACTGTTTATTGCTATATATGAAAAAAAAGAGTTTAATCTGGATATAGACAAAATAAACTCAGACACCCTCGAAGATATAGAAAGTTTTTTAAGAAACGAACATATACTTTATGAGGAATATCCCCAAATATATGAGGCGTTCCCTGCAATAGCGCATGCCGCCCGTAAAAATATTAAGCCACAGCCGAGAGGGAATAATACAATATGCGCATTGTTTAACAAACTCCGCGCCTTCTATAATTGGTGCAATCAGCAGGGAATAACGGATAATAGACCATTTGACAAATACAACGGAGTTACCACAGAAAAGTATGGTACTCCGTTCTATCTGACACTAGAAGAACGTAACCATATTGCCGATTTCGATTTATCCAACCGTCCTCACCTTGCCACGCAACGGGATATATTCATTTTTCAATGCCTGATAGGATGCCGGGTATCCGACTTGTTGAAAATGACAGAGGAGAACATCATCAACGGAGCCATAGAGTACATTCCACACAAGACACGTGACGAACGTCCGATTGTCGTGCGTGTACCATTAAATGAGCGTGCAAAAGCCCTTATAAACAAATACAAGGAAGTAGGTGACAAAAGAAAACTATTCCCATTTATTTCGGCTCAGAAATACAATGATGCTATAAAAGAAATATTCAAATGTTGCGATATAACCCGCATGGTTACTGTTCTTAATCCGACCACGGGCAAGGAGGAGAAGCGACCGATAAACGAAGTTGCATCCTCTCACATGGCAAGAAGGACATTCATAGGTAATCTATATAAGAAAGTCAAAGACCCGAACCTTGTCGGTTCATTATCAGGGCACACGGAAGGTAGCAAGGCTTTTGCCCGATATAGGGAAATAGACGATGAGATAAAGAAAGAGGTGGTTTCTTTGATTGAATAGTTCTAAAGCGTTCTTTTTATCTGACAATATAGTTATGTTAATTTTATATCATGGCGTTAAATAAACAATCATGGCGCAAAATTTGTTGTATATTCAAATATATCAGCGTATATTTGCAACGCTCATCTACAAATAGAAGGAGTTTCGGGGCTCGGTTTATCTTGATATAAATCTGAGCCCTGCGTTTATTTTTCAAGCAGGACGCAATTCAACGGTTAACCCCATAGCTGCTGCTATCTTATAAAGGGTAGCAACAGTTGGAACGGTCAAGCCTCGTTCTATCCTTGAAATATAGCCTTTGTCCGCACCGATTCGTTTAGCAAGTTCAGCTTGTGTAAGACGCGCATTTTTGCGTGCATCCAATAGTATCTGAGCGTTATACTCTTCCCATGCCTTCTCACGATTCTTTTCACGTTCGGGAGTCCCCTCTTTGCCCAATCCTTCATCCAACCATGAATCCAAATCGTAAATGTCCTTACTGATTTCTTTTAGCTGCATAATATTCCTCCTTTAATTTTACTGCTTTCTTTATTTCATTATCTGGCGTTTTCTGCGTTTTCTTTTGAAAACCGTTAAACAATGCAACTATTCGCCCATCATCAAATATGAAAGACACATGGTATATGTTACTACTACATCCGATTTTACAACATAGTTGCAATCTGATTTTCTACAGCTTTTTTTATAAAGGCATTTATTGATATTCCTGCTTGCTGGGCAAGAATGGCAATTTTGCTATGTATCTCCGGAGAAATGCGTATATTCAAAGAACCGGAATAACTTTTACGAGGTGTTATTCCTACTTCTTTGCAATGTGCTATATAATCATCCACCGCTCCTTTAAAATCCTCCTTCAAATCAGCAACAGTCTCTCCTTCATAAGAAATTGCTGTATCTTTTGGCAAATCAAGGACTTTCCCAAACAAGCAATTATCTTCATCGCTTATCTTGATACATCCCACGTAACCTTTATAAGTCAATGTTTTCATATCATCAAATTATACCTTCTTTTTCCCAAATAATTCAGAGTGGCTCCCAAGTCTAAGGATTTCAATAACATCGCTCCTCTTGTCAAACCATATAAGGAGAAAATCTCCCTCGATATGGCACTCCATGCAATCCTTATACTCGCCAATCAGAACATGAGCCTTATATTTCTCCGGAAGTTCTATTTCATTCTCCAACATACGAAACACTTCCAATAACTTGCTCAATTTGGATGAATTGTTTCGGTATCGCTTAAAATCTTTTTTATACTGTGTCGAATAGTGTAACTGCTTCATCTACTCACAAGATTTTATAAAGGCTTCCATACTACTGGTATCAATAACCCCGGCATATTTACCGGAACGCGCCTCGTTTATGGCTGCAACCGTTTCTTCATTAGGTTCTGAATACATTGCATCCATTAAGGTGCTTTCTACAAAATTATTAAGGCTTCTGTTTGCCTCTTTAGCATGTTCCTGCAAGATTTGCAACAAATCCTCACGCAAGCGGAACGAAGTTTGCTTTCTTATTACTGCTTCCATATTATTATTGTATTACATTGTATTATATTGTACTGCAAATATAATACAATATTCCAAATAATCAATCATTCCGCCTTTATTTTTATACTTTTTCCGCATTTCGGGCACGTGATAGAGGCTCCATCGCTTTTGGGCTTTTCAAATAGTTCAGTTATCGGGCAACCTATGGCATCCGCAATCCTTAAAAGAATTTCCGTAGATGGATTACCATTTACATGAGTGCTAAGAGTAAAACGGGAAATTCCCATTTTTTCAGCGACTTCATTAATTGATGTGCCATGTTCTTTGATGGCTTCTTTAATTCTTAGTTGCTCAATCATACTTCATAAGTTTTGTTTCTGCAAAGATACATTAATATTAAAGATGTGGTATTATCGTATCACTAATTAAAGTTAAATGGCATATTATAATTACACCTTTATTTGTTTATGTGGTACGAAAATACCACCTTTGTATCGTCAAAGTTAAACAATAAAGAACAACGATTATGAAACGCTACAACTTAAGTAAGATAATGAAATCAGCCCATCAGATAAAGAAGTACATGAAACTGTATTCCCTCACTCATGGAGTAAAGACTTGGGCGGACTGTCTTAAACTTGCTTGGGCTAACGAAAAGAAGCGTGTGTCTGATGAGGAAGTGATAAACGCAGAGAAAGAAGCTATGAAGGTTTCTTTAGCCGAACCTGCAAAGCGCAGCGCTTATGATGATTTATCAATCCCGACATCCGCTTACTATACCAATAACAGCAAAGGGCGTTTCGGTTCTCATTACGTAGGTGATTAACTTAATACATTATACGATGGAAGAAAACAGACAACTTGTAGGCAATATTTGCGCCTCTATTGAAGAACTTGGTAATGTGATAGTAGATAATGTAACTGCATCACACAAAGATTATGAAATGATGATTGCTTCTTTGGATAATTCGATAGCTGAAATGAAGAAGAGATTAGGAAATGTGCCACATAAACAAGCATAGATGCACGTTGAGGATTCGACCAACGTTCACGTTATGACGTCCCGCCAGTAATACGGCTGGCGGGCTGCAAGAAAAGTGCTACAAATAGCTTCTATACATTTAGGGGCTGCTTTTTCTATAAATAACAAACCTTTTGCCAATTGTTCGTTCTGCACACGACATTTTTTAGGTCGCGCAATCGGTTAGTGATAAATTTGCAGACAGAAATAATGCAGCCATCCTCACGGCTAAAAAAGTATAAACCCCGCCATCGGTAAGAAGTGAGGAACTTGCCTTTGGTGGGGTTCAATTTTAAAAACTGCGTAAAAGTATGAATAATATTCAGATTTTCCAAAATGAGCAGTTCGGAAAAGTAAGAATTGCTATGAATGAGAATGAAGAACCGTTGTTTTGCTTGGCAGATGTAGCTAAAGCACTTGGCTATTCAAATCCTGCTAAAGCTGTTATAGACCATTGTAAGGGGGTTACTGTTTTGGAAACCCCCACCCAAAGTGGTGTACAGGCTATAAAGTATGGCAAAGAAAGTGAAGTTTATCGGTTGACAATGAAATCCAAATTACCGGATGCTGAAAAATTCCAAGATTGGGTTTGCGATGAAGTTTTGCCTTCAATCCGCAAGCATGGTGCATACATGACGCAAAAAACACTTGAAAAAGCTTTGACCTCACCCGATTTCCTGATTCAACTTGCAACCAACTTGAAAGAAGAAAAGCAGAAACGTATCGAAGCTGAACAAAAAGCAGAAATTGCAGAACAGAAGATTCAGAAAGATGCACCTAAAGTTCTTTTTGCTGATGCCGTTTCAGCTTCTCAACGCTCTTGCTTGGTTGCCGAATTGGCAAAGATACTGCAACAAAATAGAGTGAATATCGGTCAAAACCGTTTGTTTAGCTGGATGCGTGAGAATGGTTATCTTTGCCAGAAGGGTGACTACTACAATCAGCCAACACAAAAGGCTATGAAATTGGGACTTTTTGAATTGAAGAAAACATCAATCACTAAACCAGATGGCTCTGTATTGGTAACTACCACTACTAAAGTGACTGGCAAGGGGCAGATTTACTTTGTAGATAAGTTCTTGGGTAAAGATGTGGCTTGATAAAAACCATAGGTCAAAAATTCCCATTGGTGAAAATCAGCTACTTATAAAAAATAAGAGCAAAAACAGGAAAGAATAAGATAGAAGTTGTTGCGGAACTTTGTTAAATCAGACCATCCAAACCGCAACTTTGGAGTTGGTCGCTTTCTTATTTGTCATGATAACAACATATCTTATTAAAGAACTGCTATCTGTTATTACAGAATCAATAAAAGTTGCTTCGGACGCTCAAAATAAATATTTTGAAGAATGTATAAATGAAAAAGCAAAAGAAATTGAAAATTTATATAAGCATATTGATGAAACGCTAATTTGCTAAATAGCTGTGTTCTTATAGACATCAAATGCGGTATCTGAAATAGACGCTAATTCTTTTATTTTTTCTCTTATCGCATTATATTTCTATTGCTCGGTTTTTACTGTAAATGCAAAAATAGGATATAGATTTTTTAAATACGCATTTTTGAAAAGAAGTGATTTAGATAAACCATGCCTACATAAATTCAACAGAGAAGTATTATGAATAATAATGCGCAATAAGCGTGATTAAACTGGATTTTACACCTGATTACACAACTAAGCCGCCATGAGTATTGGCGGCTATTTTTTGCAAAATCCTATTTATTTTTGTAATTCGTTTCTATTTAGTGTGTAGCTGGTATTCGTATCAAGAGAAGAACATTCAAATAAATCTTCTGTAATCTTTCTCTTAATTATAAATTTTTCTTGTGTCTTTTTATATGTAACCACCTCTCCTAAGGAAAAAGAGGGAGCAATGTTAGTGCTATAGTTCAAGGTATCTTGTTTTTGTTTTATATTTAATTCGAGTATATTCTTTATTTTTCTTACATCACTAGTCATTCCCCATACTTTGAAGAAGAGGATGATTTGCAATATTCCAAATGCAATAATAATGATTGAAGTAGCAAGTAAAATATTTTCCATAATTATATACTTATTATTTTCATGAATAGCTAATAAATCTCATCATTTTAGAGATTATTTCTTACTCTAAAAGATAAATCATCTGATATACTTATTCTCTCATATTAAAATGTATTAATTTAAACAGAGCTTTCCCTAAATCACCGATTATTTCTAAAAAATAAGCAAAAGAACCTATTGCTAATGAGTTTACGCCAATATTAATATATTTCACAAGCAATTCATTTCCTGTTATACATTCCTGTTTTAATAAAAAATCTTTAAGAATAAAGAAGCAAATCAACATACCTATGAAAACTATTTGAATAACAATAGAATACCTCAACTCCTTACTTACACTTGTTACATCTATATCAGAGTATTTATCATTCAATTTATTAAGTTCATTTACTATTAATGCACACGTAGGCATATTAATGGCAAAAATTGTAGTTAAAAGAGGGATAACATTCATTAGAAAGTCTTTCATGAAATCCCCTCTTCCTTCATAAGCAATATATCCTAACGATGATGATATAGCAATATATGCAATTATTTTGTATGCCCTATTCATCTATTCTATTAAAAAAATCTCTTAATTCATCACCTGTTTTAGAAATAATTTCGGCCTCATCAAATTCAACTGTTTTAGTTGTATTTCCGGTCTTTTTATACTTTCTATATCCTTTTATTTTTAATGTTATAGGGTTTCCTGAAGAAGAAGCCGCTTTTGTCAAATCATTCAAAGCTTCATTATCTCTATTCAAATTTAGAGCCTCTTTTTCAAGAGCATTAAATTCTAATTTTGTCTTTCCACTATATACACCCTTACTCAATCCTCTCAATAAAGTATCAACTTTTTCTGTTACACGCGGAAGATTAGGGTAATCAAATTCAAAGCGAAGCATTGAGATACTGTCCATATTTGTATTTACTATATCCCAAAATTCCTGACTCCTATATTCCTTCTTTATCGCTATTCTCAAGCCATATTGAGCAAGGTCATGTTTTAATGAATTCTGAATAATCCGTACAACAATTTCAGTATCGCTAAAAGCCCTTAAGTTTTGTTGAATAGCAATTCGCTGAACATATGGAGAATTGTAGATTATGACTAAAGAACTTGGTTCATCAGTAGTAGCTTCTATTTTAAAATCCCTTTCCAAAAGCATTGTTTTTGTATTGGATATTTTAAATACAATTAATTCATTATCTTTTGGGAAATGGCATATAGAATGTCTTTTATTTCGATAAGTAAAATCTATGCCTTGAAGTAAATCTTTAAATACATTATTTTTATTTTCCATCACAACTTCTTGTTTGTGAATATAGGATTCATCAAACAAATCGCCTTGTATAGGCAATGGGCTAAACTGGTAAGTATAAATATCAAAAAGAGCCATATCATTTTTTAATTTTAATCTTGAAATACCCTTCATTATCTATCTCTATTTCCGCATCATATTTCTTTGATGTAGAAGCAACTTTTTCTTTATCATTGCTTCTTAGCATCTCCCCTTCTCCGCGCATAAGCCATTCTGCTGATAATTCCGAATATACTCGCAATATTTCAGCAACAACTTCTGCCGAAATTTTCTGTGTGTTGCTCCAATAGCTCTTAGAAACTCCAATAGACAACTCAAAAGCATTAATCCTAATACCTTTATAATCAATAAATTGATTAATTCTCTCCTTTACTGTCATAATATATTCTGATAATAATTGTTAATTATATTAGCATATTCAGATTAATCCTTTGAAATATGAATATACTCACTTATATTTGCATTGAGAAAACAATTAACCAACACGTTTTCTCAAAACGTTTTTAGAATAATTAGTAAAGATATTTTTTAAAGATGGGTAAAGCAAATTTCAAAACCAAAAAATCGTTAATAGATACTTTAAGGCTTCTCAAAGTCGGTGAATGCGTAAACATTGCCAATAAAGATTTCAAATTTTGTTCTGTACGCAACGCAAAATATCAACTTAGAAGAGAAGGAATAGAAATTGACGTTTCAGAAAGGGGTTTAATTGGAGAATGTAAAGTGACAAGATTAAGTTAGTCAATGAAGAACAGACCTAAAATAGTAAGACGTGTGGACGTGAGGGGAACCCTCCTCTCAATAAAGATAGGAGAAAGTCCAGAGTTTACAGAGTTTCAAATGAGTTCAAATAACGCAAGCTCAATAGCTACCAACCTTAAAAAAGAAGGTAAGGCTGAATTCAAATTTGAAACTATAAGCGAAATAAAATACAGAATTATCAGACTAAAATAGGAGATAAAGCTATGGATATTCGGGAAATAATGAGAAACAACTCTTCCAGCCAACAATTTTTCTTAGTTAACGCACAAGACTTGAAGAATGCAATAGATGCATCAATCCAGCAGGCTATACAAGAGTTAATGGGAAATATGCCAATGAGCGATAAACTTGTACCTCTTAAGGAAGTTGCAGAAACCCTAAACGTATCCCGATGCACATTGAATCGTTGGAATAAAGACGGGTATCTCGTCCCTATCAAAATAGGCGGAAAGGTTTTCTACCGCCAAAACGATATAAATGAAATAAGATAGAATCACTAAATCATCTTCAATATGAAAACCTACGATTTAAACAGAGCCTCTCGGCTTGCACTTCGGATAGCCTTAG
>OGPT01002219.1_pt1 | contig 16128 bp, 32 predicted proteins | sample 1552951 | NCBI WGS metagenome assembly OGPT01 (sample SAMEA2580224, study PRJEB22360) | human gut metagenome | biome: human gut; feature: human-associated habitat; material: faeces | place: Denmark | collected 2008/2010
ATATTACCTTCCCAGTTGCATTAAAATCATTGCAAATATTATAAGCTTGTGTCATAAAATTATTTAAATCATCATCTGAAATAGACCCAGATGTATCTATTACAAATAATATATCCTCTAATCTATTTTCATCCTCATATGGTCCAGGCAAAATAAGTTCTCTATATATGTGATTTTTATCTGGAGTATCAAAAGATAAGTCATCAGAAGCTATATTGCTCAAATATCGTCTTAAGTATTTATGCCATGGAAGTCTAGTTCCAATTAAATCTTCAATCTTTCTTAGCAAATTACCTGGCATATCACCCATAGATTTTAATTTATTTAAGCTATCTCCTAATTCATTAACGATTTTAGTTAATTTACTCATGATTCTTGAATCGTTAGGATTAAATTTTATTTCTCCTAATGCATTTCCTTCTTCATCTTTGATTTCTTCTCTAACAAAATTATTTTTTACTATTAAAGCCATAGTTCAACTTCCTTTCATAAAATTAAAAAATAAGAGGGTGCGTTTAGGCACCCTCAATTAAGCTTCTGTTGTAGCAGTAAATGCTTTTGTAGATGTACTGAAAGTTCCATGTGTTTTATTTCCACACCAATTCAAAGTAATTGGACCATTTAATTTTGTAGTGTCTCCACCCCAAGATTTTAAGTCAACAATTGCATCTTCAGTAAATGCTCCATATGAGCCATCTGACTGTTTATCTGCTAATGTAACTTCCATACATTGTAATTTAGCTTTATCGCCTACTAGACCATATTTAAACATTAAATAAAGAATAGCTGATAAAGTATCATTACCACGAATAGCAATAGGATCTATTTCCGTAGTTTGTGCCCCACCAGAATGATCAATATTAGTTTTACCTAATACATTCTTTTTTGCATCAATTTCGTTGTTTAATTCACGAGTTATTTCATCATTATCTTCACCAAATGGTACCCAAACAGGACTTTCTCCATAAACGATTCCATTCTCATCACATGAAGTAATATTTGAATTGAACATTGTAACATGATCTTCACGATTAAATTTTCCTGTTCCATTTAATAAACTTAATGCCATATACTATCTTCCTCCTTTTTTTCATATAGCAATTTGCAACTCATTTGATATCTAGCGATTGTATTTTCTTTATTTGTTCCATATAAATAACCTGGAGTGGTTGCCTCTATTGAAATAGCAGTTTCTCCATCATTTAATTTGGGTAATACTTTCTTTTTAGTATTTTTGTAAAACCATTCCTCAATTTTTTCAAATAAGTCTAAATTTTCAATATTTTGAGTATCTACTAATGGATTAAAAAAAGAACGACTAGCAATTATAAATTGACATTGACGCTCTGTTTTCGTTCCTAATACATTCTTTTTCAAAATTGTTGGTGCTTCCACCTTCTCTAACGACCAATACTCAAAGTCGTTATCTCCCATATTTAAGTAATCTACATTTATTTTAGATAATTCACTCAAATATGGACAATCTTTCATATATTCTTTAATGCACTCTATGATTGGTTTACTCATTTTTACCTCCGTTAACAATGTTTTGAATTCCTTCTAGAAGCTTGTACATTTCATTATCAATCATTCTATCAAACCAATGACTACCTCTTTGTCCACCACCGTGATAAGTTAAATTTCTACCTTGTGGATCCATAATTTTTTGAGTGTTTGGTCTACTCCAAAAGCCATAATTTGGATTAAAAAAAGCTCCTTTTAATGTTATTGGATCTACCATCAGCTTGCTTTCATAAAGATAATTAGCATCAGGTGTATTCCAAATAACTTCACCATTGCCTGGCTTATTAGCATTTTTACTATCACGATATAAATGATAACCAGGTAAATATGGTTCTGAATGATCAAAAATAAAACCATCAATATATTTTTGTACTTTGCCACCTTCATTTAGTCCTACTGATTTCATTAATTCACCAGTATCAGGTAAAATAAGATTGGCTTTAATTTTCAATTAGTTACCTCGATATTATGAAGTACTAAATCTCCATAAAGGTTTTCAGATACTGTTTTAATCATAAACCAGTCTACTGAGGATTGTTGTAATTCTTTCAAATCACTTATTTCTTTATATTCATTTAGAACAATAATATCGTTTTCTCTTAAAGTATAGGTATCATCAGAATTATCAAAATCTTGTTTAGATTTCCACTTTTCTAATGCTATGTTAGAAAATATTACATCATAGGCATTTGTATATTTATCTCCCTTACCTTCTTGAGAAATTATTTTCTCTTTATGATAAAAAACATTATTAACAAATTGCCTATGATAAGTAACCTTATCTTTTTCTTTAATAACATTAAAAACAGTAACAGTATCTTCAAACATTGAAAACACCTCTATACATCAAACCAGTATTAACTAAATATCTATAACAGATTTTGTAGCAATTATATTCGAGTTCTTCAGGAGTCAAAATTTCTTTTTCTTGAAAAGTTTTATTATTAACATAAGTAACTGAATGAGGTCCAACTGTTTCACTAGCCTTAGATTTATCATCACTGATTATTTTTTCTTTTAAAATGCTTTGTGAATATATAAGTTCTGCAATTTCACAGGCAGTATTTCTTATATTATCATCTAGAATTGTCTCATTAATTCTATTTGAAGTATATTGGTTTATTTTACTACTTGCTTCAATCACACTTTTTTGAAATGAAGATTCAGGTATGCTAGAACCTCCATAATTCTTAGAATAATATTCATAATCTACTAATTTAGTTAGCATACCTATCATCTCCTATTCTGCTGATTGTTCAGCTTCTTTTTTTGCTTTTTTATCTGCTTTCTCAGGTGCTTCAATAACTTTTTCAGTTAATTCAGCAACTTTTTTGTTTAAATTATCAATAATTTCTTGAAGATTGTCTTTTTCTTCGTTTAATTTAACATTTTCTACAGTTAATTCAGCAACTTTTGAATTTAATTCTTTATTTTCTAATTCAATTTTAGAAACATTTGCAACACTTTTATTAATGATTTTGTTTGCTCCCATTCCAATAAATGTACTCATTTTTCCTCCTATTATGCTTTATAAGAACAATAAACACCGGCTAATTTATTTTCATAAACATGGCCATATAAATTGTTATTACGATATTTAAATACATTGTCATCACCATCTTGATCTTCATCTGGTGTAAAGTATTTAATAAACTGTTCCATATGAACTACTGCAGCACTCTTTTCTACACATAAGAAATTGATTTCCTTACCTGCTTCACTTACTAATTCATAATAATCAGTTCCTGAAGCTAAAGAATCACCAGTAAATTTTGTATATGTATTTCCTGATTTAGTATAGTAAGTTTTTCCTGTTTGTTTTGTGGTATCTTCTGTTTTTTCATATACATCTTTTGCTTTGGCATAACCATATTCAGTTTTACCTGTTTTTAACTCAATTTTTGTATACATTCTTGATTGTGGTACTTCAATAATATTAGAAAACTTACTTAAAACTTCTTTTGATTTAGTTGTGTCTAAATCTGAAATTGTTCCCCTTAGTGTTGGTGTGATAAATAAAATTCTGTTTTCTGGATCTACTTCATCTTCGTCCATCTTATTAGAACAAGCACGTAATGCACTAATAACTGCAGCACCATCTGATAAAGTCTCAGCTTTTGTACTGATTCCTTCAGTACCAGCAATTTTAGCAATACGAGCGGCATCAGTTTCAGGTACAACTTTTGTTCTAATAAATTCGCTAGATAATTTTGCAAAAGGAAGTTTTAATGCTTCTGCATTGTCTAATCTGTCAATGCGTAAGTCCTGAGAACGCTCTTTATCATATTTGATAGTTTCCCATCTAAAAGTAGTTGAACCTTTAGTATAACCATCGTTTCTAGAAAAGTCTCCTAGAGCATCCATATCTAATTTTGCGACTTTAATTTCTCCGTTGTCGCCACGTTTCATTGTAGCTTCATCACCTTCTAGAATTGAAGTTTTAGAAGCTTGTTTGTAAACCTTATCAAGTAAAGGTAAATAAATTGTACTAATTTCAATATTATTCATGTTTAATTCCTTCTTTCTTTATTTCTTTTCTTCACTAAGTCCCATGATTTTCATAACTTCGTCCATAGAACCTACATTATTTTTTGGAGCTGTTGGAGATGCCGTAAATTTGGGATTTGCAACATCACTAAGAAAAGCCCCACTATCCTTTTCTTTTAATTCATTAAGCCATTCAGAAGCTCCTAAAAATTTATTAGATTCTTCATCATACTTAAAGTCTTTTGCATTAAATTGGGCAATTACTCCTGCTTTAGCACTTTCACTTGCAAATTTAATGTCATTAAAAAAAGCATTAGTTCTTTCATTTCTAATACTCTTTTCTTTTTCAGCTTTTTGATTAGCTTCCATTTCTTCATATTTTGTTTTCCAATCATCGGCTGATTTTTTGATACTATCAATATCCATATCTTTATATGATTGAATAGTATCATTAGCAGTTTTCAATTGGTTTTGGTAATTACTTATTGTCTCATTCAAAGATTGTTTTACTTTGTCCGTTTCAGTAGTAACTGTTTTACCATGTTCAGCTAAGATAGCTTTAATTTCTTCACTACTTAATTTTACTTTTCCTTCACCAATTTCTAAACTTTCTAAATAATCTTTCATCTATTATTCTCCTTCCACTTTTTTACAGAGGTTTAGTCCTCCCAGATTTTTAGATATACCTAATTCTTTCAAGTCTTTATAGGTAGACCAAAAAAGCCGATATTTCTATCGACTCGGTGCCTTTGTAGGAATTGCACCTACTATAACTATTAAGGCATAATAAAAGCACTCTATTTCTGAGTGCTATCTTCTATTTTTTTTGCTTTTTTTCTCAATTCTTCATAATCTATTGAATTTATTTCACCTTTTGCAAATTGTTCCTCTGCTTCTTCTACAAGTTTTTTTAATATTCCTGTAAGAGGTTCGCCCATTTCCATAACAACAGGTTCATATAATCTATTTTTTTCTTTTCCTTTTGGAATACCATTAAATTCCATTATAATTCCTCCATATCTACGAATAGTTTACCATTCACATAATATTTTTTCAATATTTTAAAACTTGTATTTCTTTTAAGTAATAACTCTTGTTCATTTTTATTTATCATACTTATATCCTTAGCAGTTTTACACTTCATTATAAGTCTAATATTATCCTTTTCATCATAAATATCCTTAGACATAGAAATAAAAGACTTGAATTTAATCTTTCCACTAAGACTAGATAAAGATTTAATAAATTCATTATAATTATCCTCATTATCAAAAAATAAAGAACGATTAAATGTGCCTTTACTATTGGGTATTTTATCTAACACACTATCTAAATTTTTAACAACATTATTTAATCTATCATCAAGTGGATAATTATTTCTTAATGCATCATTTATAATGTATGAATCTGAGCTTATGTATGAATTTAATGAGTATTTTTCATCTTCCGTTAAACTTGAAATCCAACTATTATTAACATATTCTTTATTGTAGTCTCTAACTAGATCGTTTTTTTCTAAGAATGAATTATATTGTTTATCTGTATAAACATACTCATTATTTATCTTCTTATATTCTTCTTTATCACCAAGTATTTTAGAATTGAGCCTCTTATGTTTTAAAGTTCTTATTTTTCTAGCATAATAATTTCTTTTATCAAGTATCTCTCTTACTCTAGCATTCTCTTTTAAATCAATTTGTTTTGGTATTTCTTCCCATTCCCAAGTAGGTCGCATATTATGATAACAATTTATACCTTTCAGTCCTAACATTTCACCATAACCTGTCTTTTCATATAGATTATCGTATTTGTCATTAGAACCGTCTATCATATACTTTTTTCCTTGCCATTCACAATGTGCTTCATAATCGTTTTTCATATATGGAGTTCTCACTCTAGCCCCTAAATGTTGATCTACATAAACTAAATTGGTATCAAGTTCTTTTGCGTGCTCTAATTCACAATCTCCTACCAGCTTATTCATTCTGGTAATAACATCTCTTCTTACAACTGACTCTATCGATAAGCTTGTACCATTTTTATAATGGGCTGCTTTAATACCTTTTTCTGCAAATTCATCTAATGCCCTTTTGATAGATTCTGTATAAGTATAAGCACCACCAGCAGTTTCAATATAAGCTTTATTTAATATATCTTTATATGCTTTATTTGAACCCTCTATAGCTTTGGTTTGAATTAGACTCATAATATCTGATGTATCCTTTATTGCTTCATCTATTAAAGATTTTATTGCTTGACTTTTGTATAATGAAAGAGGATTTTTATTTAATAAACCTTTTTCATAATATTCATTCAATTTATCTAAATTATCAATATGATTTCCACAATTATTGGCTAATTCTTCAATTATTTTTTTTAATTCCTGTTTATTCTTTTTGAATGCTTTTAAATTATCTTTGTCTAATAACTTTAATTCAGCTAATTTATCGATATACCATTCCAAGGAACCTTTAATACTCGTATAGTTATCAATTCTTGATAATATATTATAAATTAAATCCATCTCTATATTATTCATGAGTTCAATTAATGGTATAAGAAGTTTTTCAAACTCTAACTTGGTCATTATTCAGCCTCAGGTGGGTTATCTTCTTTTTCTTGAGTTATTTTGCGATATTCAACTTGTTTTTTAACAAATTCTATTGCATCTTTTTCTTTCATATTACGAGTTTCCATAATATATTGAACATCACTGGTAATATCGGCATTTCTTTCAACAAGTGCTTGATTTCTAGAACTATCCTTATCAACCAATATGCTATCGTCCCAATCATATTCTACTGTATAATCTGTTTTGACTGGAATTCCATATAATCTGCATAATACATAGATACCATAAATTAAATCATCAAAAGCATTTTGTAATACTGCTTGTATATCAGAAACAGTTACATAGTAGTCTTGTTTAGATTGTTTCATTTCTGTTGCTGTTTTTTCTATTGCCTCAGGTTTTGCTAAAGTTCCATGCGATAAATGGCAAGCATTTTCTGCTTGAATTAAGTATTCGTTTAAACCATTAAATAATGGATTATCTCTTATCTCAGGACTAAATATATCTAATGATTTAACTTTTGTTTCGTCTAAATTCCATTTTCTGAAATATCTTTCTTTTCCTTTAGGAAGTTTAATTTTTCCTTTACTATCTCGAGGCAAAATACTTTCATCAATATCTACAGCAAGTTCAGTTCCCTCATATTCATGAAGAATTCTTGAATACTGAATATCTATTTCTTTTAATATTCCTATTGCGTTATGATAGATTGGTTGTCCTATTGGACTAGAGTTGTCTAAATCGTTTGTTGTAGGCATCGTAGCAAAACCACCAAGAATTCTATCAACGCCTTCAATACCTTGTTCTTCTTTTATATCTTTCCATTTTGGAACATTTTCTAGTGGTATTTTTTTAGATAGCACTACACCATCAAGTCTTCCTTCATAGCAAATGTTTTTAATTATAAGTGTTGTACCTTTTAATTCATTATATTCTAATCTTGTATATACTTCTTGTCCTTTTGTTATCTGATCTATCAATATATATCCAATTAAATTATCGTCGTCATCAAAGCTTACAGGAATAAATTTATCAGCTTGAATAACATTTACTTTGATATTTTTTCCATCAAAATAAGGTCTAAAAAAAATCAATGATTTTCCAAGCATTGATTCTGTGTATTTTCTTTTCTTCTTTAATAATTTTTGATAGATATTATCAATATAAGGTTCACTGCAGGTACTTTTATATTCAACCGTTACTGCTTTAGCAACTTTTTCGCACATCGTTCTAGCTACATGAAGTGACTTTGTATTTTCATCTAACCAAGGTTCACATTTATTATATATTTTGTTCCACTCCTGAATAGCATCTAATATATTTTTACTTGTCTGCATATCTAAACCAAAATCACTAACTATTTTATTATAATCAAACATTTTATGCCACCATCCTTTTATTTTGTCTATAATACCAGTAATCATTCTTCATCATCTCCAATCATAGGAAGTAAAGATTTAATAAATTTCCAAATTCCCATTATCAAGTACCTTGTTGCATCTTCACAGTGATCATTTTGCTTTATAGGAACTTCTTTTCCTTTATCTAATAAATCTGCATCATATCCATACATATACATTTCTTCTTTTAAGTGCTTCTGCTTAGGAGAAATAAACAATCTCCTAAATGATAATATTTTCTGAACTCTTGATATTCCTAAAGCTACATCATTTTTGGCATCTTTAACTATTACATCGGGGCAAACTCTTTTTATTTCTTCCTGTAATCCTTTAGCTGATGGATCTATAAAGATATATGTTACTTTTAATCCTGTTTCTTTTTCTAAGTTATCTTTAAATTCTTTAAAATCTTTAGCATAATCACTAGGGCTTTTTTGTTTTCCAGTGTCTCTTCCAGAATAATAATATTCATCAATTCCTCGTACACATATATCTTTGTAATCGATTCCAAAAGCCTCATAAGTAGTTGCGTTCATTTGTCCATAATCGACGCCTATGTTAATTTCTTTCATGTTTTTATAATCTTCTTTAGTGCATTCTTTTATGTGAATATCCTCATTAAACATATAATAAATTAACTCATCGATTCCTATACATAATCCTAACCATAACCACTTATACATCTTCTCATCTAATTGTTCTAATATCTTAGCCGAAGCAATTAGCTTTTTACCTAACCAGTTCTCTGGAACATCCCTATAATCAACATGAATGTGAATACAATCTTCTCTTAAGACCATTTTATTTAACCATTCCATTATAGGTGCTTTAGGATTTTTAGGTGGATTGAAATAATATTCCATAACGAACTCTTCATCATTTCCACGAATAAATGTAGCTTCTATGTTTTGAAGTTCATCTTCTCCGTCGCCTTTATCAAAAAATTCTGTTAACTCATCAAGTTCAACTAATACAATAGGTCTATCTTCGTCGATCATACCTTTTGTGTCATCTATTGAATCATTACCAGTAAAATAAATGGTATTTCCGGTTGGAAGATATGTTATTTGCATTGGACTAACTGTTATCTTAAATTTATTTTTAGGAATATGTAATCTACTAATTGCTCTCTTGCATTCAGCAAACACTGTCTTTTTTAGTTTATTATGAAACTTACGCATAATAACAACTGAGCCAGGTTTCGAAGTTATTATTCTTTTTACTGCTCTTAAAGCACCTCTACTTGATTTGGTACCAGCACGACCACTTGTATAAATTTGATGTGTATGACTAATATCATTAAAATTAGCATAGTATTTTGGAATAATAATATCACTTAATTTAATTATTGTTTTATTGTTTTGGGAGATCATCAATAATTATTACTCCTTCTTCATTGGTTTGTGGTTTATCTTGTTTTTCACGCCACTTGTCAGGTTTTCTGTTCTTTAGCCAAAACGCTATCGCCCCTGTATCTGGTGGAACATGAACATCTTTTACTAAGTCATGAACGCAGCCATCTTTATCAACTTTTTGTTCTTTTATTTCTATCGTATAGCCAAGTGCTCTTTTAAACAGTGCATTCTCTACTTGATAATCTGCTACTTCTTTTCCTTTTTTTAAAGACTGACATATCTGACCATATTCTTTCTTCCAACGATAAAGTGTTCTATCACTTATTCCTATGTTCTGGGCTATTTGTATATCACTTAATCCATCTCTAGCCCAACCTTCTAGTAAAGCTAGGTTTTCTTCAGTTAGCCAATCCTCAGCTTTACTTATAGCCATACCTAATCTTCCTTATCTTTTTCCTTTTGAGCTTTGACTACTATTCCTAATTTTGATAACTCATTATATCTTTCTTTAGTAATTTTATATTTATCTCCTTTTTGAAGTAAATCGCCTTCATTAAGTATAATTTCTTGATTACTTCTAATTATAGTAATTTTTTTATTTTTGTTTTGTTTGTCTTTAAAGTTATTTATTAGTACTTCAACTTCTATCATTTATATCAATCCTTTCTATTTTATTATTGGTTGTGGGTAAAGGAATTTAACCTTTTCTATCAGCTACTGAAACTAATGTGCTATCATTACACCAACCCACGCTATTTATCTTTTCCTATAATTCCTAACGCTGTAATTGTTAGAAAAAGTGTTGCACAAATAATAAAAGTAATTATTACACTGTCACTCATTTTTTTCTTCTTTCGGCTCTATTAGGCTTTTTTTCACATCTAATAGTTCTATTTGTCATTAGATAAATAAATGGACTTGCAATAATTATTATCAATGCTACTTCATTTAGACCAATCATAATTCTCTCACAAACTTTCCATATTCTTTTGCAACACAATATTCTATCTTGCAACCTCTTGCTTCTTCCCATCCAGGCATAAATACTATTGCATCTGCATTTGCTATAAATTCTATTGATTTAGATAAATAATAAATTGCTTCATCTATATTTTTTGGTGGCTCTTCAGCTATTACTGTATCTATTACTTCATGTCCTTCTAATTCTAATTTTTTAATTAATTCTTTCCTTTCTTCTCTTATTTGTTCATTTGTCTTACCTCTCATAGGCTGACTAATCATTACTTTCATACTTACACCTCTTTAATTTCTATTTTATATATATAAGCCATTAGCTTTTTCTTAATCCTATAGACTTCTGTACGATACCCCTTCGTGTCTTCTACTATTTCTTTGCCATTCTGCTTATAAGTAAAATCAGCTATATAACTCATATTTCTATATCTTTTTTTATTCAAATTAAAAGCAGGCACCAAAGTAAATTGCACTTGCCTTTTTAAATCAGTTATTAACCCTGCTTTTTGCATTAATATCAGTTCTTGATATCTCTTTGCTTCTTTTTTAGAATCAAATGTTATATTATCTACTACTATTTTTTGATTTCTGTATTTTGCCCTTTGCTTTGGACCACTCTTCACATTTTCTAGACCTAGGACAACCATTGCAGCCACCTCTTCCACTTTGTTTCATAAAAAAAGAAATATCACAAAATACTTCTTTCTCACTCTTTTTATTCCTCTTTTTCATATATCTACCTTTTTATTCTTTTTTGATTAGAGATATTATTTTCTTCTTTATATTCTTCTGTAAATATCAGTAAATCCTCAATGCCATAAATTGTTTTAAACGGTATATCTGCATTCAATGTTCTATCATGTTCTATTATTAAATACTGTGCATTTACTTCTTCTTTTATCTTATTTCCTATTAATTCTATTACTTGAAGTATTTCTTGTTTGATACCTATTAATTTCCAGCCTTGATATGAGCTGTATACTCTATATGACAGATTATTCATTCTATCACCCTCTACTATATTTTATTAACGTATTAAAAAAGCCATCATAATAGATGACTCATTCTTAATAGATCATGACCTTTTCATATTAGTATGAAATACTGACAGTTACCAAACTGACAATTGCCTAAACTCATTCAGCCCAACTTCGTTTTGCCTGGTCTAGCAAGGTGAGGCTGTTTTACCTAATGCTTTTTTATAAGCACCATAGAATAGATATGAACTGCAATTTTAGGATATTAATAGGTTAATTGCAAAACTTTAACAGAGCCTATATATATCTACTCTATGCTACTCATAAGAGTAGCACTATGTACAAAGGGGGTATATATGAAATAACTTATAATTATTCCATTGTACACATTATATACCCTAGGGGGTGTGTTAAAAGTGTGTTTTTAGTTTTTTAACATCTTTCTCGTTCTTTCTTTTATATATCCTTGATCATAATTTAATCTTTCTGCAGTCTGTGCAACTGTTAATCCAAGAAAGAAACGACATCTAAAAATTTTCATATCTCTTTCACTAAGTTGCCTCATTTTATCATCAGCATTTTCTAATAATTTATTTATGATTTCTAATTCACCTTTAAGGGCTTGTAATTCTCTATCAAGATTTTCTATTTGACTAAATACTCTTGCAAATCTATCATCAACTACTGGACATTCTATTTTTAGCTCTGCATAGCTTGTAGCATGAAGACCTAATTGTTTCTGTATTTTAAATTTAATACGATCTTCATAGCCTCTGATTAGATCTTCTAATACTCTTTTATCTGATAATTGTTTCTTTAATTGTTTATACATAATTCCTCCCTATTCTTTTTCTTCTTTATCAAATATGCAATTCACAATAGGTCTATATCTAGAATCACTATAATTTCTAACATAAGGTGTCCATCCTGCATTCTTACATTCTGTTATTGCTTCATCTCTATCTCTTTTTTCATTTACTAATTCACATACGCACTTTCCATTATCATCAGTTATTGTCATTGTTTTAGCATTACAATACATACAATTAGTCGCATCTTTATCATGTTTATGTTCTTTTATATATTTTCTTCGTTCTTTTCTATTACAAATTGGCAACATTGGTTTACCATACCATGTACCATGCATTCTATAATCTAAATTTTCAATTATCATCTTTACTCATCATCTTTTCAATTGTATAAAACAACACATTATTTCTATTAATACAGTATTTAATATCATTGCCTATAAACTGTATAAAGATATTATCTTTTGCATCAAATTTTTTGCTTGTTTCATCTGTAAATTCATTTAAATCAAGTGAACTTTCTATATTAGTTTCAAAATTAATATTATTAGAAAAATAAACTATTATATGATATTTATTCATTTTACTTCCCCACCTTATAAGCCATTTGTTCCATTTGTTCGTGTGTTACTATTGATTTAATATCTTTTACTTTTACAATGCCTATATAACTTTCTGCATAATAATCTGAAACATAAATATCATTTTCTACTATATCTATTACTTTAAGTCCATTAACATAATCCCTAACTTTCAAAATATCAATTATGTTATAACTAGCTTTAATTATATCTTCTATGTTTGCAAAAGTTCCATTGCTTAAAGGGATACATAATAATTTTTCCATATAAGCATTTGTTGTATCATAATATTTGTATTGCGATATTCCATATTTAGTACGAACATACATATTTTCTTCCAATTTCATTACTTATCACTCTCCTAAATCATAAAATAATCTATCTAATTCAATTATTAAATCTTTATTATATTCCTTTTCTTCTTTATAGGTTCTAGCGTCTTTTTCTTTTAATGTTTCGCTTTCAAGTCTTGATAAATATTTATCAATTAAATTAATTCTTTTTATATATTTTTCTTTTATATATTTTAATTGACCTCTATACTTTATTAGTGTTTCTTCTTTATTCATCTTTATTTCCTCCTATTGTTTCTTTACATTTTGCTAAAACTTCTTTATAAACCTTAAGCTCTTTATTATGATTAAATAATAAATCGCTAATTGCTTCATAGCTTTTTATTTCTGCTTCCAACCAATTTATAAACTCTTGTTGTTGATTTAATTTATTATCAATGGTTTTTTGCCTCATATCTAATTCGTTTTTAGTAAGAAATAATTTTCTATCAGTTTCTTCAAGTTGTTTCTTTAATTCTTTATTTTCTTTTTCTATTTCTCGAAGATAATTAATCATTTCTAAATCTTCATCTGTCATTGGTCTTTCTAGAATATCAAATATATAATCATTAATCTGTGGCCTTTTATAATTTGGAATCATTTATTATTCTCCTTCTTCTTTTAATTTGCATTCTTTCCTTAGTCTATTAATAAAATTTTTATATCTTCCATATGTATATTTTTTAGTACACAAATTATATTCTTTTTTTAATTCTGCAACTTTTTCATTACCCAATATCAACTTTGCATATTCTTCCCAAGTCATTAATTATCACTCCTTACCATTCAAATATAAGTTTTATTAATAAAATCAGCATTACTAATACAACTAAAATCAATAATACAAATAGAGTTATTTGTAACCATTCTGGTACATTAACGTAACTACCACCATTACTTGTATGTGGGACAATAATAGGCATTATTTGTAATAACATTATTCATCACTCTCACTTTCTCTACTATTCCATCTTTTTTCATCATTTTTAAAATTTTATTGTTTGGATCATTACAAGTAATTTCTCTTGTGAGAAACCATACACGTATATATTTTGAACAATCTTGATTGCTCCAAAATATACTAGCACTGTCTTGACATTCAAAAGGGTATTTTTCTAATTCTTTTAAATTTACTTTATCTTTAATCTTTAACATTACTATCACCTAACTTATAAAATTCTAAAAATTTATCGTGGTCATAATCAATTAAATCAAATGTATATATGTTTAAATCTAATATTTGTTGTGCTGTTAAAGTAATATTACGATTTCCCATCATTAATTGAATAGAACCATTTTTTGCTTGATATATTTTAAAATAGCCCTTACATTTTCCATCTTTTATTTCATAACAATATTTATTCATTACTATCACCTACCTGCTTTTAAATATGGTTGTTTAAAATTATCATCATACCAATATTGCCTTATATAATTTCTTGTTTGTTTATCAAACGAGCCTAAATACCTGTTTCTCCATTCTTTTAAAAATACATATCCAAAAAATTCTTCTCTAATACCTCTTATGCTTGTACCATTTGTACATATTTTAGTATCATCACATACTAGATATTCTCTATTATTTTCTTTATCAATAACATAATCTAGTTCTATACCAAGCAATGTTGCTATACTATTTAGTTCATGAATCACTTCTAATTCTTTATTCATTTTTATCACTTCCTTGTTCTAGTTCTTGAATTTTCTTACAAATTGAACTTAATATTCTATCACTCGCATTTAATTCTGATAAATTAAATAAGTGAGGAAATTGATTATCTAGTTTCATACTTTGCTTATAAATTTCATTCACATCTGTATATAGAAAATATTCGTGCATTTTATTAATATATTCTTTTAGTTTATTCCAATTTTTTTCTAGTCTATTGCACCCTTCTTCTCTTGCACTTATTTGCATTTTAAGCTGTTTATTTTCTTCTGCTTCTCTCTTAGATAATTCTTTCATAGCATTTAATTGTTTTTCATTTATATAGCAAAAGTTTTCTCTACCATTTGTGGCATTTAATTCTAAATTTTGTATTATATCGTTCATTATGACACCTCTTTTAATATATCTAATAATTCATTAAACTCTTCATAATTCAAATTTAATTGTCCATGTAAAATATCTGGTTTATAAGCATATTTGTTTATAAACTCTTTTAATTTATCAATAACTTCTTTTTGCTTTTTACATTGTTGTTCTAATTGCTCATATGTCGGTTTATTATCTTCTCTTATAACAAATGAGATGTCTTTAGGCAAATTATCATAAGATATTCTAGCTCCAAGCAATGTTCTACAATTAGTTATTTTATCTTTTACTTCTATTAAATTATCATTTAACACAACTTCTAATCTGTTAATTAAATATTCATTTCTCATTCTAACTATTGCTTCTTCTAATGCCCCTAAAATATTATCATTTGGTTCAATATCATCAATATTAATGTTAAAGCCTTTTAATTCTTTTTTTAAAATTATATCTTTATCCATATTCTTATTTATCCTCTTTACTTTTATAATAATCGTTTAATTCCTTAATTATTTCTTTACGAATATTAAATTTTCTTTCACTACTTTTCTTTAAAAATTCTAAATCACTTTCCAACTGAGATATTTTTTTATTTAGTTTTTTAATTTCAAATTGAGCATCATAATATAATTGTTCATAATCTTCCATCTTTTTTTACCTTATTAGCTTTATCTATTACTTTAGCAATTAATAATCCTGTTCTTGTTAATTCAGCTTCATCATATCTTAATTTATTTTTATTCATAATTAATTCTTCAGAAGCTGTCACTAAAATCAAATTATTTGGATCTATATTCAATTTATTTCCATCAGCAAAAATAACCTTATGTCCTTTCGGAATTTTCCCATAATGTTGTTCATATATAATTCTGTGTTTTAATTTAAATATATTAGGCTCTTTAACTTTGATTTCTATATAACCATCAACATTAATTCTTTCATAACCTACTTTTTTATGATTAGAGGGTATATTACCTTTTCTGAATGAAGTTTTATTTGCTTTCGTTAATCCCTTTGTTCCTTTATTAAATGGAATATTTCCTTTTTCAAATCTACCAGTTAATCCACTATTTAGCTTATT
>OGPT01002247.1_pt1 | contig 15984 bp, 12 predicted proteins | sample 1552951 | NCBI WGS metagenome assembly OGPT01 (sample SAMEA2580224, study PRJEB22360) | human gut metagenome | biome: human gut; feature: human-associated habitat; material: faeces | place: Denmark | collected 2008/2010
ACATCATGATCCCGCTGGTCGGCGAGGTCAAGGAGCTGAAGTTCGTCAAGGACGTCGTCGTCAAGGTCGCAGACGAGCTGATCGCTGCTGCCGGTGTTGACATGAAGTACCAGGTCGGTACCATGATCGAGATCCCGCGCGCTGCTCTGACCGCAGGCGAGATCGCCAAGGAAGCTGAGTTCTTCAGCTTCGGCACCAACGACCTGACCCAGATGACCTTCGGCTTCAGCCGTGATGACGCTGCCAAGTTCCTGGGTGCTTACTACGAGAACAAGATCTACGAGAGCGATCCGTTCCAGCACCTGGATCAGATCGGCGTCGGCAAGCTGGTCAAGATGGCTGCACACGACGGCCGCGAGACCCGCCCCGATCTGGGCCTGGGCATCTGCGGCGAGCACGGCGGCGACCCCACGAGCGTCGAGTTCTGCCACAACGTTGGCCTCGACTACGTCAGCTGCTCTCCCTTCCGTGTGCCGATCGCACGTCTGGCCGCTGCACAGGCTGCGATCAAGAACCCCCGCAAGTAATTGCGTGAGCGCTTGAGAAAGCACGAATAAAGCATAATGAACCGCCCCGGTTTCCACAACAGGAAGCCGGGGCGGTTTTTAATGTATATGATATTTCGAGATATTATGGTATTTTGCTGGTTCTTCAGCTGTTAATGAATAGAACACTTGATGAAAAATACTGGGATATGATATAATATTTTTAAAATAGTTGAAATTATAATGATGATATTAGAACACAAAGATTTTGATGGTTAGACAGTTTGGAATGATAAAGCTTTCAAAAATTACCACACTGGAGGAAGATTACAGATTATGGCATATGAATCGGAAAATTTTAAAGAGCATCACTTGACGAGACTTCCAATTTTAGAGAAACTCGTAAAGCTAGGATGAGAGAGAACACAGATTATTTGCCCATCTCCAGATTCGGAGGATACAGAGTGGCATGTGCCGAAAACTCCTTCTGAAGCTACAAACCGAGAAGTTGAGCGCAAATTTAAAGGATTTCCTGTAGATATAGCATTGTTTGATGCGGTTGAAAATCTAGGTGATTATGAACATATAGTGGCAATTATTGAGTGCAAGGAGCCGACTAAAAAAGAAGGAATCAGTCAACTAGAAGTATATCTTGGTTTAGAACCACATGCTCGGATGGGTATATGGACAAACGGAACGGAATTTGTTCGAGTATATAAGTTACCGCTGGCAGGAAGTTTTAAGGTGGTTGAGGGAGCAGGACTTCCTAACCCAGACGAAAATATGATTCTTGCAGGAAATCAGAAGATTACTTATTTTGATCTTCATGTTCCGACCACGAAAGAATTGAAAAATGAATTTGGAGCACTGCTTAATATTGTGACATCACGTGATACACGTTCGACGCGACGTGAGGATCAGCTTAGTCAAATGTCAAATATCTTGCTTTTGAAGCTTGATTCAGATCATGAAGGCGAGTGGGATAAAGATGAACCGTTGACTTTTCAGTTGAGAGATAATCCGACAGAAACAAGCAAAAACATCAATCGAGCCTTTGTAAATTACAAAACGGAACATCCAACATTATTTGCCGATGATGAATCCAATTCTTCTGGATGAGGACACAATTCAAGAAATTGTATCTAGACTTCAGTTGATGAATATTGGAAAGATGGCACCAACGGCACTGTCGATGGCATTTCAGATCTTTAGAGATGCTACACTCAAGTTGGGCGATGGACAATATTACACACCACTGCGTGTAATAGAAGCAGGCGTGGAGATGATGTGTATTACCCACAGAGATGTTGTTATTGATCCTGCATGTGGTACAGGAGGATTCTTGTCAGCGGCTTTAATGAAAATTGCTAACAGTGGTATGAGCGAAAAGGCTGTAACACAATGGGCGCACTATAAGCTGTTTGGAGTTGATCGTGACAGAACAAATATAAAGCTTACAAGGGCATTAATGGTTGGCATTGGAGATGGATCCACAAATGCATATCATGGAGATTCTTTAAGAGAAAGCAAATGGAAAGGTGATATCAAAGGAATTCAAACGGTCCTTAGTGATGGTCGATATACAGTGGTCATAACCAATCCTCCATTTGGAAAAGACATTGTTATAAATGCGGCAGATGCACGTAACTCGAAATTGGAAATATGCAAACACACGAAAAATGGACTTGCATCTGATATGTATGCTTCAAGTACTGAATTAGGAATCGCTTTTGTTGAACGGGCGTGGAGGATACTGCAAAATGGGGGACGGTTGGGTATTGTTTTACCTGAGACCTATTTCTTTTCAAAGTCTTACACTTAGTTTCGAGAGTGGATGGACAAGCATTTTATTTTGCGTGGAGTACTCAATATTCCCATGGAGGCATTTCAGGGATTTTGCCGTGCTAAGACAAATTTTTATGTATTTCAGAAAATTGGAGAAGGAGAACATGTGGAGTGTCCATCTTGGTTTCGAGAGGGGTACGTATGGGTTTCTAATGCTCCAACTATAGGATTGAACAAAGACGGGCTTGACTTATATGTTGTGAATGATAAAGGTGAAAGAACACAAAGCATAGATGATAAAGCAATAGAAGATGTAAAGGCTTTACTGAAACAGCAAGTAACTAGCACGGCTGGATATGTAAAATTGGAAAAAATGGCAACATCATTTGTTGCAGTGCCGACTTTTTCAGGAAATAGATCAGAATTTGCTCTGGAGGAAAAGGTAAAGAATAAGCTCAAGGGTTTTAGAATGTGTTCGCTTGGAGAGCTTATCGATAAGGGCATTATTGCGGTACGTGCAGGTCACGGAAGTCCTTCTGCCGATGTCAGAACTGGAGATATTCCCTATATTAAAGTAGTGGATTTGCGGGCGGGGCGCGTAAATCCTAACAGCACAAATATGGTTCCAAGGGTAGTTGCGGAAAAATTTTGGCGAGGTAAAAGTAGTGGTATTCCGGCATGGGCTATTGTAACACCATCAAGAGCGTCAAAGAATATTGGGGAGTCGTGTATGGTTATGCCAGGTCAAGAACAAATGGTTTTTACAAAGGAAATACTTCTATTTACGGTATGTGATAAGGCTCCAATCGATCAATTTTATCTTTTTTGGGCATTGCGCTTAAAAGATGTTCAAAAACAGTGGGAACGGGTTGTATTTATGCAGACAAACCGTGAGGACTTAGGAGACAGATATAGGTTAATAGAGATTCCATACACGGAGGATACTAGGGCAGCAAGAGAGGTGTCAAAAGTATATAGAGAATATTTTAGAGGATTGGATGAACTGTCAAAACGATTTGAACGCTTGAACAATGACTTGTGATAGGAAAAATATGAGGCACGCGACGATAGCTAATATTTAAACAGAATAATAACGAGTTTTATAAGTTGCATTGCAATGTTAAAATGAATCGAATTGATTCGGCCCGTGCAATGTGGTAATATAAGAAAAAGAAAGGCGGTGAGTCTGTGGCAGAAAAAGACGCATCTGAAAAGATTCTGGAATCCTACAATGATGTATTCTCTGATATCGTAAACGTGCTGTTATTCAACGGAAAGCAAGTTTTAGGTGCAGATGAATTGGAAGATCAGGCTCCGCGCACCTATTATAAAGCAGATGGCAGGCTCCATGAAATTGAACGTGATGTTGCCAAACGCTGGAAGAACGGAAATATCCGTGTAGCCTGTATCGGTTTTGAAAACCAGACCGCTTCTGATCCCAATATGCCGCTCCGTGTCATGGGTTACGACGGCGCAGAATACCGGGCGCAGTTGCTTAATGACAGCGAAAATCTCTATCCCGTTGTGACGCTGGTACTCTACTTCGGCCATGATAAACCGTGGAACGGGCCGCTTTCCCTGAAAGAACAGCTGAACATTCCCAAGGAGTTTGAGCCGTATGTCAACGATTATAAGATCAACCTGTTCCAGATCGCCTATCTGACCCATGAACAGGTCGAGCTTTTCCAGAGCGATTTTAAGGTTGTTGCAGACTACTTTGTACAGAAGCGGGAAAACGGCGACTATATTCCGAGTTCACAGGATTTGACCCATGTGCAGGAAACGCTTCAACTGCTGAGTATTATGACGAATGATAATCGGTTTGAGGAAGCGTACAATACAAATACCGATGGCCAGAAAGGAGGCCCACGCAATATGTGTGATGTGCTTGATAAAGTGGAAAACCGTGGTGAAAGCAAGGTTGCTCTTTTGATGAAAAAGCTATTCGACCAGAATAGAATTGAGGATGCGAAAAAGGCCTCGGAGAACGAGGAATACCGTATCAAGTTGATGAAAGAATTCGGCATTAACTAAAAGCTGGAGACTTACTCAATATGTGCAATGTGCTTGATAAAGTGGAAAATCGTGGAAAGGCTGAAGGCGCAAATAGTGTAGTTCTGCTCATGAAGAAGCTCTTCGCTCAAAACTGCATTGAGGATGCAAAACGGGCTTCTGAAGATAAGGAGTACTGCACTCGGCTGATGAAAGAGTTGGGCATCAGCTAAAAAATTCATATGTACAACTGGGGGAGCGTCTTCGGATGCTCTCCCTTTACTTTTGCAGGGCAGTCCGTGTGGATTGTCCTGCTTCTTTATATAAGGAGAAAACAGATTAAGAAAGGCATTGGCTTTGAAACCAAAAAGTCCAAAGCAGCCAAGGAGAAGATCCGTATCCATTGTAAGGCGTTTGGCGGCACATTGGATGACATGGAGTGCATGAAATTGACCGGTCTTGCCCGGAATACCTATTATAAATATAAGCGTCAGATTCGGGAGGACACTGAAATGAAGGATTGATTTTTATGTAGAAGAAGTGCTGCAAAAGCGGACAGAAGGAACACGGGACATTCAAAACGAGAATGCCGTGTTCCTTTTTTGTGGCTTGTGTAGGATGGACAACCATACCGTCCAGCCCAATCTGTATAATGGGGGCAGAAAAGTGATGGAATCATAAGAAAGAAGGAGAAGAGCGTATGAAAAAATTTTTGATGGTACTGTTGAGCATTGCGTTTGTGCTGAATCTTTCAATTGTGATTAGGTTGATAGGCGGATATGGTTCGCCACGCCAGGCACTTTACACCATCACAGATGAACTGATGAATAGTGCCTATCGCTTCAAAAGAGGTTGGCAATTTAAGAATAGTCTACCTTGATTTTTTAGGAGATGGACAGGCAGGCTGTCCATCTTTTTTTGTATACTGGGGTTGTGCAAAAGAGACAAAAATTTTTTTGTAATTCCGTGAAACGACAAAACTTCACACAAAGAATTGCAGTGATAGTTGTGTTGTGTTACAATGAGCTAGAAGGAGAATGAACTGTGCGTAATAGTAGATTGGACCGTATACTCTATATCCAGCGGGTGCTGGTACAGGGTGGTGTGCTGAACAAACAGCAGACGGCTGACCGCTTCGGTGTCAGTGAGAAAACCATCCAACGCGATCTTGACACCCTGCGCAATCATTTTGCAGACAGCGAGCCGCGCCGAGAAATCTTATACAACTCCGCAAAGGGCGGCTATCTGCTGGATGACACGCTTTCACGCTTCCTCACCAGCAGCGAAATTTTGGCAGTGTGCAAGATCCTACTGGAGAGCCGCTCCATGGTCAAGGAGGAGATGTTCCCGATTCTGGACAAGCTGATTTGGGCTTGCACACCGCTGGATCGGTTGAATCAGGTCAAAGACCTCATCAGCAATGAGCGCTTCCATTACGTTGAGCCGCAGCATGGCCGGAAGTTTATCGAGAGCCTGTGGGAAATCGGTACGGCAGTAGAAAAGCACAATGTTATGGAGATTACCTACTGCCGCACCCATGATGGCGAGACCCGTGTGCGCACTATTGAGCCGGTGGGCATCCTGTTCAGCGAGTATTATTTCTATCTGGCTGCGTTCATTGAGGGCATCGACAAGGATAAACACTTCCAGAACCCGCAGGATAACTCCCCCACCATTTACCGCATCGACCGCATTCAGAGCTATAAGACCCTCGACAGGCACTTTGCCCAGCGCTATACTGACCGTTTTCAGGAGGGCGAGATGCGCAAGCGCATCCAGTTTATGTACGGCGGCGAGTTGCAGACCATCCGGTTCGAGTATACCGGGCCAAGTCTGGAATCCGTTCTCGACCGATTGCCCACTGCAAAGGTTTTGCAGGTAACGGAAAAGGGCTGGATCGTGGAAGCCGAGGTGTTCGGGACGGGCATCCAGATGTGGGTGAGAAGTCAGGGGGACTATGTAAAAGTTTTAAGCAGTAAAAAAATATAAAGAAACGAGGAACTGAATTATGATACGAGTTGAAATTGACTACAATCCGTACAAAATGAAGACGTCAATGAAGATCAATGGCATTGATGTCCAAGATGAAAAACGGGCAGTGGACTACAGTAAGTTTCGAAAACTGATCACACAGGGGACGCCGTTGCAGACCTGGATCGAGCCAATTGAGTATATGGGCTGGAAAGGTTTTGTAAACGAACTGATCGAGGAAGACCAGAATGATGACGTTACTATTGTTTTTTCTGGTCGTGAGATCGACTTTAAGGATCTTCAGCGCGCCATTGAAGTGCAGAACAAAGAGCGGAATGTGGAACCGCCTGCAAGGTTCAAGTTTGAGCACAAGGGCAAACTGGATGACAAGATCTTGGCAGACAACATTGATGCAATTGTAAATGAACTGCGTTCGCGCCGGTTCCGAGAACTGGTCGAAAAGCGCAATGGTGAAGTGCTGCAAAAGAAGTATGAGCAACTGAACGAAAATTATACTCAGGCCAAAAATACGGAATTTGACGTTGTATTTGCAGGTATTTACAGCTCAGGCAAATCCACAATCCTTAACACACTGATGCGCCACAACGTTCTACCGACAGATGATGGAACATGCACCAGTAAAAACTGCCGGATCTGCCATGATGCATCTCTGGGCAAAAAAATTTCGCTGACTGCATATCATGGTAAGGATAAGATCTTTGAAAAGAAGGTTTTTTCTACAGATGCAGACTGCGCTGCATTTTTCCAGGAAATTTGTCCGATAGAAAAGGGCAAAAAGCCAAAATATGAAGCCGTCGATACGATAGAGCTAGGTGCAGACCTGTCTCATCTGTACCCGAAGAGTGTGAGCGCGGACAAATTCAGGATCGTTCTGATCGACACTCCGGGCATGGACAGTTCCCAATCCAGCAGGAACGGTGTGAACCTGCATGAACAGGTGGCATTGGATGCAATCGAAATGGACACAAAGCCAATGGTGGTAATGTGTGTCAAGGCAGATGATACCGACAATGTCAGTATTGGCGGATTTATGCAGAAGATCACCCGTCAGTCGGAAAAAGATAAGGGCGGCTTCAATGACCGCTTTCTGTTCCTGATGAACAAAAGCGATGTCCTGAAGTTTAAAAGAGGTGTGACACTGAACACCAGAATTCAGGAATTTGCCGAGTATTTGACAAATGCATCCCGGTGGGGCGAAACTGACACAAAAGACATTGAGGCGGCCGCACATTTTGTCCCCCGAATTTTCCCGGTGTCGGCGTTGGTAGAATGGGCAGTCCAGGACGATGCTTCGCATTACACGGAGGATGATCTGGAAGATGATGATATTAAGAGGGACACTTACAATACGCTCAGAGATTTTAAAGAGTATGTAACGAATGAGAGAGACAACAAATGCCTTGCACGCCATTGCGGGATCCCGGCTTACCGCAAGGATGAGGTGGAAAAAGAATTCCAGAAGTCGCTTGAGGCAAAAGACTATGACCGCGCGGCGCAGATCCAGAGCGGCATTGGCTGTGTGGAAATCGCTATTCGGGACTACATTGCCCGCTATGCTTATCCAATTAAAGTGCGGGCCCTGCTGGGAACATTCCAGGATATCCTGATGGACGTGGACAGCTTTAACCAGAACTATCTGAGAGAACTGCAGGAGGCTGTGCAAAAGCAGGGGGAAAAGTCTACCGAGCGAGAGGGGGTTCAGGACGAAAAGCACGATCTCGAAAGAAAAAGAATGGCCATCGAAAAGGCCGAAAAAGACGTTGAGATCCGGAAAAACAAATTGAGCCAAGTGAAGTTCGACAGCACCAGTCTGGATCTGGCACTCGGCAGACTGCGGGTCGCCATAGATGCAGATGCTACTGTGAATGAATTTCGATCAAAGGATAAAAAAATATTTACGGGTCAAATGTCTCCGGAAGAGGTCCGGAAGATGATCTACGACAAGCTACATCACATTGAACTTCTTTATGCGCAGGGAATTGGCGATACAAATGTCACACTGCGGCGTCTTCAAAATAATTATAATGACCAATTGAAAGAAATTTTTGATTTTCTGAAAGCCACCATCGAAGAATTGAGGGCGGCAGGTGCTTTTGAGGCGAACGGCTACGACTTTACCAGGACGGTGGAATGGAGAACGAATTTTGAAGGCCTGAATGTCGATACTTTTGCATCGAAGGTAGAAGCAGACATCCGTGACCGAACCACGAGGCCGGGCTCTACAACGAACTGGCAGAAAGAAGAGTGGGGGAGCAGCTGGAATCCGTTCAAGAAGATCGCATCGCTGTTCATGGCGGATAGCGTGCCGATTGAGATCCCGGTGGATGGATACTACCAGACAAAGGAAGTAGCACAGGCTATGACGGACTATATGATTAACCTGATGAAGCAGACAGATGAAATGAAAAAAGCATCGGATGACTTCCTGAATGCCAGTACCAGACAGGTCAAGAATCTGACCGAGCAGCTACTCAGAGCTTTGAACGGCTTTATTGTGGAGATCAGGCTGCGCGAGAAGAAAGTGGCAGAACTGAGTAATGATCTGAAGCAGCTGAACGCCGAAATTGAAGAATATCAGAATACATGTGATTGGCTGAATGACCTGAAAGACCGTCTGCAGGGGGTGTAATGAAATGGCACAATTTTACTCGTTTGATGATGCAAAATTTAAGGAAGCACTTGAAAAAAGGGACGATATCTGGCTGAAGGGTGCTGTTATCAGCGCAATCAAGAACGACCCGTCTTTTTCTACGGGTGAGACGTATCTTGCGGTCCGGTGCATTGAAAACAGTTACGGAGAACTTTTTGAGTCCTATAAGAAATTGGAAATAGAAGATGAGTCCCTGCGCAACCAGCCGGATAAATGGAACTTTGAGTATTTTTCCTGGTGTGCATATTATCTGGAACTGAACTTCTGCAAGGAACGCATTGAGATTTTGAGAAAGGTCGGCCAGAAGATTTCCGGCAGAGTGCCGACGCAGAGCGATGTGGCGCAAAAGCCGGCGAATACCACAGTGCACTATGCACCACACAGCCCGACAGCGTCCAGCATCCGTCAGGCGGTATCCAACACGAACCAGACGACTTCCTACAGTCAGCCGCAGGCAGCAGATGTGAAGCAGGACGTGAAGAAAAAAGATGGGGATGAGAATCGCCCACACCCTACAAAGCCTCCGATGACAGAGCCGGACAAACGGTACGGCCTGATGGCAGCGGCAATTGCGGTAGTGGTGATTCTGGTGCTGATCCTTCTGGGACTGAACGGCCTGTCGTAATGGGGAATAAACCGGCAGAAGAAACGAAACAGGGTAGTCAAGAAAATGATATCCAAAGACGGTCTGATGAAGTAGATGAACTCAAGAAACTGCTAGAGGAGAAAAATAGAGAACTGGCTGCTGCTGGAAAACAAATCGCTGATTTGCAAAATAATATCCAAAGACGGTCTGATGAAGTAGATGAACTCAAGAAACTGCTAGAGGAGAAAAATAGAGAACTGGCTGCTGCTGGAAGACAAATCGCTGATTTGCAAAATAATATGAAGGGTATGGTGAGTAAAAAAAATTTTGAATATGTCAATACTATGAAGACCGGATACAGGCGTAGAGTTAGTAAATTGGAAGCTGAAAATGAGAAATTAAAGAAAGTCCTGAAGGGAAAAGGCATAGAGTTTTTAGACGCATTGACAGGTAAGATTGGCTGATACGCAAAGAATGAGGTAACAGTATGACAGACGAAGTTCATGCAAAAAATCCACAGGTGATGGAAGACCTTTATGCCGCGTTTCATGCGGCAGATAATGTCATCCTGAAAAAATATGTGACCAAGCTCAGCAATGCGCCCTGTATTGAAATGAGCAACGAGCTGAAGCAGATCGAGATCGGAAGCAACGTGCGGCTGTATCGCGTGGAGCGAATCGTCTACGATAAGAATGAGAATATCCAGGATAAGTTGACAACGGTTTATTCAACCATCTTCTCGCTGGAAAACTGCGGCCTGGTCATGATGATCCATGGCAGCAAAAATGAGGCGGAACTGTATCTCGGCGTTGTAGTCCGAGACTTCAACGCATATCAGAACGAGGATGGCGGCGTAGAGCTCTCGGTCGTTGGTAAAAAGAGAAGCGACTATGGCAGAGTGCTTATGAATACCTTTGAGGGCAACTTTCCGGGCAGTGCCCTGCGGCAGATGCTGAATGTGGGCGGCAAGACGGAGAAGGGCATCGTTCTGGGGCAGGCAGAGCTGATAGAAGAGTTTCTGGGCAAGGCGGAGTGCGTGGCTGCAGTCAGCAGCATCCCTGCAGTGCGCAACGAAAAGGAGCGCAAAAACCACGAGTTTGTGCAGGGCCTTGAAAAGCTCATTGATACCATGCGCGGCAAGGAATATACAGCACTCATTCTCGCGGATGTGATGGGTAACGATAAAATCGAGACCATGTGTGCCGAATATGAAGACCTCTATGCACAGCTTTCTCCGTTCAAGGCATCGTCGCAGACGCTCAGTGCACAGCGGTCAGAATCGGAGACGAACAGCGTTGTCAAGGGCGTTACCGATACCACCAACAGCACCATTGCAAAAGCGCAGACCCATGGTACGTCCGAATCCAAAACGCATACGAATACACTGGGCGGAAATCTGAACATCGGGTCGCATCTGGGACCAGTGAGCGGCGGAGTAAATTACAGTCATTCGATTGGTAATACTACGGGCAGTACAGAATCCAGCACGGAAACAAAGTCGGAGGGCACGGCAAAATCTCTGACAGAGCAGAACTCTGTGGCGAAGGCGCTTTCAAGCTCAAATGGTGAATCGATTCAAATCAACCATGAGAACCGCGCGGTCAAAACGCTGCTGGATCGGATCGACGAGCAGATTAAACGGATGCGCAGCTGCGAGGACTTTGGTATGTTTGATACCTGTGCCTACTTTACGGCAAAGGATTATAATGTGGCGGTCGCTGCAGCCAGTGCATTCAAATCCCTGACCCGCGGCGAAAATTCTTCGGTGGAAGCTTCGGCTGTGAATGTTTGGCAGGACAGCGAGGAAGTCGGCTATATCAAAGATTACCTCATGCGCTTTTACCACCCTGAATTCCTCACGATCCTGGATGAAAAGCACCAGTATTCCACCACGGCTACCATGCTCATCAGCGGCAAGGAAATGGCCTATCAGATGGCTCTGCCCAAAAAGTCCGTGGCAGGTATCCCAGTGGTAGGCTGTGCGGAGTTTGGCCGCGAAATCGTTCAGCTGAACGAGAGCAGCGGCAGCGAGATCGAACTCGGCAGCATTTACCACATGTATACGGAAGAACAGACGCCGGTGCGTCTGAATGTCCGCAATCTGACGGCGCATACCTTCATTACGGGCTCCACCGGTGCGGGTAAATCGACCACGGTCTACAAGATGCTGGATGAACTGACACGGGGAAGCGCAGAAGAAAACGTGAAATTTATGGTGGTCGAGCCGGCAAAAGGCGAGTACAAAAATGCACTTGCAGCTAATACTCGGCTGGATGTGCATGTCTACGGAACCAACCCCAAACAGACCCGGTTGCTGCGCATCAATCCCTTCCGCTTCCCGCACGAGATCCACATCTATGAACACATGGATCGGCTGACCGAGATATTCAATGTCTGCTGGCCAATGTATGCTGCTATGCCTGCTGTTTTGAAGGCGGCCATTGAAAACGCTTACCGCAAGGCAGGTTGGGATCTGATGACCTCGGAGAACCCGTATGGCGAGGTTTACCCCTGCTTTGCAGATGTGGCCAATGAGGTGAATGCATACATCAACAGCAGTGAGTATTCGGACGATACGAAGGGCGACTACAAAGGCTCGCTGGTCACCCGCCTGACTTCACTGACCAATGGCATCAATGGTCTGATTTTTGCTGCGGATGACCTGAGTGATGCGGAATTGTTTGAGCAGAATACCATTGTGGACCTGAGCCGCGCCGGAAACCCGGATACCAAGGCGTTGATCATGGGCATCCTGATCCTGAAGCTGCAGGAATACCGCATGGCACAGGCAAAGGGGAGCGATGCAGTACTGCGTCATGTGACAGTGCTGGAGGAAGCTCATAATCTGCTCAAGCGCACCAGCACGGAGCAAAGCTCGGAAAGTGCAAATCTGGTAGGCAAATCGGTGGAGATGCTGGCCAACGCTATTGCGGAGATGCGCACCTATGGTGAGGGATTCATCATTGCAGATCAGGCACCCGGTCTGCTGGACGCTTCGGTCATTCGCAATACCAATACCAAAATCATCATGCGTCTGCCGGACGAGGAAGACCGCAAGCTGGTAGGCAAGGCAGCAAACCTCAATGATGACCAGATCGCAGAGTTGGCAAAGCTGCCTCGCGGTGTGGCTGCTGTTTATCAGAGCGAATGGACCGGCCCGGTACTATGTAAAGTGGAAAAGCCTGATTTGAAACAGAAAACTTATGACGAGCCGGAACCGTTCCAGAAGCAGCAGGAAAGGAGTGTCCTGTTCAACCTGCTGGACCGTGATTTCCGTGAAAAACTGGACGAAACAGAATTTCAGGATGGATTCCGCCATGCCGTGCTGCGGGCGGGTGTGCCTACCAGCGTCAAGATCGATCTGATCGAGTATCTTACTGCTGAAGGTGATGAACAGAAATTCCGGAGCCTTGCAACGGCGGTGTATAATGCGTTCCGTGATGCAGAAAAAGCAGTGGTATATGCGGCAGACAAGCCAACGATGTCCGAAGTGCGAGAAGCAATCCTTGAGGCGTTGGAGATCCCGGAAGAAGAATATGATGTGCAGCAGATCAACGACCTTGTATATCTGCTTCTGTGGGAATATCGAGAGCTTCACCATAAGACCAATCCAGTCTGGAATGACTTTTTGGATAATGGGAGGATCGTGTGATGTTTCATGGGAATAAGCCCGGAGGAATGCTGGAAAAAGCAGCGGCAACTCCGGAACGGCAAAATTTGCTGCAGCAAAAGTTGGAAACTAACAAAAACAAGCTTGTGGACTATAAACCCGAAGGGAGACCGGCCAAAATGGAAGGGCTGGCACAGTTTACTGCAGAAAAGCTTGAAAAAAACAGGAGTCTTCTGGTGGACTACAAAACGCCGGAAGTTTCTGCTGCCAAGGCAAGCGGTGTCTTTTTCGGTAAGCGGCTGAAAGAAAAAATGCCTGGAGAGCTGACGGAACAGGAAGCAAAAGAGCTTCGGCCCATTTACAGCGACTTTGTGAAAGCCTTCAGGGAAAATATGGACAAGCCTGACAGCGGCTGGATGGAAAAGCTTCTGGAAAAGTATCTGCCTGATATTCCGAAAGCGGATATCCGGCGCATGGCTCAGGAGAGCACAGAGACGATCCGCAAAAATGATGCAGCACGTAAAGGCAGCGATAAGCTGGAAAAGATGGGTTCGGCTGTCAATGCAATCCAGAAAAGCGGGTATTTGAAAGAAATCGACCGTACACTGGAAAAAGCGAATGACAAGCTTCTGGATACTGTCATGCGCAAAAATCTGGATGTCAATAGAAACCCAAATTTGGATGGTTTTCTCGCAGAACGTTATCATGTTGAAACTTTCAATGTGAATGCTGCTGTGAAAAAGAGCCCTTGGCGCGCAAGGGTGGTAGAACCCATAGGAGCCTACGGCAAAAATTCTGTGGATGTTGTGATCTTTAATAGTGACACTAAAAAGATCGCACGGCGCTACCAGTTTAAATACGGTGCAGATGCAAAGGCAACGGAGCAGATGTGGAATAACGGGAATTACAAGTTCCAGCGCTTCCTTGCGCCGAAGGGGCAGAGCCAGGAAATTAGCAGCAAAGCGGTCGAGGTTTTGGAGTCACCAGATGGAAAGGTTCAGAGTACGGCACTGAGTAAGACTGATGCTAAAAAATTGCAGGAAAATGCTCAAAAGTTGGATGCGGTGAAAAATGATCTGACCTTTGAAAAAGATGTTGCAGTAAAAGATCTTGCGCCGGTGCTTGGTAAACAGGGCGTACAGTCTTTTCTGGTTGGCGGTATTTACGGTGCTGGAAAGGAAACTCTTTCCCAGTGGAAGCAGGGTGAGACTCTGGATGTTAAAAAAATCGGAAAATCGTCTCTGGAGGGCGGTGGAGATTTTGCAGCAAAACAGACACTTGCCAGTTTCCTGAAAGTGGGGAGCGAAAAAGGTATCGTCAAAGCGATTCCCAAGGGAACTTCAATGGAGACCATCACGAATATCAGCTGTGTTGCCATTGAGGATGCAAAAATTGCAGTCAAGGTAGGCAAGGGCGAACTGACTGCAGCAGAAGGTGCAGGACAGGCAGTGGAAACAACAGCATCCACTGGCGTTGGTGTGCTTGCTGCTGGCAAAGGTGCAGTTATCGGCGGAAAGATCGGAACTGCCGGAGGTGCCGTAATTGCATCTTTTGCAGCAGGTCCAGAAGCAAGCGTGGTTGGCGCAAAAGTCGGAGCAGTCGTTGGCGAGGTTGTGGGCAGCAGCATTGGCTATCTGGTCGGCTCCGGAGCGGCAGAGAGCTTTGTCAAGGGTGCCAAGGAGATGCTGAACAACCTGACAGAGAGCACAGCACCGCAGGTAGCAACAGTATAAGCGAATGCCCTTGCAAGGAAGGTGGCAAAATGTTTCAGAACAAGTTTCCACAGAAAATAGAATCAGGGAGACCGGAAATCGAGCTGCCCAAAATGGAAAAGCCTGAGAAAATTGAGAACGGCACAGGCGGTCTGACTGAATGGAAGCCGAACGAGGACAGCATTAAAAAAGCGCTGGAATATTTTAGGAAAAAGCCGGAAGAAAATCCGGGAGATAGAACGGGTCCGGAGGCAGATGTCTCCAAACCAGTTTCTGGAATCGTATACGCTGAGACCGGAAAAAAGAGCGATACGCAAGCGGAAGGCACGGATAAACAGAGCGACGGCAGGGAAACCAAATCTGATATAGGCATCCAAAATAAAAAAGAGGGATGCCGTAGAGAAGAAGAGGTAGAAAAAGAACTGGAGGATCGTTATCCGGAATCCGAAGGATATAAAGTGATTCGTGAGGTTTATCTGCGGGATAAGGATGGCAAGCGTGTTGTAGATCCTGAAACAGGTGAAATGCGCCGAATCGATTTTGTTGTGGTGAAGGATGGCAAGGTGGTCGATTCCATCGAAGTTACTTCAAAGACCGCACCGAAAGAGGAGCAATCTGCGAAAGAAGAACGAATCCGGGAAAATGGTGGCAATTACATCAAAGACCCGGATACAGGCGAATTGATCCAAATTCCGGATTCTGTACATACGCGCATTGAAAGGAGAGAATAAAATGCAAGTTTATGACAAAGCTGCCTGGCACATTGATAACGGCGAAGAAAAAGCAGAAGTGCTCAAACGGTTTGGGCTGATTTATGAGTTCCTTGCAAAGCATAAGATGTTGAATGATGAGGGTATGGAAAACTATGAAATGGGTGCCGATGAAAGCTGGGCGCTCTATGACAGGATGCTGACAGAGGTTGGAAAGCAGTTTATGGAAAAACAGTACGACCGGCTGCTTGCGTTGGACCTTGAAAATCTGCAGCAGGAGTTAAAAACTTTACAATAAATAGCTCTGTTTGGTCGATTGCACTTTTGGAACATTACAAACGATTCAAATTGCACATACAATACAAGTATCACTTCACAAAACGGAGGGTACTTGTACTATGGTGGATTACGCCGACATCGGAAAACGCATCCGTGCCTGCCGCCTTGCAAAGGGCATGACGC
>OGPT01002256.1_pt1 | contig 15952 bp, 9 predicted proteins | sample 1552951 | NCBI WGS metagenome assembly OGPT01 (sample SAMEA2580224, study PRJEB22360) | human gut metagenome | biome: human gut; feature: human-associated habitat; material: faeces | place: Denmark | collected 2008/2010
ATGAATATCTGCAATATCATACCGATTAACATACCGCCGATGGCCGATGTACCCAGTGTACGGTTACCGTTGGCTCCTGCACCGGAGGCGAACATCAGCGGGAGCAGACCCACAATCATGGCCAATGAGGTCATCAGGATAGGACGCAGACGGGCTCCTGCACCCAGTACGGCAGCCCAAGTGATGCTCATACCCATTTTGCGGCGGTCAAGGGCGAACTCTACAATCAAGATAGCGTTCTTGGCCAACAGACCCATAAGCATGATGAGGGCAATCTGCATATAGATGTCGTTGGACATAGTGCCCAAAATCATTTTCAGTGCAGGAATGTTGCCCAATGAGCCTATGCCGCTGACGAACAGGAAGCTGCCCAGCAAACCGAACGGTACGGAGAGCAATACGGAAAGCGGAAGGATATAACTTTCATATTGCGCACTCAGCAACAGATAAACGAATACGAAGCAGAGCACAAAAATCAGACCGGTAGTGCTGCCGCTGGTTTCAGCCTCTTCGCGGGCCATACCTCCAAGTTCGTAGGCGAAACCTGTCGGAAGGCTTTCTTTGGCAACCTCTGCAATGGCAGCCAATGCCTGACCGGAAGTGTAACCGCTGGCAGGAGCCACCATTACCTTCATGGATGTGTAAAGGTTGAAACGGCTGATGATGTCCGGGCCATATACTTTCTTGATTGACACAAATTGAGTGATGGGAGCCATTTCGTTACCGTTGCGCACCTTGATGCTGGAGAGTGATTCCAAATTCTTGGTTGCATTCGGCTCGGCCTGGATCATGACACGATACATCTTACCGAAACTGTTGAAGTTGGAGGCGTAGAGACCTCCGAAGTATCCCTGCATGGTGCTGAGGATGGCGCTTGGGCTGAGGCCTGCTTTCTTACAGGCAGCCGCGTCGATATCCAGCATATATTGCGGGAAGTTCGGGTTGAAGCTGGTCTTTGCGGAGTTGATTTCCGGGCGTGCCTCCAAAGCGGCGGTATATTGGTTCACTACCTCGAAGAAGTGGTTGAGGTCACCACCGGTCTTGTCCTGCATGTTCAATTCGATATCGCTGGATGCCGAGTAACCCGGAATCATAGGCGGCGCAAAGAACAATACCTGTGCTTCCTTGATGATCTTCTGGGCACGCATGAAGAGCGTGGCATAAACAACCGTTGAATTCTGCATGGTGGAACGGTCTTCCCAATCCTTCAGCTTGATGATGAGCGAGCCGTAAGAAGGTCCCTGCCCGCCGATGAAGCTGAAACCGGAGATTACCGTACGCGACTCTACTGCCGGATCGGCTGCAACAAGGCTGTCCACACGAGTCAGCACCTCCATGGCGCGTTCTTGTGAAGTGCCCGGAGGCAGCGTCACTACACCCATGATAGTACCGGTGTCTTCATTGGGGACCATACCCGTCGGTGTGATGTTCATAAATACTACCAGCAGTACAATGGAACCCACGACAATACCGCCCGACAACCATTTCTTCTGGATGAAGCGGAGCACCTGTTTCTTGTATTTGCCCAGAATGGAGTCGTAGGAGGCGTTGAAAGAGTGCTTGAACTTGTCGGTAGTCATACCGGCCAATGCCAGTACGCTGATTACAATCATAACCAGACAGAGCACAGGATGATTCTCAAAGTTGAATAAACCGAAGATCATACCCAAAATGGCAATCGTGGTAAAGAGCAGTGTCAAACCGGGGCGCATCATTTTACCGATAGAATTGGCATAGCGGGCTATCATAATCTTACGCGCTTCTTTGGTGGCAACGCCTATCCGTTCTTTCATGCCGGCGTCACTGTTGTGCGGCTTCAAGAAGATGGCGCACAAAGCCGGACTCAGTGTCAAGGCGTTCAGCGCGGAGAAACCGATGGCGATGGCCATTGTAAGACCGAATTGCCGGTAGAACGTACCGGCTGTACCACCCATAAAACTTACCGGCACGAACACAGACATCATTACCAGTGTAATGGAGACGATGGCGCCGCCCAGTTCACTCATGGCGTCGATAGAAGCGGTTCTTGCCGATTTATATCCCTGGTCGAGCTTGGCGTGAACACCCTCGACGACGACTATGGCGTCGTCCACCACAATCGCGATGGCAAGCACCATGGCCGAGAGGGTCAGCAGGTTGATACTGAACCCGATCAGCTTCAGTACGAAGAAGGTGGCAATCAGGGCCACCGGAATGGCAATAGCGGGAATCAACGTAGAACGCATATCCTGCAGGAAGATATACACCACGATGAACACGAGAATAAATGCTTCGATCAAGGTCTTGACAACCTCGTGGATAGAAGCGAACAGGAAGTCATTGGCACTTTGTGCAATATTTATCTTCAAACCGGAAGGCAGCGTTTCGGATGCTTTGCTGAGCACTTGTTCCAAGTCGCTGATTGTTTGCGTTGCATTGGTTCCGGCCATCTGGTATACGATGCAGGACACAGCCTTGTGGCCGTTTACCGTATTGTTGAAGTTATAGGACAAACGTCCGAGCTCTATGTCGGCAATGTCTTTCATGCGAAGCACTTCGCCGTTTTCAAGAGCCTTGATAACGATGTTCTCAAACTCCTCCGGTTGTTGGAGACGGCCTTTGTAGCGGATGGTGTATTGGAAACTTTGGTTACCGCGTTCACCAAACTGGCCGGGGGCTGCTTCAATGTTTTGTTCGGCCAGTGCGCCGGCTACGTCGCTGGGTATCAGTTTATACTGTGCCATTACGTCCGGTTTCAGCCAGATGCGCATGGAGTAATCCTGACCGAGGACGGTGGCGTCACCCACTCCGTTCACACGTTTGATTTCCGGAATGAGGTTGATGTTGGCATAGTTCTCAAGGAATTCAATGTCATATTGGTCTTTCTCATCATAGATGGAGAATACCATCAGCATGGAAGTCTGCCGTTTCTGTGTGGTAACGCCCACTTGGGTTACTTCGGCGGGCAGCAAACCTTGAGCCATGGACACGCGATTCTGCACGTTGACGGCTGCCATATCTGGGTCGGTGCCTTGTTTGAAGTAAATGGAGATTTCGGCAGAACCGTTATTGGCTGCATTGGAGGTCATGTACATCATGTTCTCCACACCGTTGATTTGGTCTTCCAGCGGTGCGATGACAGAATTCAGCACCGTTTGGGCATTGGCGCCCTGGTAGGTGGCACGTACCGACACTGTCGGAGGTGCAATGTCCGGATATTGGGTGATAGGCAGTGTGGCCAGACCAATAAGTCCCAAGATCACTATCAGGATGGAGATTACCGTTGACAGTACCGGACGATTAATAAATCTATCTAATTTCATGTTCTTTTTACTGATTAGGAGTTAACGACTGGCGATTGGCAGTTTGCGTTGGTATACCGCAGGCTGTTTATCACTAATCGTTAAACGTTAGTTAAACGCAGTTTGGATATTACCTTCCTTCTGGTCTTTAATGGCTTTCTGATATTCGGCCTCTTTCTCTTCGGGAGTGATAGGAGTGATGACTTGTCCGTCTTTCAGGTTCTGCACACCTTCTATCACAATCTTGTCGCCGGATTTCAAGCCGTCGGTAACATAGAAATATTTACCGTCGTTCAGGCTGAATACCTGGATTTCGGTGTTTTTCAGCGTGTTGTCCGGTTGGGCAACGAACACAAACTTCTTATCCTGTATCTCCGTAGTGGCCGATTGCGGAATCATAATCACGTTTTCCATCGGGTTGGGGAATACTACGTTTCCTGTACCGCCGCTACGCAGGATGTTGTGCTTGTTGGGGAAGAGCGCGCGCATGTTCACAGCGCCTGTTGTCTGGTCGATGACGCCGCTGATGGTTTCTACACGTCCGCTGTCGGCATACATGGTTCCGTCAATCAGTTGCAGTTGCACCTGAGGCATCTTTGCAAGGATTTCCTTGATGCTGCCGCCTTCACGTATCAGTGAAAGGAGCTGTCTTTCGGTCATGGAGAAATAAGCGAACATCTCGGATATATCGGCAACCGTAGTCAGCGGAGTGCCCATAGAGGGGCTTACCAAGCTACCCACACGATAGGGGATAGTGCCTACAATACCGTCGCTGGGACTTGTTACGCTGGTGTACGACAAGTTGTTCTTGGCATTGACCAGTTGTGCTTCCGCCTGTGCCAATTGCGCTTTGGTCTGCGCCAATTGGTTTTCGGCCATTTGCAGGTCATAGTCACTGATGATGTTCTTTTGATTCAGCGTACGCTTGTTGCTGACTGTAAGCTCTTGCGTATTTACGGCGGCCTTTGCTGTTTCAACCGCTGCTTTGGCTGAATTTACGGCAGCCTGGTACTGCACAGGATCGATACTGAACAAAACTTGTCCTTTACGCACAACAGAACCTTCGTCTACGTGTAGTTTAGTGATAAAACCACTCACCATAGGGCGGATTTCCACATCTTGTTTACCTTTGATAGTAGCCGGATAACTGTTTGTCAGGTTGGCAGTGGTGGTCTCTACCGTAATCACTGCGAATTCGGGTGCTTTACCCGTACTTTTGTCACCTTGTCCACAACTGCTGAGCAGTGCCAAGCAACATGCCAATAATACTAATCTACTCTTCATACTTTTTATAATTCTCTGTATAATTTTATTCTAGTTAATCGGAAGCTTTTGTGTGTCAATCATAGAAGAAAAAAGGTAGACGTGAAAACTGAATGTATCTATTTAGTTTTCGGTCGCAAAATTATTCTTTTCTCGGTATATAAGGTGTGAACATCCTTGTTTTTTAACTATGTTTTATATATAGTCGGGAGAAATCTTTGTTTTTTGATTAAAATACTGTAAAGCATACTGCTAATTGCCGGATAACCTTTATTTTTGCATCATGTTAGATTGTAAGCGTCATAATAAAAAGAGACCGTTTATACGTAGGTTGTTGGGGGCAGTCGCAGGAATGGCTGTCTTGTATTCTTGTGCCAGTGTGGGGCGTCTGGAGGGTGGCTCGATAGACGAGGAATCGCCGCGTTTCGTCACGAGTTCTCCATTGCCGGGCACTCTCCATAACAAGAAGAAAAAAATATCAATCGAATTCGATGAATTTATCAAGTTGGAGAAAGCGAATGAGAAGGTTGTTATCTCACCGCCTCAGGTGCAACAACCGGAGATAAAGGCAAATGGCAAGAGAGTGGTGGTTAATTTGCAAGATACGCTGAAAGCCAACACCACGTATACCATAGATTTCTCCGATGCTATTCAAGATAACAATGAAGGCAATCCTATGGAAAGCTTTACTTACACGTTTTCCACCGGAGCGGAGCTTGACTCAATGGCCATTGCCGGCACGCTGCTCGATGCATCGAACTTGGAACCGGTGAAAGGATTGTTGGTTGGCTTGCATGCCAATTTGGCCGATTCGGCCTTTACCACACAGCCTTTCGACCGCGTAGGACGTACGGACAGCCGGGGACGGTTCTCCATACGCGGGGTGGCTCCGGGCAAGTACCGCATGTATGCCCTCATGGATGCCGACCAGAATTTTAAGTTCTCCCAACCTACGGAGATCATAGCTTTCAATGACTCTCTCGTTATTCCTTCCATGGAGGAGCGTACACGTCAGGATACTTTGTGGAAAGACTCTCTGACCATAGATACGGTTATGGAGAGGCGGTATACTCACTTTTTGCCGGATGATGTGCTGTTGCGCAGTTTCAAGCAGAAGTCTTTTTCGCAACGCCTTATGAAGACGGAACGCCTTATACCGGAGAAGTTTTCTTTCTATTTTACAGCTCCGGCTGACAGCCTGCCTCTGATGAAGGGACTGAATTTCGATGAAAAGGATGCTTTTGTCATAGAGCAAACAACCGGACGGAACGATACGATTCATTATTGGATAAAAGATTCCTTACTCTATCAGCAGGATACATTGAGGATGAGCCTGACTTATTTGTACACAGATACGTTGGAACAGTTAGTTCCCAGGACGGATACGTTGAGAATCGTGTCGAAGGTAAGTTGGAAGAAGCTGCAGGAAAAGAAGCAGGAGGAGAAAGAGAAGGCCGAAAAGGAAAAGAAGAAAAAAAGGAAGAAGGGTGAGGAAGAACCGGAGCCGACTACTTTTCTGTCGATGGATGTGTATGCCCCTTCGGCCATGGATGTGTACGACTATATCACACTGAGTTTTACAGAGCCGATAGCGAGCTTTAATGATACTGCTTTGCACGTAAGGCAGAAGGTGGATACGTTGTGGCAGGATGTCCCGTTCGACATTATGCGCGATTCGCTGGATTTGAAACAGTATAATCTGTATGCCGACTGGAAACCGGGTGAAAGCTACGCCTTTGAAGTGGACTCCACCGCTTTTCATGGGCTTTATGGCCTGTTTACCGATAAAGTGAAGAAAGAGTTTACGGTGAAGAAGCTGGAAGAGTACGGACAGATATTCTTCAATATAACCGGAGCCGATTCTTTGGCGTTTGTAGAATTGCTGGATACTCAGGATAAGGTGGTACGGACAGTGCCGGTGGTAGAGGGCAAGGCTGACTTTTATTATCTGAATCCGGGAAAATACGGAGCCCGGCTCATTAACGATACAAACGGAAACGGCGTGTGGGATACCGGTGATTATGCTGCCAAACGCCAGCCGGAAATGGTTTATTATTATCCGCAGGTGCTGGAGTTCAAGGCCAATTTTGATTTGATTCAGGATTGGAATGTGAAAGAAAGGCCACTGGATAAGCAGAAGCCGGATGAACTAAAAAAACAAAAACCAGATGAAGACAAGAAAAAGAAAAATAGCCGGAATAATCGCAACAATGACAGCAACCGCAACAGCGGCAGGGGATACAGTTACTAAAAAGAAGCGGGCATTGGGCCTGCTTTTGCTGGCGGGGCTTTTATGGCTGGGCGGCACGATGCCTGTGCAGGCCCAGTGTGTGGCAAAGAATGAAGCATTCCAGTCGGGTGAGCATGTCATGTATGATTTATATTTTAACTGGAAATTTATCTGGAAGAAAGTGGGACTGGCAAGTTTGACCACGAATGGCACTACCTATCATTCCAAGCCTGCATATCGTTTCAACCTTCTCTCTGTGGGCAGCAAGAAAACTGATTTTTTCTTTAAGATGCGCGATACGTTGACCTGCTATGTCAGTGACAAGCTCGAACCGCTCTATTTCCGTAAGGCTGCCGAGGAGGGGAAGCGTTATACGGTGGATGAGGCGTGGTTTTCCTATAATGACGGTGTGGCTACCGTAAAGCAGAAACGAACGTGGCACAACCCAGTGCGCGAGCCGCAGGAAATGGAGTATAGCGACAGCCGTTGCATTTTCGACATGTTGAGCATCTTGGCACAGGCGCGTTCCTACGATCCCCGCGATTACAAAGTCGGGGAGAAGATACTTTTTCCCATGGCAACGGGGCGCAGAGTGGAAGAGCAGACCCTGATTTATCGCGGCAAGGAGGAGATAGAGGCGAATAACGACACCATCTATCGCTGTCTTGTATTCTCTTTTGTGGAATACAAGAAAGGGAAAGAGAAAGAGGTGATCACTTTCTTTGTTTCCGATGACAAGAACCACCTCCCCATACGTTTGGATATGTATCTGAACTTTGGCTCTGCGAAAGCCTTTCTCAAGAGCGTGAGGGGAAACCGCTATCCGATGACATCCGTAGTGGAAAAGTAACCCCGGCCTTCCTAAAGGGGAACGGCAAACGGCAGTGCATCCCCTTTTCTGAAAACGCTGGATTCGAATGTGGCTACCAGTTCTCCTTTTTGGTTGGTGATGTCAATCTGGTAATATCCGGTGCTGCGTCCGGCATACCGTTCGCGGGCTTCGGCATACAGCGTGTCTCCGGGACCGCTGCTGCGCAGGAATGTGATGTTGGAAGAGAGCGAGAAGGCGAGTGTGCCATGGGAGTTGGCGGCGGCTGCCAAAGCAAGGTCGGCCAGCGTAAAGAGGGCTCCGCCCTGAGTGCGGTTGCCGGCATTGAGGTGCTCTTCCGTAATGACCAGACGTGCTTTGCCATACCCTTCTTTTATTTCTATCAATTCCACGCCAACATTGTCGGCGAAGCGGTCTTTCTTGAAAAATTCCTGTGGAGTCATATTGCTTTGATGATTAATGGTTACAATTTATGATTGTTATCAAAGGAAAACCGGTTGTTTTGGACGCAAATGTAATATTTTAGCCTTTAATTGGATAATTTAGGCGGGTTATTTTCTAAGGGCCGCGCTACATTTGCAGTCGAAAAATCGACAATATTAATAAATAAATCCCTTACTTATGAAAACAGCTCTTACTACATTGGGCATTTCCCTTTTTGTTTTGGCAGGTTGTACAGGACAAAAGCAGTCTGCAAACGACTTTATACAGGAGAATATTGATAATGCGGTGGCGCAGGAAACGCTTCAGACCGATATTATTGAGAAATCCGGTGAAATCCTCAACCCGCGTACTATTGATGAGGAGGGAAATATTCATTATATTCCCATTGATGACTGGTGTTCGGGTTTCTTTCCCGGTAATATATGGTATACGTATGAACTGACCGGTGACAAGAAGTGGTTGCCGCTGGCAGAGAAATATACGGAAGCGCTGGACTCTGTGCAATACCTGACTTGGCATCACGACGTAGGTTTTATGATCGGTTCCAGTTATCTGAACGGATATCGTTTTGCCAATAAAGAAGAGTACAAGCCCGTAATAATCCAGACGGCCCGGTCATTGTCCACCCGTTTCCGTCCGAATCCGGGAGTCATTCAGTCTTGGGATGCCGATAAGGGCTGGCAGGCGAAACGCGGCTGGAAATGCCCGGTCATCATTGATAATATGATGAATCTTGAACTGATGTTTGAGGCCACCAGACTATCGGGCGACTCTACTTTCTATGATATAGCCAGAAAACACGCCGACACTACGATGGCGAATCATTTCCGGGCGGATAACAGTTGTTACCACGTAGTGGATTACGATCCGGAAACGGGTGAAGTCCGCAAGAAGCAGACGGCGCAGGGCTATGCCGATGAGTCGGCTTGGGCTCGCGGGCAGGCATGGGCTCTGTACGGCTACACGATGTGTTACCGCTATACGCACGATGTCAAGTACTTGGAGCAGGCTGAAAAAATATACGGCTTTATCTTTAATAACAAGAATCTTCCGGAAGATCTGGTTCCCTACTGGGACTTCGATGCTCCCAAGATTCCTGACGAGCCTCGTGATGCTTCCGCCGCTGCATGTACGGCTTCTGCCCTCTATGAGCTGAGCACCTATATTCCGGGCAAGGGATATAAAGAAAAGGCGGACAAGATTATGGAGAGCCTTGTTTCTCCGGCCTATCGTGCCGAGGTGGGGACTAACGGCAACTTCATCCTGATGCATTCGGTAGGCAGCATTCCTCATGGTGCGGAAATTGATGTGCCTCTGAACTATGCCGACTATTACTTTTTGGAGGCTTTAATGCGTAAAAGAGACTTGGAGAAATGAAAAACCGGTTGAATATATTGTTAGGTGGTTTAGGGTTGTTCGCCTTGCAGGGTTGCAAGGCTCCACAGGGCGGACAAGCCCGACAACCCAATGTGATTTATGTCTTTCCCGACCAGTATCGTAACCAGGCAATGGAATTTTGGGGTCAGGAAGGTTTTCGTGAGCGGGTGAACTTCCGGAATGACCCGGTGCATACCCCTCGTCTGAATGATTTTGCGAGGGAGTCCATGGTGCTGACTTCCGCCATGAGCAACTGTCCGCTGAGTAGCCCGCACCGGGGTTCGTTGTTGACCGGAATGTATCCCAACAAAAGCGGCGTCCCTTTGAACTGCAACTCCAACCGTCCTATCAGTTCATTGCGTGCGGATGTGGATTGCGTGAGCGACGTGTTCAGCGGTGCGGGTTACGATTGTGCCTACTTCGGCAAGCTGCACACCGACTTTCCTACTCCCAACGACCCCCAGCGGCCGGGGAAATATGTGGAAGACCGCATACCGGCATGGGACGCTTACACACCGAAAGAGCGCCGTCATGGATTTAATTACTGGTACTCCTACGGCACATTCGATGAACATAAGAACCCCCATTACTGGGATACGGACGGCAAACGCCACGACCCGCACGAATGGTCTCCGCTGCACGAGGCGGGCAAGGTTGTCTCCTATCTGAGGAATGAGGGTAATGTGCGCGACCCGAAAAAGCCGTTTTTCATCATGGTAGGTATGAACCCGCCGCATAGTCCGTACCGTTCGTTGGACGACTGTATGGAGCAGGACTTCAACCTCTACAAAGACCGGCCGTTGGACAGTCTGCTGATCCGTCCCAACGCCGATCCGGAAATGGCAAAGGCAGAGAGTGCGCGTTACTACTTTGCTTCGGTTACGGGCGTTGACCGCGCTTTCGGGCAGATACTCGATGCTTTGGAGGAACTGGGGCTGGATGAGAATACAATCGTTGTTTTCTCTTCCGATCATGGTGAAACGATGTGCAGCCAGCATACGGATGATCCGAAGAACTCTCCGTTCTCCGAGTCCATGAATGTACCTTTCATCGTCCGCTTCCCCGGTAAGATCAAGCCACGTTTGGACGACCTGATGCTTTCCTCGCCGGACATCATGCCCACCTTGCTGGGATTGGCGGGACTGTCCGGTTCCATACCTGCGACTGTGCAGGGACATAACTATGCCCCGCTGTTCTTGGACGAAAAGGCCGATGTGGTACGCCCTACGGGTGCTCTTTATATCCAGAACCTGGACGGAGAGAAGGATGCGGACGGCAAAATCCGTTCTTATTTTCCCGCATCGCGCGGATTCAAGTCGGCCCATTATACGTTGGCGCTCTATATAGACCGCGACAGCCGGAAGCTCGTGAAGAGCCTGCTGTTTGATGACAGGAACGATCCGTACCAGATGAATAACCTCCCGTTGGAGGAGAATAAGGATGTTGTGGACGGACTGTGTGCCGAAATGGGGAAGGTGCTGAAGGAGATTGACGACCCTTGGTATAGGGAACGCATCCTGTCCGATATGATACCGTACGGTGAATAAGGATGATGACTGTTGCACCGGAGTGCTCTGTGACACACCCTTATTATATGCTTTCCGCTTTCGGGGCGCTTATTTGTTCAGCTTCCATTCGCATCCGTCCTTGCCGTCCTTGATTTCAAATCCCAGGGCAGTCAGTTCGTTGCGTATCTTGTCGCTGGTGGCCCAGTCTTTGTTGGCTTTGGCCTTCATGCGTTCTTCCAGCAGCATGTCCACCACTTTTCCGAAGGCGGCTTCGCGTTCGGCATTGGAGGCGTTGTCTTCCTTCAGTCCCAGAATATCGAAGCAGAAGAGGTGGAATGTCTCTTTCAGCTCTTTCAGGTCTTCGGCGGTAATGGTGTCGTTTCCGGCGAGGATGTTGTTCACCATTTTGGCGCCTTCAAAGAGGTGGGCGATGACGATCGGAGAGTTCAGGTCGTCGTTCATGGCTTCGTAGCACTTGGCACGCAGGGCTTTCGCATCTACCGTAGAGGTTGCTGCCGGTGTAATCTTGTCCAGTCCATGTACGGCATCCATCAGTCTGGCCAGACCCTTTTCGGCGGCTTGCAGGGCTTCGTTGCTGAAGTCCACCGTGCTGCGGTAGTGCGCCTGCAAGGTGAAGAAGCGGATGGTCATCGGGCTGTATGCTTGTTCCAGCATGGGGTGCGTGCCGGTGAACAGCTCTTCCAGGGTGATGAAGTTGCCGTAGCTCTTGCCCATTTTCTGTCCGTTCACAGTCAGCATGTTGTTGTGCATCCAGTAGTGCACCATGTCGTGACCTTGTGAGGCTACGGATTGTGCAATCTCACATTCGTGGTGCGGAAAGATAAGGTCCATGCCGCCGCCATGTATGTCGAAGTTCTCGCCGAGGTATTTTTTGCCCATGGCCGTACATTCTGCGTGCCAGCCGGGGAAACCGTCGCTCCATGGGCTGGGCCAGCGCATGATATGTTCGGGCTGCGCACATTTCCAGAGGGCGAAGTCGGCGGGGTTATGCTTTTCGCTCTGTCCGTCCAGCTCGCGGGAGGTGTTGAGCACATCGTCCAGATTGCGGCCGGAGAGTTTGCCGTAATGGTGGTCTTTATTGTATTTGGCCACGTCGAAGTAGACGGAACCTTCACTCTCATAGGCATATCCGTTCTTCATGATTTCCTTCACGAGTGCTATCTGCTCAATGATATGGCCGCTGGCATGCGGCTCGATGCTGGGCGAAAGGACGTTCAGTGCGTCCATTGCCTGGTGGTAACGGTTGATGTAGTACTGCGCCACCTCCATAGGTTCGAGTTGTTCCAGACGGGCTTTCTTGGCTATCTTGTCTTCGCCGTCGTCGGCATCATGTTCCAAATGCCCCACATCGGTGATATTGCGCACGTAGCGTACTTTGTAGCCGATATGCGTGAGATAGCGGAAAAGCAGGTCGAAAGTTATGGCCGGACGTGCGTGTCCCAAGTGCGGGTCGCCATAGACGGTCGGTCCGCAGACGTACATGCCCACATGAGGGGCGTGCAGGGGTACGAATAACTCCTTTTTTCTATCTAAGGTGTTGTAAATGGTCAGTTGTTGTTCCATAACGTTTGTCTTTTAGTTCATTACGAAGCACAAAGTTACGGAATTTCTATGAATATAACAGCCCTGTGTGCGAAATATTATAATAGGCCGATGTGCAGAGATATGTTCCCACCGCGGGAGAGGCATGTTCCCAATACGACTGAACGGGGCTCTCATTACGACTGAAACGTGTTCCCAATACGACTGAAAGGATGTCCCACTATGACCATCGGCGGTGGGACATCAACCATTCATCCACTCAGCAAGTTACAGAGCGGCGTTGCCTTTGGGCGTGTGCTGCTCGTCCCAGTTGTACTCATCGGTGTACCTGTCGAAAACGGGGACTTCGTCGATGCCTGTCTGAAGAAACAGTGCGGTGATCTCTTCCTGCTCTCCGGGCGAGAGTGCGCGTTCCTGATGCAGAATACGGTAGTAGGTGGTGCGGGGATAAAGGTCGTGTATCTTCCGCTTCAGATACACCGCTTTTTTGTAGGGGATGTTGTCGAAAAGACTGCTGATGCCCCAGGCATAACGCTGTTTCTCGGTGCTGCGGAAGTAGGCGCACCGGTCGGCTTCTGCGGGATAGTTGGCGGGATTCACCGCCATGATGTGTGTCACTTCGGCAGGGACATGCTGTGCGGCGAGATGGCGCAGGCAGCTTGCGCTCCGGGCGCAGGAGGGATTGAGACAGTGCAGGTAGTGGAAGGGGACGGATTGGTAGTTGAAGTTTTCCATGATGTTTTCTTTTGGTGGTGGCAAAGATAGGGTTTTCTCAGGATGAAATACTATTTTTGCGGCATGAAGTCAAAAGAACGTGTGTTATTGGGAATGAGCGGCGGTACGGACAGCTCTGTGGCTGCCATGAGACTGCAGGATGCCGGTTATGAGGTGACGGGAGTTACTTTCCGTTTTTACGAGGTGGACGACAGGACGGAGTATTTGGACGATGCGCGTGCATTGGCTGCGAGGCTGGGCATTGAGCATGTTACATACGATGCGCGGGAGCTTTTCCGCGAACGCATCATCCGCTACTTTATCGATGAATACCTGGCGGGGCATACTCCTGTCCCCTGCACGCTCTGCAACAATGAACTGAAATGGGCGCTTCTGGCAAGAATAGCCGATGAAAAGGGGATTTATTGGATTTCCACCGGGCATTATGCGCGTAAAGCCCTCTTGGGAGAACAATGCTATATCGCTCCGGCATCGGACAGGGACAAGGACCAGACTTTCTTTTTGTGGGGATTGAAGCAAGACATCTTGCAGCGCATGTTGCTCCCGATGGGGGATGTGACGAAAGAGGAAGCGCGCGCCTATGCTGCCGGGCGTGGGTTTGCGCGTGTCGCCTCCAAGAAGGACAGTATAGGGGTATGCTTCTGCCCGTTGGATTACCGTTCTTTCCTGAAGCGTGAAGTCCCTGCGGGGCGGTTGCCGGGAAAGGGTCTTTTTATCGGTGAAAAGGGGGAAATATTGGGCAGCCACGAGGGGTATCCCTTTTATACGATAGGCCAACGGCGCGGGCTGGGGATTCATCTCAATCGTGCCGTATTTGTGAAGGAAGTCAGGACAGCGACGAACGAGGTGGTACTTGCACCGCTCGCTTCCCTGTATAAGGACGAAATGCTGCTGAAAGACTGGAACCTCGTCAGTGAGCAACGGGTGTTGGGCATGGAAACGGTCATCGTGAAGATACGCTATCGCAAGCAGGCGAACCATTGCAGGGTGGCTCTGATGGCGGACGGATGCCTGAGGGTGTCGTTGCTGGAGCCTTTGGAGGCTATCGCTCCGGGGCAGGCCGCCGCTTTCTATGATGCGGACGGCTTGCTGTTGGGCGGTGGTATCATTCTTTGAAATTCAGTTTCAGCATTTCCTCGATGTACTCTCTTGTATTGCTGAGGCGGGGAACCTTGTGCTGTCCGCCGAGTTTGCCTTTGCTGTCCAGCCAGTCGTGGAACAGGTTCTTGCGGGCCACGATTATCTCCAACGGCTGTAAGGCCAGGTCGTTTTGCCGTTTGGCCTCATAGTCGGAATTTACTTCTTTGAGGGTGTCGTCCAGTATCTTGGCAAACTTCTCCAGGCTATCCGGCATCCGGGCGAACTCAACCAGCCACTGGTGGCGGCATTTGGCGTGCTCGTCCATAAAGACAGGAGCCGCGGAATAGTCTATGATCTGCGCTCCGGTGGCTGCACAGGCTTTGTTCAGGCCTTTCTCGGCATTCTCCACAATCAGCTCTTCGCCAAAAGCGTTGATGAAGTGCTTCGTGCGGCCGGTAATGACAAATTTGTAGGGGCGGTTGCCGGTGAACTTCACTGTGTCCCCGATCATATAACGCCATAGTCCGGCGGAAGTGGAGATGACCATTGCGTAGTTCTTGTTCAGCTCTACCTCTTCCAGACAACAGATGCGCGGATTCTCCTTGCCGACATCTTCCAGAGGAATGAATTCATAGAAGATGCCGTAGTCAATCATCAGCAGCATGGCAGGGTCGTTCGGGTCGTTTTGCGTGCCGAAATAGCCTTCGGATGCATTGTACGTTTCCACATAATGCATCTTGGAACTTTTGATGATTTGCTTATATTGCTCCCGGTAAGGAGTGAAAGCTACTCCGCCATGGAAGAATACTTCCAGATTGGGCCATACTTCTTCCAGCGACTGCTTGCCGGTTTTCTCCAGTATGTGTTTGATGAGCACCAGCATCCAGGAGGGCACTCCCGAGAGGTTGGTGACATTGGTGTGGAGCGTGCTGTTGGCTATTGCTTCCATCTTGGACTCAAAATCACTCATCAGGGCGATCTTCTTGCTCGGCACGCGGATGTAATTCACCAGCGGGTGTACATTCTGTATCAGTATGGCGGATAAATCGCCCACCAGACTGTGGTTGGAATTCAGGTTCGGGCTGTGGCTGCCGCCGAGAATGAGGCCTTTCCCTGAGAAGAAGCGGCTTTCCGGGTTCTGCCCCAGATAGATGGCGACGGCGTCTTTGCCGCCCTGATAGTGGGTGTCCTGCAGGGACTCTTTGCTGACCGGCAGGAATTTGCTTTTATCATTGGTTGTTCCCGAAGACTTGGCAAACCAGCGTATTTCCGAGGGCCATAGCAGGTTCTGCTCGCCGGCCCGCAGACGGGCTACGTAAGGCTTGATCTCTTCGTAGGTTTGTATGGGAAGACGTTTCTTGAAATCTTCATAAGTACGGATGGAAGCGTAATCGTATTTCTTGCCCCATTCCGTATTGGCGGCCATACGTATCAGGCGGTGCATGACGCCTGCCTGCAGTTCGCTTGCATGGTCGGTGTATCGTTCGATTTCTTTCAGGCGGGGGGCGAAGTATACTTTGTTCAGAAATTTTGTAATATTCATCGTTCTTATTGAAATCTGTATTTAATGCGCAAAAGTAATCTTATTTATCGGCATCTCTATCTTTTTTCTCTTTTTTTTCTATCTTTACGTCCGTATAGG
>OGPT01002261.1_pt1 | contig 15944 bp, 18 predicted proteins | sample 1552951 | NCBI WGS metagenome assembly OGPT01 (sample SAMEA2580224, study PRJEB22360) | human gut metagenome | biome: human gut; feature: human-associated habitat; material: faeces | place: Denmark | collected 2008/2010
TGCAGATTGTACTTTCCTGCGTTTTAAGCAGTAATCTGAAAAAGGAAACGCTGGTAGAAAGAATAAGGTATGATGGATAGCAAGTAATATGTAATGAACTAGTACATCGAATAATAAGTTTCTGATACATTGACGCCGGATGATTGTTTCATGTGCAAGGCGGAGGAATGAGGCGTAGCGGTGGCTACGTCGATTGACGACAACGCAGCAGATGAAAAATCAGCCAAGTCAAGGTGTCAGTTATTTATTATTCGGTGTACTAGGAAGAAGTGCAATTATAAGAAAAAGGATATTTGATACAATTAGTGTCATGGAGTAAAAAATATTTTGGATATTTTATAATTAAAAAAGAAAATTGGAGGTTTACATAATGAGAAACTTATTAGTAGTGGTAGATATGCAGAATGATTTTATCGATGGCTCACTCGGAACAAAAGAGGCAGTGTCTATCGTGGATAACGTAATCGCAGAGATTGCAAAGTATGACACCAAAGACATTTTTGCAACAAGGGATACACACCTGGAAAATTATTTAGAGACTCAGGAAGGAAAAAATCTTCCGGTTGTGCACTGCGTGAAGGGAACAGACGGCTGGCAGGTCAATGAGAAAGTGAAAACTGCATTAAAAGACGCAGTAGTGATTGACAAGCCAACGTTCGGTTCAAAAATTCTTGCAGAAGAGATTACAAAAATCGCAGAGAAAGAAGATATCACCGTTACATTGGTCGGACTTTGCACCGACATCTGTGTTGTCTCCAATGCAATTTTAATTAAGGCATATGTGCCGGAGATCCCGGTCAAAGTCATTGCTTCCTGCTGCGCAGGTGTCACACCGGAAAGCCATGAAGCAGCATTGGCTACAATGAGAATGTGTCAGGTGCAGGTGGAATAGGCAATAAAATATAAGAAAGTCAATATGGAAAATGTCCTGACAGTGATTGCCGGGGCATTTTTTTATGATTCATAATAATAAAATGAAAAAGTTTTGCTTGTATAAATTCAAGTCAAACAAAATGTGCAGAATAATATTGCACAATATTACGAAAATTTATTAAAACGTGCAAGATAATCTTGCACATAATAAATTAAAATGATAATATGTGCAGTGTGGAGGTGCACAATATGCGTTTAAAAAGAGAAGTATACATTGAACAGATACGCCCATATTATGATTCGGATATTATCAAAGTGATTACCGGGGTAAGAAGATCCGGAAAATCGATTTTGCTGGAAACAATCAAAGATGAGCTGGCAGAGCGTGGCGTACATGGAGATCATATTATATATTTAAATCTGGAAGACATGGATTACGATTATATTGAGAATGCGTCGGATCTGCACAAGGAAATAAAAAGCAGGGTTTGTGAGGATGGAAAATACTACATTTTTTTAGATGAAGTGCAGCATGTAAAAGAATTTGAGAAGGCTCTGGCGTCGTTTAGGGCGTCACTGGATGTTTCACTGTTTGTGACAGGAAGTAACTCCACCCTTTTGTCGGGAGAGCTAGCAACACTTCTGACTGGACGGACAGTGGAATTCGAAATATTTCCATTTTCATTTTATGAAATGAAACAATATTATGAGTTGAATGGAATGCAGTGGAGTGAGGAACTCTTTTTTGATTATCTCAAATGGGGTGGATTTCCGTTGCGTTTTGATTATAAGGATGAAGCATCTATTCACAGATATCTGAAAAATTTATATACGAGTATTGTAAATCGTGATATTGTAGGAAAAAGCAAAAGTGCTGATCGGAAAAATTTTATGGACATTTCATTATATCTGCTTGCGAATGCCGGAAAAGAACTGTCGATCGATAATATTATCCAAACGTTTGAAAAGGACAATAAGACAATATCGAAAAGAACGATTTATAATTATCTGGAGAAAATGAAAAAGGCATATTTAATTCATGGTGTTGGAAGATACAATATTGTAGGGAAATCGTCACTCAGCAATCGTGAGAAACAATATGCTGTTGATACTGGATTTCGGACGATCAATACTAATACGATTAATTTCGAAGATACCTTTTTTCTAGAAAATATTATATACAATGAATTGCTGACGAGGGGATTCACTGTTTTTGCCGGAAAGACATTTAAGGGAGAAATTGATTTTGTGGCAATTAAAGATGGAAAAAAATGTTTTATTCAGGTGGCATATCTGCTGGCGAGTGAAGAAACTATTCAGAGAGAATTCGGTGCCTACAGCAAAATAACAGATGCTTCTCCGAAATATGTGATGTCTCTTGATAAGCTTGATATGAGCCATGATGGGATTGTGCATATGAATATCATTGATTTCCTGCTCAGAAAAAAGGATCTGATGCTGACCTGATAATCGAATGGATTATTCAGAAACGATTCCATGAATGAAAAGATTTTGAACGGAAAACTTTTGACATGGACAGATAAAATATTTAAACAAATAAACATAATAGAAGGAACAAAAAAACACAATGGAAACAAAACACGATTTTACACAGGGAAATATTTTAAAGAAACTGGTTCTTTTTATGGTACCGATATTTGGCGCACTGGTTTTACAGGCAATGTATGGAGCAGTCGATCTGATAATCGTGGGCTGGTTTGGAACTACTGCAGGAATCTCCGCTGTATCGACAGGAAGTAATCTGGTCAATCTGGTGGTGTTTACCGTGACCGGGCTGTCGATGGGATCACGGTGCTGATCAGCCGTTACATAGGGGAGAAAAGGCAGGAACGCATCGGAAAAGTGATCGGAGGCGTTATCTGGTTTTTTGCGATACTGGCAGTGATTCTTACAATCGCTTTGCTTCTGGCGGCACCGACAGCGACCGTGTTTGGAATTATTTTGTGCAGTATTTATTTTGTGGTACTCGGGAGAAAGGAAAAAATATGAATCTGACAAGTTTTTTAAATAAAGTCGATCAGACAATAGAGAAGTATGGCAGAGAAGAACTTTTGCAGGTAATACATGAGATTGCAAGAACATTGCCGGAAAGTAAACGGACAGATTTCCTGAATCAGATAAATCTGAATGCAGGGAATATTAATCGAACAGAAAAAACAGTCATTGAACTAAAAAAGGAATATGAAAAATGCAGTCATTATCTGGCGGAAATTGAAAAAGGAGAAGTCTATCTAAGGGAAGTGTATAATGACGAGTATGATGACTGGTACAATAGTTCCGTAGAGGAAATATTATACGAAGATCCTGATGGAATAGGTGATATGATTCAAGCAGTATGTAAATTGATTCACAGCTGCGTGGATGCAGGAGAATATAAGGAGGCATTCAGGACAGGAAGAAGATTGTTCATGCAGGAAATTCTGACGGATGATGAATATATGACAGGCCCTTTGGAGGTGGAAGTTTTTATTTGTTGCAATGAGTTGGATATCGATCTGAAAAAAATTGTGCTAGATACATTGTATGCATGTTATCAGGTGAAGAAAGAAGCAGAACGTGCAGATATTATGTATGAAATATGGTCAAATTCAGGAATACATGATTTAAAACTGGAAGATGTCATGCAACATGGAGATGGTGGACTGCAGGGATTTGATCAGTTCCTTCCAGAGTGGATCGCATATCTTGGAAAGAAGAATAGTGCGTTAGCAGAGAGGTTATTTCTCGAAGCCGTTAGTTTGACAGGTGATATAGCGGTGAAATTTGAAAATGCAAAAAAATATGTGAAATTGCATCCTGGAATGTATAAAGAAATTTTAAATGATTCCACTATAAGTGCGAAAAATGCCGTGATCATAGGAGAAGATGGGATGAAACGGATTGCCAGAAATCTATGTGTGCGAAGCGATGTAGCTTTACAGACAGCAGAATTTGCACTTGTTGAAGGTAAAGATGCAGAATTTATGGAATGGTGCTATGTAGAAGCTTTTGCGTCAAGAACAAATGCAGTAAACTATTTGCGTGCATTTTTTAATAGCACAGATAAAGAAAAATGCAATAAAAAATTAGAATTAATAGTAGGACAATATAATTGCAGAAAAAATTCTGCTTGTAATAATGGAAATGCTGGGTTGCCAGAATTAGCAGAAAATATACCGGAAAAAAATATGCTGTATGTGATACAGTTTCTGGATGGTCAATTTATGGAAGTGCTGAGAAAGGGAGTCAGCGAGAAAAGTTCACTTGGATGGACTGGAACATTTATGAAAGAAGGTCTGGCACTTTTTCTGCTCTATTTGCATGATGGAAAAGAATTACAGCAGGGAAGCCGGAGTATGTTGGAACTTACAAAGCACGCATTTGAATTTCGTTTGGAAGAGTATAAAAAGGGGCAGAATATAAAAGTAGAAAAAACGGAAAACGAATATTTTTACGAGTTATTTTTGAATTGGAAAGATACGACCAAAATAGAAAACTCTGACAGGAAAAAAATACTGGATCATATAGACAATCTCATGAAGAAACGTGTCGAGGCAATTATGGGAGCAAACAGACGGAACTATTATGGAGAGTGTGCTGCGTACATTGCTGCAATCGGTGAAGTCAAAGAAAAACTTGGTGAGAAAAATGCAAAGCAGATTTATATGTCACATTATGCGGATATGTATACAAGGAGAAGTGCCTTTAAATCAGAATTGAAAAGTTATGGCTGGATAAAACGATAGAAAATTGTGCACCGGAGAAATAACATATGAGAAAGTACAGAGTTGCGTAGAACATTGCGTTCTACCTTAAGTAGAGTGACATTTTTCCATTGTCATGTTTAAATAAGGACAAGGAGGAAACGCCTATGAAAGCAGAAGAAGTTGGTTATAGAATTGCCCAAGCCAGAAAAAAGCAAGGTATGACACAGCGGGAACTGTCAGAACGATTGCACGTTTCGGATAAGGCAGTCAGTAAATGGGAACGAGGGGTTAACTATCCGGATATTTCATTATTTGATGAAATTGCGAAAACGCTTGATCTTTCATTAGTGGAATTACTTGGAATAGAAGACCGTTCGAAAGAAGAGATCGTGCAGAATATTTCCGAAATTTCAAAATATGAAAAAGAAAAGATAGGAAAAGAAATCTATCAGCGTGGATTTGTTACAATTATATGCGGAATGATCGTGCTAGCTGGTCAGTTGAGTGCGGCACTGATCTTTGCACAAAATGAAGTGCCGGGAGCAGGCATACTGTGTACTTCTGGGATGATGTGCTTCACAGGGCTTATGATCGCAAATGGACTCTATACGATCAGCCATGCAAAAAAGCTTTACAAAAACAACTCGATCACAAACACAACCGCACAGCATGCCACAGACACCTGAAACAGACTTGCACCAAACCATGCCGCAAGGATACCGACGACGAGTGCAACGGCACCGGCTACAGGGCTCTGTGTTGCTTCGACAATCGCAGGAAATGTCATGACAGCCAGCGTCACATATGGAACGTAATATAAAAAGGACTGGATAAACTGGTTTTTGATCGGTTTGCGGATCAGCGTTAAAGGCAAAACACGGATGGCATAAGATACAAGAGCCATCACGGCGATATAAATAAAATTATTATGTGTCATAGAAAACCTCACTTACGGAAGCATATTTATTATGCTTCCGTTTTCCTTGGAAACAAAATTGCAGCAGCAGAAGAAATCACAACGGTTAAAATAATCGTTCTTGTGCCGCTTGACATGGAAGAAACAACCGGGAGATAAGAACCGGCAAAGCTAAGTGCAAAGCTGATGGCGACAAGCGCAGCGACCACTTTATCTTTTCTTGCAGGCGGTATAATGATCGCAAGGAACATTCCGTAAAGTGCGACACTCAGGGCGCTCACCACCCGAAGCGGCAATACATTGCCAGCCATAATTCCGAGTGCGGTACCAACTGACCAGGCGGGCGCAGCCAGCACGATCGCTCCATACGTATAGAAAGGATTCAGATAGCCGGACCGTGCAATGGTGATTCCAAACAGCTCATCCGTCACATCATAGGCGATGATCAGCCGGTGAAAAAAAGGTGTTCCGGGTGCAAAACGCTGGGTGAGCGCACAGCTCATCAGCAGATAGCGCGCATTGGAGATCAGTGTGATAATTGCGACTTCCAGATAGGTTGCATTTGCAGCGATCAGCGTAAATGCGGCGTACTCACCGGCAGAAGCATTGTTCAGTAAACTTGCAAGAAATCCCTGAAAGGCGGTTAAACCGGCATTTCTTGCGGCAATTCCAAGAGAAAACGATACCGCCAGATAGCCTAAAGCAATCGGAATACCGTCACGCATTCCCTCACAGAAAATTTTTCGGTTAAAAGCGTATACAGGACGCTCGTTGGTCATTTTTTTTGTTTCACTCATCTGTAAAACCTCGAATTTATATGGTAAAAAGTAATAAATTTTGATAGCTGATTTTGGTTAAAATCACGGCTAACGTGTATTATAGCAATTATAAACAAATTAGTAAATGATAAAAAGTAAGCAAAAATTGGTATAAAAGATTAAATAATGTCAACCGGAATGATGAAAATGAGGTTTGCATTGCCTATAGTGAAATGATAAGATGGGATAAATAACAGCAAGCAAGGTTGAAAATACGGATGCATACAAGGAATGCTGAAAATGAGAAAATAAAGACGCATGAGGAGAGGGAATAATGGAATTATGGGATATTTATGATGCAGATAAAAAGCCGACAGGACGCACAATGAAGCGCAACGACTGGTGTTTAAAGGATGGCGAATATCATCTGACGGTGCTCGGTGTTGTGGCAAGACCAGATCAAACGTTTCTTATCACAAAGCGCGTCATGACAAAGGCATGGGCACCGGGCTGGTGGGAAGTATCCGGCGGCGCAGCACAGGCTGGCGAGGAGTCTTACGAGGCAGTCCTTCGCGAAGTGAAAGAGGAGACAGGACTGGATGCCGGAAATGCCGAGGGCGGCTATTTATTTACCTATAAGAGAGAAAATCCGGGTGAGGGAGACAATTATTTTGTGGACGTTTACCGTTTTGTCATGGATATTGACGACAAAGACCTGCATCTTCAGACAGAGGAAACAGATGGCTACATGTTTGCAACGCCAGACCAGATCAGGGAGTTTGCAGAGCAGGGGATCTTCTTACATTATGACAGCATTAAGCAGGCGTTTGAAATGTGATTGCGTGAGCAGAAGAAAAACATCAAAGATATAGTTTTGCAGATGGAATACTGAATGGAAAAGAGGCAGGGAAACTATGACAACGATTCGAGTTGCAACAGAGGCAGATGCAGAGGAGATTCTTGCAATCTACGCAAAATATATTGAGCAGACAGCGATCACGTTTGAATATGTTGTGCCGTCCATAGAGGAGTTCCGTGGCAGGATCAGGCATACATTGGAGCGATTTCCATACCTGACAGCGGAAAAGGATGGAAAAATCGCAGGCTATGCTTATGTCAGTCCGTTCAAAGAGAGAGCGGCATATGACTGGTCAGTGGAGACATCCATTTATGTGGATATGGAGCAGAAACGCAGCGGGATCGGCAGAAGGCTTTATGAAGAGCTGGAAAATATTTTGAAGCAGCAGGGTATTTTAAATGTCAATGCATGTATTGCTTATCCACAGGCGGAAGATGAATATCTGACGAAGGACAGCGTGCTGTTTCATGAAAAACTGGGTTATACGATGGTTGGAACTTTCCATCAGTGCGGTTATAAGTTCCACCGCTGGTATGACATGGTCTGGATGGAAAAATTCATCGGAGAGCATAGGGAAAATCAGCCGGATATCATTCCGTTTCCGAAGTTGAAGTTGGAAAAGTAGTCCACGGTGGACTAGATTTAACCAGAAATTTATTTTATCGATAAGCACCTGGCAGCAATATCGTCATCCGATATTGCTGCCCATCTTTTTATTTTCGGGTAATCAATTCTTTTCTTTTCATATAATAATCATAGAAGATGAAATCCATATATCCCCATTTTACAATATAATTCCGATATTGTTTTTTATTTAATACAATTAATACTATAATTCCTATTGACATAGTAGGATAAAAGAACTATGATAAGCACTATAAATTTTGAAAGAGGAGGGGAACATCTTGAACTGGGAGTTTATTCTAAAATATTTACCGATGTACGAGAAAGCCGCCTGGTTGACGCTTCGCATTGGACTCCTCGGAATTGTTTTTGCAATTATTGTTGGATTTGTCTGTTCGACGATCCAGTATTATAAAGTGCCGGTACTTCGCCAGATCGTGGCGGTGTACATAGAACTCAGCAGAAATACACCATTGCTGGTACAGTTATTCTTTATTTACTATGGACTTCCGAAGATCGGAATCCAGACAAATGCGGAGGCATGTGGTGTTGCCGGACTTGCATTTTTAGGTGGAAGTTACATGGCAGAGGCTTTTCGAAGCGGATTGGAAGCAATCGAACCGATTCAGACGGAGAGTGCGTATAGCCTTGGCATGAACCGTTACCAGACCATGCGGTACATCATTTTACCACAGGCAATGTCCATCAGCGTTCCGGCATTTGTGGCAAATGTGATTTTCCTTTTGAAGGAAACGAGCGTGTTCAGTGCGATCAGCCTGATGGATCTGATGTTTACTGCAAAAGACCTGATCGGTCTTTATTACAAGACAACAGAGAGTTTATTCCTGCTTGTGGTTTTCTATCTGATCCTATTATTGCCGATTTCCGTTTTGGGCAGTCTGCTGGAAAGGAGGCTGCGTTATGCCGGATTTGGGGCTTGAGGTTTTATTAAAAGGAAGCAACATGCTGCGACTGCTCCAGGGACTCTGGGTAGCACTCCGTATCAGTCTGATCGCAGTTGTGATCAGTATTCCGTTAGGTTTATTGTTCGGCGTGCTGATGACAAGAAAAAATGTAGTGCTCAAGGCAATTTTCAGAGTGTATCTGGAATTTATCCGCATTATGCCGCAGTTGGTATTACTTTTCCTGTTTTACTTTAGTACGACGAGAACTTTTGGCTGGAATTTGTCGGGAGAGACAGCGTCCATCATCGTGTTTGTCCTGTGGGGCACCGCAGAGATGAGCGACCTTGTGCGGGGGGCACTGATCTCCATTCCAAAACATCAGTATGAGAGCAGTGCGGCGCTGGGACTTACCAAAATGCAGACTTATCTCTACGTTATCATTCCACAGGCCGTCAGGAGACTGATCCCGCTGTCCATCAACCTGATCACACGAATGATCAAGACGACCAGCCTGATCTTAATGATCGGTGTTGTCGAGGTGTTGAAGGTGGCACAGCAGATTATCGAGGCAAACCGGATGTCCAGCCCGAATGCAGCGTTTGGAATTTATCTGACCGTATTTTTATTGTATTTTATCGCATGCTGGCCAATCAGTATGCTTGCAAAATATCTGGAAAGGAAATGGAGGTGATCTTTCTTGGAACAGACATTGTTATCTATAGAACATTTGAAAAAAAGTTATGATGATAACCTGATTCTGGATGATATCAATCTGGAAGTACATCAGGGAGAGGTCATCGTCCTTGTCGGTCCGAGCGGCTGTGGAAAAAGTACGATGCTTCGATGTATCAACGCTCTGGAACCAATTCAGGGCGGCGAGATCAAATTAAATGGTGAAAAAATAGATGTTATTCCATATGATAAAGATGCCTCTAAATTTATTGCTAACGCATTAAGTCCAGCTAAAGATTTACAAGTATTTATTACTGATGAAATGAAAAAAGAAGCATTCGTATTAGTTAATGATGATAACCTTTCTTTAGCAATCGGTAAAAAAGGCTCTAATGTTAAATTAGCTGCTCGTTTAACTCATTATAAGATTGATGTTAAAACTTATGAACAAGCAAAAGAAGAAGGAATTAATGTATTAGGATAGGAGGTAAAAAATGAAAAAAATACCACTACGTACATGTGTAATTACAAGAGAAAAACTACCAAAACAAGAATTAGTTAGAGTTGTAAGAACTCCTGAAGGAAATGTTATAGTTGATACAACTGGTAAACAAAATGGTAGAGGAGCTTATTTAAAAAAAGATTTAGATGTATTTAAAAAAGCTCAAAAATCAAAAGTATTAAACAAAATATTGGAAACAGAAGTTCCTGATAGTGTTTTTGAACAGTTGAATAATTTATAGGAGTGTGTTTTATGCCAGGAAAAAGAGAAGATTATATATCATATGAAGAATTATTTATGAATATTGCATTTTTAGCAGCTAAAAGAAGCAAAGATCCCAAGACACAAGTAGGAGCAACTTTAGTAGATTCTGAAAATAGAATATTATCAATAGGATATAATGGTGCACCAATAGGAATGGATGATGATCTATTTCCTTGGGATAGTATTGGTGAACAAACAGGAAATTTATTGGAAATCAAAAATACTTTTGTTGTTCATGCTGAAGCTAATGCAATATCAAACTTTTCTGGCAATAAATCAAGATTAGAAGGATCTACTTTGTATGTTACATTGTTTCCTTGCAATGAATGTGCTAAATTAATTGTTCAAAATAAAATTAAGAGAGTTGTATATCACAAAATGTACTCCAAAAAACAATATGTTGAAGCAACAAAAATAATGTTTGATTTAGCTGATGTTGAATATTTATCATATGATGAATTACTAAATCAAAAAGAAAAAAAATTTACAAAAACAATAAGAAAGAGGTGATATTATGATGAGTGTTTTAGAATACGCATTAGATGTTAATAAAAAGGTATTTGATATCATAAAAAAATGTGAGGAATTAGGTATTAATGCTACTGGTGAAGATTATATGTTAAGCGAAGATGATATTATCGAATTAGATAATGTTATTAATCAAATTCCCGATGAAGAGGAAATTGAAGAATTAGAAGAATTAGGGGAAACATATGTAGAGGAAGAACCTAAAACTAAAACAAAAAAACAACCTTCAAATAAACCTACAGTTAATAAAAAAGATCTTGCTAACAAGAAAAAAGAAATGTATAAAAATAAAGAAAAATTAATGACAAATACTATTAGTGATAAAATAGTTTTATACAAAGAAGGTATGACTATTGGTGAGTTAGCTAATAAGTTAGGTGTTCCAGGATCTGAATTAGTAAAAAAATTATTTTCAATTGGTATTTTAGGTACAGTTAATAATAGTATTAATTTTGAAAATGCTGAAATGTTAGTAATGGATTATGATAAAGAATTAAAAAAAGAAGAAACACAAGATGTGGCTAATTTCGAAACTTATGAAGTAATGGATAGTGAGGAAGATTTAGTTACTAGACCTGCAGTTGTTACTATTATGGGGCATGTTGATCATGGTAAGACAACTTTACTAGATACAATTAGAAAAACAGATGTTGCAGCCGGAGAAGCCGGAGGAATTACTCAAGCTATCAGTGCTTATCAAATAAAATATAAAGATAAACCAATTACATTTATTGATACTCCAGGTCACGCTGCATTTACTGAAATGCGAGCAAGGGGAGCAAGTATAACTGATATTGTAATTATTATTGTTGCAGCTGATGATGGTGTTATGCCTCAAACTAGAGAAGCAATTGATCATGCTAAAGCTGCTAATGTACCAATTATGGTAGCAATTAATAAAATAGACAAACCAGGTGCTAATATCGATAAAGTTATGACTGAACTAGTAGAAGCTGGTCTAACACCTGAATCTTGGGGTGGAGATATTATAGTAACACAAATTTCTGCTAAAGAAGGAACAGGTATTGAAAAATTATTAGATAATTTATTGTTAGTAGCTGAAATGGAAGACTATAAAGCAAATCCACATCGTTATGCAATGGGAACAGTTATTGAGTCTCGTCTTGATAAACAAGTTGGTCCAATTGTTACTGTTTTAGTTCAAAATGGTACTTTAAGATTAGGCGATCCAATTGTAGTTGGAACTGCTTATGGAAAAGTCAGAACTTTAAAGAATGATCGTGGGGAAGAGATTACCGAAGCTACTCCATCTTTACCGGTTGAGATTACTGGTTTAAATGATACTCCAACATCTGGTGATAAGTTTATGGCTTTTGAAAATGAAAAACAAGCTAGAAGTATTGGTGAACAAAGAAAAGAAGAAAAGAAACAAAAAGAAAATAAAAAATCTTCTGTTGTGACATTAGATGATTTGTTTGGAAAAATTGAAGAAGGTCTAAAAGAGATAAATGTTATTATTAAGGCTGATGTTCACGGTTCAGCAGAAGCTGTTAAAAATTCTTTAGAAAAGATTGAAGTTGAAGACGTTAGAATTAAAGTAATTAGAAGTAGTGTGGGGGCTATTACAGAAAGCGATATTGTTTTAGCAAAAGCTTCTAATGCAATTCTAATTGGATTCAATGTTAGACCAAATAATACAATTAAAGATTATGCTACAGAACAAGGTGTTGAAATAAGATTATATAACATTATTTATAAAGTTGTTGAGGAAATGGAAGCAGCTATGAAAGGTATGCTTGAGCCAATATATGAAGAAAAAGTAATTGGTAATGCTGAAGTAAGACAATTATTTAAATTTTCTAAAGTTGGTGTTATAGCAGGGTCTTATGTAAATGATGGTGTTATTAAAAAAGATGCTAAAGCTAGAATTTTAAGAGATAGTGTTGTTATTTATGATGGTAATATTAATTCTATTCAAAGAGAGAAAGACCAAGCTAAAGAAGTTAAAAAAGGCTTAGAATGCGGTATTACTGTTGAAAATTTTAATGATATCAAAGTTGGAGATGTTATTGAAGCATATGAATTAGTTGAAGTTGAAAGATAAAAGACATTTGATGTCTTTTGTTGATTATTAAAAATACCTTCAAAATATGTCAAAAGTATTTATTTGAATAATATATTGATTTAGTATATAATATATATAGGTGATGAAAATGAGTGTTAAAATAGATAGAATAAATCATAGCATAGTTAGAGAAATCAGTTATATACTAATGACTGAAGTAAAAGATGAGGATATCAAATTTGTTACAATAACAGATTGTAAAACAACAAATGATTTAAGTTTTGCAAAAATATATTTTACGGTTTTAGATGATAGCAAAAGAGAATCAACATTAGAAGCTTTAAAAAATGCTTCTGGATTTATAAGAAAAGAGTTAGCTGAAAGAATTGAAATAAGACATATTCCTGAATTAGAATTTGTTTATGATGAATCAATAGAATATGGAAAGAAAATAGAAAATATTATCGAAAATATTCACGAAAATGAACAAAATTAGAAGAATTGAATCAATAACAAAATCAAAATTAATTGATTTAAAAAAAGAAAAAAAACGAAAATTCAAATAAACAAAATTCGAAGGAATTTGAGAAAATTTTAAAAAAAGAACTAGACCGAAGAAGAAAAAAATAGTATAATAAAAATAATTAATTGTGAAGAATACTAAGTATTTATTTAAATGGTAATTAGAAAGTTGATGAGTGATGAAAATCAACCAAGTTTAAATAGAGAAATACATATTTGGAATTAAAACGTATATCTGCGTTAAAGATTAGAGTGTATAGAAATTATCTATAAAATAAGGTGGTACCACGAGTAATTCGTCCTTATATATAGGTAATTTTTTTTTTAGGAGGAATATTATGGAATTAAATAGTTATATTGATTATACAAATTTAAAAGCAATTGCTACTACTGCTGATATCAAAAAATTATGTGAAGAAGCAATTAAATATCACTTTAGTACAGTATGTGTTAATCCTTGCTATGTAGAAATAGCTAAATCATATTTAGAAAATAGTACTGTTAATGTTTGTACTGTAATAGGATTTCCTTTAGGCGCAAACACAATAAATACTAAAGAATTTGAAGCAATTGATGCTATAAATAATGGTGCTGATGAAATAGATATGGTTATTAATATTGGAGCTCTAAAAAATAAAGATTACGATTATGTAAAAAAAGAAATTGAAAATATTAGGGATGCTATTGACGGTAAAATATTAAAAGTAATAATTGAAACTTGTTATTTAACAAAAGAAGAAATAAAAAAAATGACAGAAATATGTAATGAAACATTTGTTAATTTTATTAAGACCTCTACAGGATTTGGGACAAGAGGCGCTAGCGTAGAAGATATAGAAATTATAAATGAAAACAAAAATGATTTATTAGAAATAAAAGCAAGTGGTGGAATTAGAAATTTAGAAGATGCTGAAAAATTTATTAATTTAGGAGTTACTAGAATAGGAACTAGTAATGGTGTAGAAATTATGAATGGTTGTACATGTGGTGGACATTGTAAATGTGAGGAGGAATAATATGACTTTATTTGAAGATTTAAAATGGAGAGGACTTATAAAAGATATAAGTAGTCCGGAATTAGAAAATAAATTAAATAATGAAAAATTAACTTTTTACATAGGAACAGATCCAACAGCTGATTCAATGCATATAGGACATTTCTCTAGTTTTTTAATCGCAACCCGTCTAGCTAAATATGGACATAAACCAATTTTATTAATTGGTGGCGCTACTGGATTAATAGGTGACCCAAAACCATCTAAAGAAAGACAAATGATCACAAAAGAAGCTGTAGAAAAAAATGTCTTAGGTTTAACAAAACAGGCTAAGGAAATATTTGGATTTGAGGTTGTGAATAATTATGATTGGATTAAAAATATCAATACGATTGATTTTTTAAGGGATTACGGTAAATATATAAATGTTAATTATATGTTAGATAAAGATATTATAAGTAGAAGATTAGAATCAGGAATAACATTTTGTGAGTTTGCATATACAATTCTTCAAGGTTTAGATTTTGTTCATTTATATGAGTCTAAAGGAGTAACATTAGAGGTTGCAGGATCTGATCAATGGGGAAATATTACAACTGGAATTGAGTTGGCTCGTAAGAAACTTGATACCGAATTATATGGAATGACAATGCCTTTAGTATTAGATGCCAACGGAGTAAAATTTGGTAAAACTGAAGGTAATGCTTTATGGTTAGATAAAAATAAAACTTCTTCTTATGAATTATATCAATATTTAATTAATTCAAGTGATTTATGTGTTATTGATTATTTAAAAAAATTGACATTTTTAAATAAAGAAGAAATAGAAAATATTGAAATAGAACATAACAAACAACCAGAATTAAGATATGCACAAAAAATATTAGCACGTGAAGTAATAACTTTTTTACATGGTGAAGAAGAATTCAACAAAGCTGTTAAAATTAGTGAATCTTTATTTAGTGGTAATATTAAAAATTTAAGTGTTGAAGAAATTAAAGATGGATTTAAAGATGTTCCTAATTTTGAAATAAATGATGAATTACCTTTAATTGATTTATTAGTAAATAATAGCATAGCTTCTAGTAAAAGAGAAGCAAGAGAATTTATAAATGCAGGTTCTATTACTATAAATGGTGACAAATATTTAGAAGAAAATATAGTTATTTCTAAAGATAAGGCTATTGGTAATGAAATAGTTATTATTAGAAAAGGAAAGAAAAAGTATTTTGTTGGTAAATTTATTTAACTTGTAAAATTAATTATTATATGTTAACATGTATATAGAAGAGTTATCTTCATAAAATAAAAAAGGATACATTTGATTTTTGTCTGTCAAATGTAATTCCTTATTGATCATCTGTTACCAGATGTTTTTTTTCTATTTATATAGTAGAGTGATAATTACAAAAAATAGTAAAAGAATTATGATAAATAGAGAAATTTCTCTTTTAGTCATAAAGCCACCTCCTTATGATTCAATTAATTAAAACCATAAGGGTAAAACATTGATAATCAAATATATCCATGTCCATTATATCAGTTATATAGCTAGTAGTAAATAGAAAATACGAAAAAATGTTTGTTTTTGGAAAATAACTTGTAAAAAAAATTATTATGTGATATCTTATATATAGTAAAGGAGAATAGAAAATGAAGAAAATATTGTTAGTTATATTAAGTTTAATTTTAGTAACTGGATGTGGATGTAGTAAAAATGAAGATAAAAAAGATAATCAAGTTGATAATACACAATCTTCTGTAGCAGATACTAAAGTAAATAAATTAGATAT
>OGPT01002267.1_pt1 | contig 15921 bp, 15 predicted proteins | sample 1552951 | NCBI WGS metagenome assembly OGPT01 (sample SAMEA2580224, study PRJEB22360) | human gut metagenome | biome: human gut; feature: human-associated habitat; material: faeces | place: Denmark | collected 2008/2010
CAGCAAATACCTTCGCGGAAAAACATGGGCCTTGCGGGTGGAGAAAAGCGGGCGCACTGCAGCGGGGAGGGCTGCCCGCAAGGGTCAGCACGACTGAAGCGGAGGGGCGCCCGATGTATGGCCGGTGTCCATGCAAAGCGAAGGCTCCTTCTGCTGCTATTTTAGCACACCGGCGCCCAAATGAAAACCCCGCCCCGTGTAAGATAGTGCTTTCCTTTTGCGGGCGGGCGTGGTATAATGGAGCGTAAAGTGAGAAGCTATATCCATTTTTCCCGGCCGCACCCGCGGCGGGGCCGATCCAACGACCGAAACGGAGGGATCTTATGCAGGAGCGATTGAACCAATATCGTCCTATTCTTGCGGTGCTGATAGTGGCCTGCGGCCTGATGGCCGCTGTCACCTCCCGCTACGATATGACCCTGTTCTATATCTGCCTGGGGGCGTGGGCATTGCTCTCCCTTGGGTGCATCATCTGGATGACCGTTATCACCCGGCAGAACCGCCGCCGCTTTGGAAGATTGAAGGATTCGCTGGAGCACATCATGAGCGACGCCGTGCTGTCCCTGCCCATGCCGTCCCTCATCGTGCGGGAAAGCGGTGAGGTGGTGTGGAGCAATCCCCCCGCCAAGCAGGGGGTGTTCCCCGGGCAGGAGCTGTTTGGGCATAATATAGCGGAGCTGGTACCCGGACTGGATTGGCAGGCCGAAAGCAGCGCCGAAGGCCGGGATATCGTGATAGGGGAGCGGCACTACACCGTGTTCCTCATGCACTCCAGCTCCACCAAGGAGCCGCTGACCATCATCTGTCTGGTGGATGATAACGACCTGAAGCACTATACCCAGGAATACTTTGATTCCCGGCCCTATGTGCTTACCATGCTCATTGATAACTACTCCGAGCTGTTTACCGATGCCAAGGAAAACGAGCGCAGCCGCACCATGGGCCAGATCGAGCATATCATCGAGACCTTTGCCGAGGAAAACCACGGCCTGGTAAAAAAGCTGGACCGCGACCGCTTCCTTGCGGTGGTGGAGGAGCGCTATATGAAGCGGGTCATTGAGGACCGCTTCCCCATTCTCAATGCCATCCGGGCAGTGGATACCGGCGACCGCAACAACGCGACCATGTCCATCGGTGTTTCGCCCATGGCGGCCAGCCTGCATGAGAGCGAGACCATCTCCCGCCAGGCGCTGGATATGGCCCTGGGCCGCGGCGGCGACCAGGTGGCGCTGCGGCAGAAGAACGGCTATGAGTTTTTTGGCGGCACCGGCCGCGGGGTGGAAAAGCGCAATAAGGTGCGCGCCCGTATTATGGCCAACGCCATTACCGAAGTGGCCACCACCTGCGATAATATCCTCATCATGGGCCACCGCTTTGCCGACTTGGACTGCCTGGGCGCGGCCATTGGCATGTACGCCGGCCTTTCCACACTGGGCAAGCCCTGTTCCATTGTGCTGGATACCGAAAAGAGCTTGGCGCAGCCGCTGTACCGCCATATGCTGCAGCAGGATAAACGCTACGAGGACGCCTTTGTTTCTCCGGCGCAGGGGCTGGATATGGTGGGCCGCAATACCCTGTTGGTGGTAGTGGATACCCACATCCCCTCCATTCTGGAAAGCCCGGAGATTTACGAAGCCTGCCGCAATGTTATCGTCATTGACCACCACCGCAAGATGGTGGAGCACATAGATAACGCTATCATCTTTTTCCACGAGCCGTATGCCAGCTCCGCCAGCGAAATGGTGGCCGAACTGGTACAGTATTTCAAGGAAGGCAAGCTGCGCATCAGCGTGGCGGAGGCCGAAGCCCTGCTGGCCGGCATCATGCTGGATACCAAGAGCTTTATCCTGCGCACCGGCGTGCGGACCTTTGAAGCTGCGGCTTTCCTGCGCCGCATGGGCGCCGATACCGTGGCGGTCCGCAAGCTGTTCGCCTCCAGTATGGAAAGCTATCAGGAGCGCAGCCGCCTGGTGAGTGCCGCGGAGGTATACCGCGGCTGTGCCATCAGCTGCACCTCCGGCGCCAATGTGGAGGGCATCCGGGTAGTGGCGCCGCAGGCCGCCGATGACCTTTTGGGCATCAGCGGGGTGGATGCTTCCTTTGTGCTGTATGAGCAGGACAGCGCCGTGAATATTTCGGCCCGCAGCATGGGCGCCATCAATGTTCAGCTCATCCTGGAAGGAATGGGCGGCGGCGGCCACCAGACCATGGCGGGCGCGCAGATCAAAGATATTACACTGGAGGATTGCCGCCAGCAGCTGCTGGTCGCCATCGACCGGTATTATGAAGAAAACCCCAAGGGAGGAAAAGACGCATGAAAGTAGTACTGAAACAGGATGTAAAAGGAACCGGTAAAAAGGGCGAGCTGGTGGAGGTAGCCGATGGCTACGCCCGCAATTTCCTGCTGAAGAGAGGCCTGGCTATCCCCGCCGATGCTGGCGCCATGAACGAGCTGAAAAATCGCGAGGCCGCTAAGGCCTACCGTTTGGCCGAGGAGCAGAAGGCCGCCGAGGAGCAGAAGGCCGCCATTGACGGCAAGACCGTGAAGCTGACCGCCAAGGCCGGCGCCAACGGCAAGCTGTTCGGCTCCGTCACCGCCAAGGAGATTGCTGAGGGCATAGAAAAGCAGCTGGGCGTCACTTTGGAAAAGCGCAAGGTTGTGCTGAAGGACGATATCAAGGCCTTTGGCTCCTACACCATCGAGGTCAAGATCTATAACGGCGTTTCCGCCAATGTATTTGTGGTAGTCGGGGAAGAATGATTCCAGCTGATATCCTTGCCCAGGAGTGCCCCCAAACCACCTACAGAAAAGGAGTGACCCCCATGCCCGCGGATTATATGACCACCGAGAGCCGTCTGCCCTTCAGTTTGGAGGCGGAGCAATCGGTGCTGGGCGCTGCCCTGCTGGATGCCGGCTGCGTGCCGGATCTGGTACGGCTGGTGCGCCCGGAGTTTTTCTACCGGGAGCAGCACCGTAAGATCTTTGAGGTGATCTCCGGAAAGTTTACCCTGGGTGAGCCCATCGATATCGTCACGGTGATGGAGGCCGCTGTGCGGGAGGAGATTTTCTCCACCCCGGAGGAGACCAAGGCCTACTTGGCCCAGTTGGCGCAGATGGTGCCCTCGGTGCGCAATTTGGAGGCCTACACCAATATCCTGCAAAGTAAGTACCACCTGCGGGCACTCATCACCACCTCCCGGGATATCATAGAGCAGGCGGAAGCCCCCACGGCCCAGCCGGAGGGGCTCCTGGAATATGCCGAGCAGCGGATCTATGATATCCGCAACGGCCACAATAACGATAGCCTGATCCCCGTTTCCCGCGTGGTGCTGGAGACCTTTGACCATTTGCAGCGCCTTTCCGGCGAAAACCGGGCCGATTACCTGGGGATTTCCACCGGCTACGGCGACCTGGACCGTACCATCACCGGCCTTAATAAATCCGACCTTATCCTGGTGGCGGCCCGCCCCGGCATGGGCAAAACGGCCTTCGCCCTCAATATCGCCGCCAATGTGGCGCTGCGGGGCAAAAAGACCGTCGCTATCTTCTCGCTGGAAATGAGCCGCGAGCAGCTGATGAACCGTCTCTTCGCTTCGGAGGGCGGTATCGACAGCCGTAGACTCCTCACCGGTGAGCTTTCCACCGAGGACTGGGGCAAGGTAGCCGATCTTTCCCCCCTCTTTGGCGCGGCGCCCCTCTACATGGATGACACCGCCGGTATTACCGTGGCGGAGATGAAGGCCAAGCTGCGCCGTGTGCGGAATTTGGGCCTTGTCGTTATCGACTATCTGCAGCTGATGAGCACCGGCCGCCGCAGCGATAACCGTGTGCAGGAGGTCTCCGAGATTACCCGGAGCCTGAAAATTATGGCCAAGGAGCTGAATGTACCGGTCATCACCCTGTCGCAGCTTTCCCGTGGTCCGGAAAGCCGCAGCGACCACCGCCCCATGCTTTCCGATCTGCGTGAATCTGGCTCCATCGAGCAGGATGCCGATATCGTGCTGTTCCTGTACCGGGAAGCCTACTACGAAAAAGACCGGGACGACCAGTCGGAAGCCGAGTGCATCGTGGCCAAGAACCGCCACGGCGAGACCGGCTCCATCAACCTGCGGTGGGATGGCCGCTATACCCGGTTCTTCAGCGTGGATCGCAACCGCGAATGAGCACACTGCTGGAGCAAAAGGCACTTTTGGCCCTGCGCCAATATTCCCTGTTTACCCAGGGCGACAGGATCGCTGTCGGGGTCTCCGGCGGCGCGGATTCTGTCGCTCTTTTACGCTTTTTGGCTGTCCTGCGGGAGGAATACCGCTGGGAGCTGATCGTCTGCCACATTCACCACGGGCTGCGCGGCGCTGAAGCCGACCGGGACGAGCAGTTTGTGCGGGAGCTGGCCGGGCAGCTGGGACTGCCCTATGCTGTCCGCCATATTGATGCCGCCGCCCTGGCGCTGGAAAACCACCTTTCGGTGGAGGAAGCCGGCCGCGACGCCCGTTATGCTTTCTTTGCCGAAACGGCAGGGGAGGGGGGGCGCATCGCCACCGCCCACACCCTGGATGATACCATTGAAACGGTGCTGATGAACCTGATAAGGGGCACCGGTCTGCACGGGCTGTGCGGCATCCCCCGCATCCGGGGCAATATCGTCCGTCCTCTGCTGGATGTGACCCGCGCCGAGGTGGAGGAGTACCTGGCCCTGCTGGGCCAGCCCTACTGCACCGATAGCACCAATCTTTCCGACGACTATACCCGCAACCGCGTTCGGCACGATATTTTGCCGCGGCTTCGCGAATTGAACCCGAACTTTACCGGGGCCATGGCCCGTATGCTGCCCCAGCTGGCTGCCCAGTGGGCCCTTACCGAGCAGCTTGCCGAGAGCGCGGCGCAGCAGCTGCAGGGTGCCGCCGCAGGCGGCACCCTGGATCGGCAGGGCCTTTTGGCCTTGCCGGACAGGGCACGGGTCAGCTGCCCTTCCGTCAGGACAGCCAGCTTCAGGGCAGGCCACTCACTGCCGGCGGACAGTGCCCCCACGGAGACGAGCGTCTGGCCCGGGGCGGGGACGGTATCTCCCTCCAGCGCCAGGGCGGCGGGGATATGGCGCCGCTGGAGGAACTCCTGCATATTGCGGCAGCGGACCGCGCCGCCGCAGAGCACCAGCACGCCGAAGCCGGCGGTCAGATAGTGGGTGATGTCGGTGGCGGCGGCATCCAGGCTGCCGCCGTAGCCGGAGAGCTGCTTGGCGCTGACGTCCAGCAGCAGGCGGGGCGGCAGCAGATAGCGGCTGGTGGGCAGGCTCTCCAGCTGGCAGAGGGCAAAGCGGGAGAGCACCGTCTCCAGCTCCGGCTCCGTAAGGGTCAGGTCACCGAAGGCGCCGGCCATGAGACCGGCCTCCACGGCGGCGGTAACATCCTGACGGGTCTGGAACAGAAAGGCCCGAAGCGTCTCCTGCACCCGGCCGGCCTCGCCGACGCAGAGAATGGTGTCCTGGGCCAGATAGTCAAACGCGGTGGTCTTGTCCGGGCAGACGGCGGCCATATAGCGGTCCGCGCCGGGTGGCGCGATCCCCTGGCGCAGCAGTTCGGCATCGTCCAGCAGACGCTGACGAATGGCGGCGTGCTCCTTCTTCAGGCGGCGGGCGGCATCCTCCATGCGCCCGGCGGCGTCGGCGGCGGTGGTCTCTTCGGCAAAGGGCAGCAGCTCGGATGCCGGCAGAATACACACCTGGCGGCGGTTCAGCACGCGGCGCTGTGTGGCTGTCTCGAATTCGCCCAGGCTATCCAGCTCGTCGTCGAAAAACTCACAACGCAGCGGGCGCTCCTCCCCAGGGGAGAACACGTCCAGAATACCGCCCCGCAGGGCAAACTGGCCGGCCCCCTCCACCTGATCGGTGCGGGTGTATCCGGCGGCGGTCAGGCGGCGGCAGAGGTCCTGCACGTCGTATCGCGCGCCCACCTCCAGAGAAAAGGCGGCGGAGAGCAGCACCTCCCGGGACAGACAGCGCTGCACCAGGGCGGCGGCGGTGGTCACCACAACGGGGGCGTCGCCCCGGGCCATGCGGTACAGGGCGGACAGCCGGGCATTCTCCCACTGGCGGCTGTAAGCGGCGGGGCGCAGCTGCAATTCGCGCTCCGGCAAGCACACCGGCTCCACGCCCAGTAGAACGCGGATATCCGCCGCCTGACGCTGAACGTCCTTCTCATCGGCACACAGGAGCAGCAGCGGACGCTTCGTCTCTGCCGCCAGCGCGGCGGAGAACATGGCCCGGTGGACGGGGGCAAGCCCCGTCACGGCAGCGCAGCAGGTAACGGCGCTGCTGTGCAGCGCCGCCAGCAGCTCCTGAAGCTGCGGCAGAGCAGATAACTTGTCTAACAATCCGGTCACGGGGCATCCCTCCTTTCCCCTCCGGCGGCACTTCGTGCCGGTCCCTCTCCGCACGGAGAGGGACTTTGGCCGGTCAGTTAAATCTGTTCATAGCCCGGTCCGGGCCTTCATCAATGACGGACAAGGCGGCATCGGCTGCACGGTCCAGGGCGGCGCGGAGGGTCTTGGCCTCCTCGCCCTGGGGCTTGCCGATGACCCAGTCGATCATCTCGTGGTCCGGGTGGTCGGGCATACCCACGCCCACCTTGATACGTGGAAACGCATCGGTGCCCAGGTGCTGAATGATGTTCTTCAGCCCATTGTGACCGCCGGCGGAGCCGCTTTTGCGGATACGCAGCTTGCCCACCGGCAGGGACACGTCGTCGGAGATGACCAGCACATGGTCGGCGGGTACCTTGTAAAACCGCGCGGCCTCGCCCACGGACTCACCGGAAAGGTTCATATAGGTCTGGGGCTTCATCACCAGTATTTTATGCCCCTTATAGTCCAGCATACCGGTCCATGCCTTGAAGCGGAGCTTATTCAGGGCGAATTTCTCCTTTTCCATCAGGCTGTCCAGGGCCAGCCAGCCCATATTGTGGCGGGTGGACTCATACTTGCTGCCGGGATTACCCAGGCCCACCAGCAGCCACTCCACGCCTCCGCTGCCGTTCCGATTAAAAAACAAGGCTGTCGCCTCCTTGCATGCACAAAATAAGAGGACTGCAGACGCAGTCCTCTTATTATAGCACCGTTTTTCGGGTTTGGAAAGTATTTTAGTTGAACAGCTTGGCGATGGAGATCTCCTGATAGATGCGCTCGATGGCCTCGGCGAACATGGGGGCCACGGAGATATACTTGATCTTGTCGCAGCCCTCGCCCATGGACTCGGGAATGGTGTTCAGCAGAGCGACCTCCTTGATGACGCTGTTGTTCAGGCGCTCCAGCGCGGGGCCGGACAGCACGCCGTGGCTGGCGCAGGCATATACGCTGTTGGCTCCGCCCACCTCCACAATAGCCTTGGCGGCGTTGCAGATGGAACCAGCGGTGTCGATCATATCGTCGAAGAGGATGCAGTCCTTGCCCTCCACGTCGCCGATGACGTTCATGACCTCGCACTGGTTGGCCTTCTGGCGGCGCTTGTCCACGATGGCCAGGCCCATATGCAGCTTCTGGGCGAAGGTGCGGGCGCGGGCCACAGAGCCCACATCGGGAGAGACGACCACCATGTCCTCGCACTTTTCGCCGAACTTCTTGGCGTAATAGTCCACGAACACGGGGTTGCCCAGCAGGTTATCCACGGGGATATCGAAGAAACCCTGGATCTGGCTGGCGTGCAGGTCCATGGTCAGCACGCGGTCGGCACCGGAGGCGGTGAGCATATTGGCCACCAGCTTGGCGGAGATAGGATCGCGGGACTTGGCCTTGCGGTCCTGGCGGGCATAGCCAAAATAGGGGATCACGGCGGTGACACGGCCGGCGCTGGCACGCTTGCAGGCGTCGATCATGATGAGCAGCTCCATCAGGCTGTCGTTGACGGGTTTGCAGGTGGAGTTGATGAGGAACACATCGCTGCCGCGGACGGTCTCGTACAGGGAGACGGACGCCTCACCGTCAGCGAAGCTTTTAACCTCTGCCTCGCCCAGCTTGATGCCGATGAGCTTGCAGATCTCCTGTGCCAGCGCGGGATTGGCGTTGCCTGTAAAGATCTTCATATCCTTGCCGTGAGAAATCATGGTGCGTACTCTCGCTTTCTATCCGAATTTTTATAGGTACAGATATATTGCAAACAGCTGCGCTGTTCCGCACTTGTTAAAAAGAAAACAAAAATGCCGCCCACTGACAGTGCGCTCTACAGCGCGGCGTACAGCGTGGACGGCACGGCACCCGAAAGGCGGGCGCGGTCATGGACGGTATTGCACTTGTCGGCGCGAATGCGGCCCATGGGCACTCACCTCTTTCTGCATTGTTCTCTGCCCCTATTATAACAGGTCCTGCGGGAAAATCCAGTATTTTTCCCGTTTTTTTCGGCAATAATTTTTCTGGCAGCGGTCCGTGGGCGTTCGTCTGTCTTTTGGTTGGTCAAACAGAAAGTATTTTGAATGTTTCGGAGAAATATCGCCTGCTTTTGGTATTTTATAGTTGCATTTCCCATTACATTGTTTTACAATAGTTGTCGCTTATGTAACAGGAGTGTGATACGGTCATGCTGCACATCGTACTGGTCGAACCGGAAATACCCCAGAATTGTGGCAACATCGCCCGTACCTGCGCCGCCACCGGCAGTCAGCTGCACCTGGTGCGGCCCCTGGGCTTTGATATTTCCGACCGGGCGGTGAAGCGCGCCGGACTGGATTACTGGCACCTGGTGAACGTACAGGACTACGACGGGTTGGAGGCGCTGTTTGCGCGGCACCCGGAGGCGGCCGTCGATCTGTGGCTGGCCACCACCAAGGCGCCGCAGGACTACACCCGGGCACGGTTCTCGCCGGATTGCTGGCTGTTCTTCGGCAAGGAGACAGCCGGGCTGCCGGAGGACTTCCGCAGGACCCACTATGACCGGTGCATACGGCTGCCCATGCGCCCGGAGGCGCGGAGCCTGAACCTGAGCAACTCCGTGGCGATCCTCACCTATGAGGCGCTGCGGCAGAATGGCTTTCCCGGTCTCGCCGGAACCGGCGAGATGGCAAATATATGAATTTCACGTGAGAGGAGCGTATTCCATGAATTACAATAAAAAAACAGTACAGGATGTAGACGTCAAGGGCAAGAAGGTCCTGCTGCGCTGTGACTTCAACGTGCCCCAGGACAAGGAAACGGGCGCGATCACCAGCGACAAGCGCATCGTGGCGGCACTGCCCACCATCAAGTATCTGCTGGACAACGGCGCGGCGGTCATCGCCTGCTCCCACCTGGGCAAGCCCAAGGGCGAGTGGAAGATGAAGCTGACGCTGGCGCCCGTGGCGGAGCGTTTGAGCCAGCTGCTGGGCCGGGAGGTCATCTTCGCCAAGGATATCGTGGGTGAAGATGCCAAAGCCAAGGCCGCCGCCCTGCAGCCCGGCCAGATCATGCTGCTGGAGAACCTGCGGTTCGATATCCGCGAGGAGAAGAACGACCCCGGCTTCGCCAAGGAGCTGGCGGACATGGCGGAGCTGTATGTGTCCGACGCCTTCGGCACCGTGCACCGTGCCCACGCCTCCACCGTCGGTGTGGCGGCATACCTGCCGGCGGTGTCCGGCTTCCTGGTGGCCAGAGAGCTGTCCGTCATGGGCAAGGCCCTGGACGACCCCAAGCGGCCCTTTGTGGCGGTGCTGGGCGGCGCCAAGGTCAGCGACAAGATCGCGGTCATCAACAACCTGCTGGACAAGGCGGACACCATCATCATCGGCGGCGGCATGGCGTATACCTTTGCCAAGGCCCAGGGCGGCAGCATCGGCAAGAGCCTGTGCGAGCCGGATAAGCTGGATTACGCCCTGGAAATGATCGAAAAGGCCAAAAAGAACGGCGTGAAGCTTCTGCTGCCCACAGACACCGTGGCGGCGGATGACTTCTCCAATGACGCCAAGCGCCAGGTGGTCAGCACCATGGCCATTCCCGAGAGCTGGGAGGGCATGGATATCGGTCCCGACACCATCAAGACTTTCTGCGGCGCCGTGAAGGGCGCGGGCACCGTGGTGTGGAACGGCCCCATGGGCGTGTTTGAGTTTGACAACTTCGCCGCCGGCACCCGGGCCATGGCCCAGGCGCTGGCTGACAGCGGCGCCGTGACCATCGTGGGCGGCGGCGACAGCGCGGCGGCGGTGGAGCAGCTGGGCTTTGCCGACAAGATCACCCACATCAGCACCGGCGGCGGCGCGTCGCTGGAGTTCCTGGAGGGTAAGGAGCTGCCCGGCGTGGCCTGCCTGCTGGACAAGTAAGGTCCGGCATCTTCGCCGCGGCCAGCGGAGCGGATCGGCCGCGCAGGCTTTGGCGAAAACCGTTTTATTTTGTGTGCATATCCCCATTTCTATATAAGAGTAAAAGACGAGGAGTTAGTTTGTTATGAATCGCAGATATCGCAAGACCATTATCGCCGGCAACTGGAAGATGAACAAGACCGCCAGCGAGACGAAGAAGTTTGCCGAGGAACTGAAGGCCCTGCTGCCCAAGGCCAAATGGTGCGACATTGTGGTGTGCGTGCCCTCCGTAGATATCGCCGCCGCCATCAAGGGCTTCAAGGATGCCCGCGTATCCGTGGGCGCACAGAATGTGTTTTATGAGAAGAACGGCGCGTACACCGGCGAAGTCTCCGCCGATATGCTGAAGGACCTGGGCGTAAAGTACGTCATCATCGGTCACTCTGAGCGCCGCCAGTATTTCGGCGAGACGGATCTCACCGTCAACCGCAAGGTGCTCTCCGCGCTGGAGGCAGGTCTGCACCCCATCATCTGCGTGGGTGAGACGCTGGAGCAGCGGGAGCTGGGCATCACCATGGAGCTGATCGCGCTGCAGGTCAAGTCCGCCCTGGCCGGCGTGCCCGCGGAGAAGCTGCGGAAGTGCGTGATCGCCTATGAGCCTGTGTGGGCCATCGGCACCGGCAAGACCGCTACCGCCGAGCAGGCCGCTGAGGTCTGCACCTTTATCCGCACCACCGTGCGTCACCTGTACGGCGCCCGTATCGCCCGCAGCATCACCATCCAGTACGGCGGCTCCATGAAGCCCGCCAACGCGGCGGAGCTGCTGGCCCAGCCGGACATCGACGGCGGCCTTATCGGCGGCGCCTCTCTGAACCCTGAGGACTTTATCGCCATCATCAATGCTGCCAACCAAGGCTGAGCATTTCCAAGGAGGAACGGCATGAATAAGACCCCTACCACCCTCATCATCATGGACGGCTTCGGCATTGCGCCCCCCGCGGACGACAATGCCGTCACTCTGGCCAAGACGCCGGTGCTGGATAAGCTGTTTCAGGAATACGCCCACACCACGCTGTCCGCCAGCGGACTGGACGTGGGTCTGCCCGCCGGGCAGATGGGCAACAGCGAGGTAGGCCACACCAACATCGGCGGCGGCCGCGTGGTGTTTCAGGACCTGCCCCGCATCAGCCGCGCTATCGAGGACGGCAGCTTCTTTAAGAACGAGGCCTATAACCAGGCGATGGACAACTGCCTGGAGAATGGCACCAGTCTGCACCTGTGCGGTCTGCTGTCGGACGGCGGCGTACACTCCCACATCGAGCACCTGTTCGCCCTGCTGCAAATGGCTAAGGACAAGGGGCTGACCAAGGTGTACGTCCATTGCTTCCTGGATGGCCGGGACGTGTCCCCCACCAGCGGCAAGGGCTTCGTGCAGGCACTCGCCGACAAGTGCGCCCAGCTGGGCATCGGCAGGATCGCCACGGTGATGGGCCGCTACTACGCCATGGACCGCGACAAGCGGTGGGAGCGCGTACAGATGGCCTATGACGCTATGGTGTACGGCGAGGGCCGCCGCAGCGACGACCCGGTGGCCGCCGTGGCGGAGAGCTATGCCAACAACATCACCGACGAGTTCATGGAGCCGGTGGTGGTGGACGGCGACGGCACCATCAATGACAATGACAGCGTCATCTTCTTCAACTACCGGCCCGACCGGGCCCGGGAGATCACCCGGGCCATCGTGGACCCGGACTTTGACGGCTTTGCCCGGGAGTTCTTCCCCACCACCTATGTGTGCAACACGGAGTACGACGCCTCCATGCCCAACGTGCTGGTGGCGTGGCCCCGCATCGCCGTGAAGAACGGGCTGGGTGAGTACCTCAGCCGCATGGGCATGACCCAGCTGCGGATCGCCGAGACGGAGAAGTATGCCCATGTGACGTTCTTCTTCAACGGCGGCGTGGAGACGCAGTACCCCGGCGAGGACCGGGTGTTGGTGCCCTCTCCCAAGGTGGCCACCTATGATCTCCAGCCGGAGATGAGCGCCTTCGAGGTGTGCGACAAGTGTGTGGAGCGCATCGAGTCAGGCGCCTATGACGTCATCATCCTGAACTTCGCCAACTGCGACATGGTGGGGCACACCGGCGTGCTGGAGGCCGCCATCAAGGCCGTGGAGACGGTGGACACCTGCGTGGGCAAGGTGGTGGACGCCACGCTGAAGATGGGCGGCATCGCCATGGTGACCGCCGACCACGGCAACGCCGAGGATATGAAGCAGCCCGATGGCAGCCCCATGACCGCCCACACCACCAATCTGGTACCCTTCATCCTGTGCGGCGCCGGCACAGAGCTGCGGCCCGGCCGGCTGGCGGATATCGCGCCCACCATTCTGGACGTGATGGGTCTGGCCTGCCCGGAGGAGATGGACGGCAAGACGCTGATCGTGAAGTAAAGTGAACGATCCGCTTTTACGCGAAGTCCCGAAGCGCGGCTTCGGGACTTCCTTATAAGGAGACAAACCCATGAACATATTTGTCATCGGCTGCGGGCGGTGGGGTTCCCTCATCACCTGGTATCTGGATCACATCGGCCATCATGTGACGTTGTACGGGCGGCAGAGCTCGCCCCGTATGCAGTCCTTTCTGGCCACCCGGCAGAACGATCTGCTGACGCTGCCAGACTCCGTGGGGCTGACCACTGACCTGCGGGACGTGGAGCAGGCGGAGACGGTCATCATCTCCATCGGCTCCCAGAGCCTGCGTTCTCTGCTGGCAGAGGCCCCCATACAGGCCCTGCGAAGCAAGACGGTGGTGCTGTGCATGAAGGGCCTGGAGATGGGCACCGGCGAACGGCTCAGCGTTATCGCCGGATCGCTGCTGCACGAGAGCAACACCGTGGCGGTCTGGCTGGGGCCGGGCCATGTGCAGGAGTTCTACCGGGGCATTCCCAACTGCATGGTCATCGACAGCGGGAACGACGCTGTAAAGCGCCGGCTGGTACAGGAATTCTCCAGCGACCTGATCCGTTTCTACTATGGCGGCGACATGATCGGCAACGAGGTAGGCGCCGCGGCCAAGAACGTGGTAGGCATTGCGGCGGGCTTTCTGGACGGCGTGGAGATGTCCAGCCTGAAGGGCGCGCTGATGAGCCGGGGTACCCGGGAGGTGGCGCGGCTGATCAAGGCTATAGGCGGCAATGAGCTGTCAGCCTACGGGCTGTGCCATCTGGGGGACTACGAGGCCACGGTGTTCTCGCCCTACAGCCATAACCGACAGTTCGGCGAGTCCTTCATCCGCCATCAGGACTACCACCGGCTGGCGGAGGGCTATTACACAGTGGAGGCACTGATGGTGCTCCGCGAAAAGCACGGCGTGGAGCTGCCGATATGCATGGCGGTACACAACATCCTGTACGAAAGCGCCGATCCCCGGGCAGAGCTGAGTGCCCTGCTGCGGCGGGGCCTGCGGGCGGAATTCGACGACTGAATATGAATAAAACATCCTCTGTCCGGCGACAATACGGGCAGAGGATGTTTTATTTCGGCGTGCCGCCCGCCGGAAGGGGCGGCGGCGGGACTTCCCGCCAGGAAAGGGACACGCATATGAAGGACTCCCGAAACGAACGGCTGCGGGCCATGTTCGCCGGGCGGGGCTATTACATAGCCATCGCCCTGTGCCTTGTGGCCGCAGGAACGATCGGCTATTTTGCCCTGAGAGAGCGCCCGGTGACCGTGGAGCAGACGGACACGCCGCCGGTGCTGGATATCCAGCCCGTCACCCCCACCCAGCCGGTGGTAAAGCCCGCGCCGGTGGTCATCCCCGACCCGGTGGAGGAGGCGGAGATCACCGAGCCGGCAGAGCTGCTGCCCCAGGTGGTATCCCCTCTGGACGGCACCACAGTGACGGTGTTCAGCATGACGGAGCTGTTATATGACCCCACTATGGCCGACTGGCGCACCCACGACGGCATCGACGTGCAGGCTGACGAGGGCGCGGCGGTGAAGACCGCCGCCGCGGGGACCGTGCAGTCCGTTACCAACGACGAGCTGATGGGCACCACGGTGGTCATTCAGCACGAAGGCGGCTACGCCACCCAGTACAGCAGCTTACAGGAAAATACGCCTGTGGCGCAGGGCCAGACCGTGGCCGCCGGGGAGGTCATCGGCTATGTGGGCAGCCCCTCCGCCGCCGAGAGCCGCATGGGGCCGCATCTCCACTTCTCCGTCAGCCGGGACGGTGCGGTCATCGATCCCCACGACTATGTGAACGGCGGCGAATAAGCGAAAAGAACGCCCTGTCGGGCGTTCTTTTTTTTGCTTATTCCATAGAGGTAACGGTACCCATGAACAGGGGCACGCAGGCGTGGGTGTCCACGACCATGTAGAGGAAGGGGCGGTCCAGGGTGACGGTCTTGACGTCGGTGGGCTGCGCGCTGCCGCCGTTCACCTGCACTGACGTGGCCGCGGCGGCCCTGGTGCCGTTTTCGTCCAGCGACAGATACGTCTTGTGCAGCACGGAGGAGACGTACAGATTATTGCCGCTGGGCGCGCTGCCCATGGCCCGCAGATCAGCTCTGGACACGTCAAACAGGTCTGTGATACCCATAGCCGTCAGCGCCTTCTCCAGCTCCAACTCCGTTTGGGCGGTAAACCGCGGGATGGACGCCTGCACATCGGCGTATTGGTGACCGGTGATCAGCTGATACAGATGCTCGCCGGTGAGGTTCTTCAGGTACTCCTCCAGCGTCACACCCTCGTCGGGCAGCAGCGCTACGAACGCATATTTCCCGCCGTCATAGGGCTTCAGGAAGCCGGTAACGTTGTTGCCGGATAGATAGATGCTCTCGCTGCTGGTCAGGTAATCCGCCGTCTGGCGCGCACCGGAAGCGGCGGTGAAGGTCCCGCCCTCGCGGATATCCGACGCTTCGTAGGGCGTCTCCCACCGGGCGTCAAAGCAGGCGGCGTTGACCAGATACAGCATGGTAGCCTCGCCGGGCGCCTGCTCCAGCAGCTTGTCGATCAGGCCGTTTGTCTCCTTGCTGACCCAGCGGTTCAGGTCGGTGACCAGACTGCCGTCGAACGCGGAACGATAGACCTCCGCATTGTAGTAGTTGACGCAGGCGCGCAGGAAGCTGTCCTCCACCCGGAAGGTATCCCGCACCCACGCGGAGTTGGCCATCGAAACGGCGCAGCTCTTGTACGCAGCAGGCAGGCTCATGCGGTAGGTGTACAGAAATTCATTCAGCTGGTTCAGACTCATGCCCGCCGCCGTTTCCATCTGCTTCAGGGTAGTTCCACCGGCGCCGTTGGCCGTCATGCCCAGTGCGTTCAGGATGGACACCGGTGACAGCAGCAGGCCCGTCTCTCCCGCCCGTTCACTGCGAAGCAGTGACAGGGCGAAGGCCGACACTGCCTCGCCTCCGGCGGTCAGGTCGGTTGTCGTGTCCAGTGCCTGGGGCACGATATCCTTGGTCAGTGCCTGCGCCTTGATGCCGCAGCCGGGCAGGGCCAGCAGCATCAGCAGCGCCAGCACCAGCGCCGCCGCACGTTTTTTCATAGGATCCGCCTCCTTTCAAAAGGCTCATCTGCTATATAGACGCAATTCCTTCGGAAAAGGTTTCCCGCCCGCAGAAAAAGCGCCGCCATCGGCGGGGATGGCGGCGCGGTAT
>OGPT01002269.1_pt1 | contig 15918 bp, 15 predicted proteins | sample 1552951 | NCBI WGS metagenome assembly OGPT01 (sample SAMEA2580224, study PRJEB22360) | human gut metagenome | biome: human gut; feature: human-associated habitat; material: faeces | place: Denmark | collected 2008/2010
GAATGAAATTGAAAACTATGTTGAGCAAGATAGTAAATCTATGGCAATTGACTATAGAGATTCATATGAAGCAACAGTAACTGATATAAAAATAGAAGGTTTAAAGGCTACTTTTTCAGGGAAAATGAAGGTAAAATACTATGATGGTAGTAAAAATGATAATATTACTTTTGAAGGTACAACTTCACTTAAACCTAATCCTTATGCTATATACAACACTGATGTAGATTATAATTATTAAATTACAATTTAACGATTAAATGAAAACCACTAGTCAAAGTACTGATTAGTGGTTTTAAATTTGTATAAATCATTCATTTTCAGAGTTATTGAGATACTCCTCCAGTATCTTCTCTGGTGCATTTGTTATTCGCTGATCCTCATGAATATATATCGTAGTAGTGTTAATATCTGAATGTCTAGCGAAGATTTGAGCTTGTAGAACATCATTTCCACTAGCTCGAGTTAAACTTGAAATAGAAGTGTGCCTTAAACTATGTGGGGTAACACGAGTATTCTTACAATCATTATCTACTAACAATTTAGTAAGTATACGCCGAATACTGCGCGTTGTTAACCTCGTGTTGGGCTTATTGGAAGCAAGTCCGATAAACAATGGTTCAGATAACTTATAAGCACCACGAGCCATTAAATACTCATTTATTGCAGCCATAACAGTAGAACACAATACTATGAAGGTGTTCTTTTCATTTTGGAACTTGCCCTGTATGTATAAAATATGTTCATTATCTCTTACATCTAAATCTTCTATATTTGCTCGCATTAACTCGACTTCTCTTAATCCATTGCGTAAACACAGCTGATAGATAGCGTAATCACGCTTTCCTTTTAAAGTAGATCTATCTATATTATTTTGAATTTGCAGAGCTTGTTGTTTGGTCAATGGTAACTTCTTATGATTTCGATTCTGCTTAACACTCTTAATTGTGGACATAACATTAGGAATCCCCATTGTTTCTAAGTACTGGAATAAAACTCTTACTCCACATAAATATTGATTTATAGTAGAAGCTGAAGTATAAGTTTCTTTTAAATATTTTTTATAATCAAGAACTACTTGTCGGTTAACTCTTTCTATATTATTTTTAACTAACCAATTGAGAAAATACTTAACACTAGCTGTATAACAATATTTAGTATCATCACTTACATCCAAGGATTTGGAAAAGCTTTCTAATATAACACCAGTATCAAGAGTTGAATTAACATCCTTTCTATCCTCGTAGATAGTAATGTTACAATTCATAAAACATCACCTAGTTATTTAATAACGTGTCCTAAAATTATTGTCAAATCATTTAGAAAAAAAGAAAAAAATCAGTAAAAAAGACAGAATATAAACTCTGTCTATTCTCCAATAATCTCTAAATCATCTAGTGGACCTTCAACTAATACATCAGGTTTTTCATTTGAATAATCGTGTTGGTGGAATAGTGAAAATACCTTTCCATCTTTAATAACAATTATATCATCATTCTCCTCAACATAACCTATATCATCCAAATCAAAATATAATTTATAATCCACAACTTGGTCACACAAAGTTCCAAACAATCTTATATCTCCATCAGTTGATAAAGCAACGATAACTAATGGAGTAACAATTATTTTTCTATACTTATAATTATCATTATTAATATAATTAGATACCTCATCATTACCAGTAAGACAAGTAATAACATGATCATTACTAATAGCAAAAATAGAAAGACCACTCATAAATGCTAATGACTTAATATTATTTAAATTTTTCTTACCATTTAAAATAACAGTACCATCACGTAATAAAACAATAATATCTTTAGTAGCTGAAAAGTTAATATCCTTTACTTCATCAATAGATACATCTACTAAATAATCAGTATTATCTTTAACAAAGTTATAAGCTTTGTCTAAATTATAATTATATAAATCTACAATATCTACTCCAAATAACTTAACTTCCATAAAACACCTCACTTACTTACCATTATACATAAGCTCAAATTCTGTCATTGGTAAAGGTTTCTCTTTAGTACATTGATTTAAATTACACACCTTAATTTCCTTGCTCTTTATTAAAGGACTTACGTATAAATCATAAAATTGATGTATATCCAAATCAAATCTATCATCGCCATCATAACAATACATAATGTGAAGTTCTTCCATAGAAATACTCTTATCATCCGACTTAAGACTATCAACAATACTTTGTTGAACAATACTTATACCATCACGAACTTTCTCAATCTCTGTCTTGGCAAGCTCTCTTAGTTCAGAATACATTGATTTTGGATTTCTTTGCAAAGCATAAATACAAAACAACTTATTATTCTTAACATCATTCATAAAAGGTAACTCAACATCATCAGTGTCAGCAGGTATAGAAACATTACCACTTATTCTATATCTTACATCAGCACTAACTTTAATATTTTCAACTAATGAAATAAAATCTTTATCTCTATTACCAACTAATAATGCTTTCATTTCACCAGTACTATCATACATATCAAATACAACAAACATAGTATCTTCTAATTCATAAATCTTCTTAAAAGTAAAGTAAACATCTAGAGTAACTCCTTTTACTGCACCAGCAATTCCATCAATACTGGAAATAAAAGAATCAGAAGGAATATTAGTTTCAATCTTTTTAATTCCAATTTTCTTAGTCATAATCGAACCTCCTCATCATGTTCTATTATACCATAAAATAGTAATTATTCGCTTACTAATTCAATAGCATAACCAACATTAGGAGATAATAGTTCAAATCTCGAATCCGAATACTTAATCCATGTGGTACCATCACCATTTGATACAAATCCATCATATCCTGACCATGTATTACCCCATGAATTTAAGACAAGCCAAGCTTCTTTAGAATCATCCCATCCTATAATTACCATTTCATGATCAAACTTGTCTTTTGGAGAAGATATAAAGGCATTACCATAATCCATTACTAAAAGCTTAGTTCTTGTTATCTCTATATCTTGAAAATACTTATCATAATACTTATTTGTATCATTTGGATAGAGATATCTATATTCTTCCAAGTAATTATCTAGTTCTTCAGGAAGCGACAAATATGTAATATCACCAGTATTTCGTTCATCAAGGATACCACCAATAAAACTCCAATTACCAGGAACTAAATTACTATTATTTATACTAGCATCTAATGACTCACTTTTATCTATATTTAGAGAATTAATTTTTCTTTCAAAATCCAATAAGAATTGATAATTTATACCTTTTAATTGTGCTGATATTTCTAAGGCCTTAGTCTTTGACCAAATTGCACAAGTATCGGAACGGCCTTGATTTCCAGCTGTAACTTCAACTTTATCTCTTATGTCATATTTAGAAGGTAAAGCTTCTTTTCTAGACTTAATCATATCTGAATATAAATTATCTAATTTAGTTGGAACACATTGTTTCTCAGCTTCTATTAAATCAGCATTAATATTGTTTTCACCATTATACACATGAAAAGATCTATTTTGATTATCTACAGCAATCTGTGATAAATATTCTTCATCATACACTGGATATTTGTTAAATTTTTCTATGCAAGGATAGTCATATTTTCCTAATATACTCATCATATACTCATCTTCAGGTAAACACTTATAACTTTTACCATTAAGAATTGCTATATTACCATCACCACAGGAAATAGGCTCTCCACTTACACAATAAGAAAGATTCCCATTATCTCCACATAGTTCTTTTTCTTTCATATTCTTTTCATATAAACTATAAGCACCACTAGCAACTCCTGTAACAACTATTGCTATCAAAGTAATACTCATATAAATCTTAAAATAATTCTTACCAGCTAAATTATTTAATAATATAACTATAAATCCAATAATTCCACTTATTAAAAGAACATATGAATAAGTTACTGCAACATCACCAATATCATCTAAGTAGTATGCTACTGATGAAAATAATATTAATACAAATATTAGTAATGATATCTGCCATAAAGATTTTAAGATAGGATGTTTCTTCTTACTTTCAGACTTGTCCTTCTTCATAATTACAACCACCTCTTATACAAAATATATTTTATTATAATAAATTACGTAATTTGCTTAATATGTCAACACGTTTCATCTTATTATAATGAATATCTAATATTAGATTATTAGGAAATTCAATATAGTTACCACTAGCATAGTGTGAGCGACAGTTCTCTTCAAAATCATCTCTATTTTTTAATAAGATCATTAACTTCTCAGGTAACTCATCACCATACTTTGCCAATAAATCATTCTTAACTGATTCAAACACAGCTTTAGAAGTATCTTCTTTAACTTCAGTTACAGCTTCAGGAGCAGTAGAAAGGAAATCATATGCACTTATACCATCTTGAATAAGTTCAATTAACTGACCATTAGAATTTAAAACTTCGTACAATTCTTTAATAGCCAAATCATAATCAACGTTGTAAATTTCAATGTTACTAAATTGTCTACCACTAAAGTTATTTTTAACTATAGCATCAGCTATATTAGTATCTTTTACTCTGAATCCTGTAGCAATAGGAAATCCAGTAGTAAAATCCGTATATGGTACAAAACCATAATATAAAGTTCTTCCATGTTGTTTAAGTCTGTCAAATCCATCGTGAAAATGTTTAGTCTTTCCGATCTTAACAACATCAGATCCAGAACCAACTATACATTTGTAAATATAGATATATCCTTCATTTGAATTATCTAACATAAATATCAACCTCCAATATAAGTGTATCACAAAATTAAAAAAAGGTCTACGAACAACATACTAAAAGTTTAACCTAATATTGAGATAATTATATTGGTGATACATATGGAAGAAAACTATATTTACTATGTATTCGGCAAAAATCTTAAAAAGTATAGAAAACTAAAAGGACTAACTCAGGAACAACTAGCTGAAAAAAGTCTATATGCTATTAGTTTCATAAAGAACATTGAATCTGAAAAAGTATTTCAAACATTTAGTGTAGGAACAGCTTATAAGTTCGCACAGGTACTAGAAATACCTTTAGGAAAACTATTTGAAGAACCCGAAGCTAGTGAAGAAACAGAAGAAGTTAATAATTAATAAAAGAACAGGACCAGTTAAATTACTGATCCTGTTTTTGTATTTCTTCAACAACTAAATCAACATCACTTGTTAAAAGTAAATTATATTTGTCTTTAAGTATAGACCTAAGCCGCTCAACATCGCCATTTAAACCAAATTGTAGACCACATAACTCATCAATAGCACCATTGAACAATCCACTAAGCTTACCAGCCCAAAGGGCATCTTTTCGATATCCTGTGGCAATATAATAAGCAAGGTATTCAAAAATAAAATTATTTCTCACATATTGATGTATATCTTCTATAAAAGGTTGATTAACTTCTTCAAAATCTTCATCACTAATATCATAATCAGTTCTAATCATATCTAACTCACTTTCTCAAAGTTTAAAGGGTCTTCACTTGTTACCATTAACCTATATCTATTATACAAGATATCAATAATTTTTGCTTTCAAAGTTTCATAATTTCTATAATTCATATTAAACATACCAGCAGCAGATTGAATATGAATCTTAAAACTAGCTTGCCATAAAGCTTTCATACCAACACCAGTTGCTAAATAATAACTTATATATTGTGGTAAAATTTCACTTTCTAAATATTCATGACACTTATTAGCAAAAGGTTCTACATATAATTTAAATTCTTCATCCGTAATATCTGCACCATCTTCATATCTGAACATATCATTACCACCATTCTATACAAAGTACTTAAGGTACTTCTTTTTCGAGTTATACGCTTTAAACATCTTGTTATAATCAGCAATTCTAGATTCAACATATCTTTGCTTATGAAGATCAAGATTTCTTTTTCTCTTTCTAATAGAATCGTTTGCTTTATCAAAAGAGTTTAATCTTGCTTCAATATTATCAAATAGCTCTAAAGAATTTCCTCTACCTCTTTGACAGAAAGCTACATCAGACATAAATTGAACTATCTTACGACTCTCATCTAAATTATAATCCTTAACTTCCTTAATTGGAATATCCAACGTTGCTAATTCTTCTTGAATTGAAGGAACAAACTTTGCATTACTAATAAAATTCAAAATCATTAACTTGTAAACCAATTCTTGCAATATATCATCAGTTAAATGTGTTGGTATATGACTTACCAGATTAGTTAGTTCTTGATTACCATTTCTAATAACCTCTAAGATGCATGTCTGTAGTGGTGGAACATTAAAGAAGTAAGTTTTCATACACCTAATGAATCTATTCATATTTGAAATAAAATTCCTAGCGGATATCATTCCATCCCTTGGATCAATCTCAAAAGCAAAGGTTCGTTCATCAATTTTCTCTATCTCACTTATTAGACTAGTGGTTGATAATACAGTACATAAAATATTATCAAAGTAACGACACTCCTGTAGTAGAATGTATCTAAGCATCTCCGCCTTAGTCTCGGTTTTCAAAAATATCACCATCCCATTTTGTTAATACCATACTATTGAAAAAAAGGGAGCTACCTTTGTGAAAAAAAGATATAAATCTATGGTATAATGAAACAAGAGGTGGTAGAATGAAACAAGACAACTTAATAATTGAAAAGGAATATTTAACAAAAGAGGAATTTCTAGAAAAGAATAAAGCTTTACTAAAACAACATACAATGCCAATAGATGAGAATACAGAATATATTAGTGGATGCTTAGGGAATAAAGAAGACGTAAAAAAAGCTAACTTTCCTGGTGTTTATGTCATTATAGAGAATAACCATGTAATCTATATAGGTAGTGCTTTACCAAATGGTAGAACAATAAAAGTTAGATTCTCAGAACATTTACACGGTCATCCTTCACATACAAAAATAATACCTTACTTGATTGAAACAAGAGGTATAAGTAAAGAGGAAGCTAAAAGATTAATTAGAACATTCGAGTTCATAGCATTTAAATATATCTCTTTGGAATATTCATTAATTAATAATACTCCAGGATTAATTAATAGTTCTGGCAATTATAAATAAGAAGCAGGCAAAATAAATGTCTGCTTTTCTATTGCTCAAACCAATCATCATTCAACCAACCGAGATCTATCTGTCCAGTAATCTTCTTTAAATTCCATAATAAACTAGATCTAAAATATGGATATAAATTTTGAATAGGTCTATTATATTGGTCTTTGAATCCACGTTTCTGTATAGAACTTATTACATAGGATGACGCCACTAATATAGTTTTGAAATCATATTGTTGTCGCTGTAATAAATCTTCAAACAGAGCATCGTACATAAAAACCTCTATATCAGAGTCATCCTGTATAAAACCTCTCTTAATTAATAAATTAATAGTAATATAGTTGTGTTTCGGAAGTTCGATTTTATCATTTAACTTTATATCATTATCATTTTCTTTCTTATATTCTTTCATCTTCCTATTTCTTCAACTCCTTTGATTTTGTATTTAACCATTTAAATAAAAATCTTGCAATATAAGTAGAACAAAATTATAATTATTATTAATCTTTTAAATAGGAATAGGAAACAAAAAAAAGCAACCCATGATTGGTTGCTATAAATAGTAAAATAGTAAGACTAGTAATATACTTCATTGTTCTTAGTTAGAATTATATTAATTAAAGAATCAGAATAAATATCAATATCAAGTAATTTACATAACAGAACAGGATCCGGTGCATCAAGTGGAACTTCTGATGTAAGATCCCCATACAGAATTACGTACTCGGTATCTTTTATAATATCAATTAACTCCTCATAACTTCCTTTAACATTGTTAGCATCATAGATGATTTTCCAAATCTTAGTATAAAGCTCAAGATTATAAAGGGTAAATACTTTCTTATCATGCTTAAATCTGATAACGTTACCGGTTGCTGAATCGCTTGGAGTGCTTAAATTAAGCTTAAGCAAAGATTCTAATTCTTGTAACGCATTATCAGTTAAGTAAAATAAAGTTTTCTTACCAACGCTATAACGCACTTCACCATCAGCATAAATGGTTACTGCATGCTTACCTTTGATTCTCAAAATCCAATCTTTATCCATATAAATTACTCCTTCAACATAAAAACTAATTCAAATCATCAAATCTTTGCCAGTTTTTAACCACTTGTAGCAATCTTTTCCAATGAGGTAGTAGAAATACCAATCTGGACTCGATTAACGCAAATGTGACCGATTTAAGACAAAGGATTCACTCAACCTATATCTATTTCATTAGAGAGAAAGATATAAATTGAGAATTATTAATACTTCCTTTAAAGCCATCAGGTCTAAAGTCTTGATTCTGAGATAGAGTTGTTAATTACTGAAATATAATTCTTCTTATTACTTATACTATTATTGTTATCACAAGATTTTCTGACTACTAAAATTGTATGTCAGGGCTACAAGAAACTGCTTGTCAGTTTGACCATAATAGGTCTAGCACTTAGTGGAAATCTAATCTCCTATAATAATATACAAAAAAGTTGTAAAAAACTTGTAGAAAAAGTTAAAAACTAATCTATATCAATTATTGTCCATTCTATATAACCTCTTGCTTATACCCATTTAAATACGATAGTTTACCTTACTTCAAGAGTGCCGAAAAAAGTGCCAAAAGCGAAAATAGATTAAAATAAATTATGATAGGTTATGATAGATTCATAAAAAACAAAAAAGTCCTGAAATCCTAAGATTTACAAGACTTTTTAATAATCCTAAATGGCGGAGACAGAGGGATTTGAACCCTCGCACCAGTTACCCGATCTACATCCTTAGCAGGGACGCCTCTTCAGCCTCTTGAGTATGTCTCCATAATACCTTGTACGCACTTGAGCTAGAAAAGGTAACCCCCTTAGCAGGGGCGCCTCTTCAGCCTCTTGAGTACTACTCCAAACACTACGATTATAATTTTACATTATAATCATAATAATGTCAAGGTGTTTTATTAAACAATTATTCCAAATCTCTATTGTAATCACTAGTTTGATAATTTCCAGGACAACTCAAATAAGTTTTATATTCTTTCTTTTGTCCATTATAAACAACATAACCAGTACATTCTTTATTATTTTTAGGATCAACTACTTTTTTGATATATCCATTTTTAACTAAATTATTTAATTTTATTATAACAGTATCTTCTGTTTCACTATTATTATATAACTTTGCCTGTTCAGTTATTCTATCTTCCAATTCAATATAGTCTCCAATATCAGTTTTATCTCCAGAAATTATAGGATCAATAATTGGCTTTTTATTTTCCTTATTCATCAATTGATTGCATAAGATTATTACAATAACTAAGCAGACAAAAAAAGCTAAAAGAAATAATAAAAATTCATTTAACCCCCAACCTTTATTATCTAATCTTTTCATATTTCACCTCTAAAATATATCTATATTACTTTCTAATTCTTTAAATCTATATAATTTTGCTGGTCTACCATTTTTAATATTATTTTTATCGCCAGTATCTTCTAAAATATCTAAATTAATCAATTTTTTTCTAAAATTTCTTCTATCTAATTTTTTAGCAAGTATCTCTTCAAATACCGCTTGTAATTCAGGCATTGTAAAATCACTTGGAAATAGTTTTTTTAATAATTCGACATTTGTTAATTCTTTTCTTAAATAATTAATAGTATCTTTTAAAATATCACCATGATCATATACCATCTTTGGTAACTCATTTATTTGAAACCAAGCTGATTCAAAATTTCTTTTGTGCTTTTTTAATAATAGTGTTTGATTATCAACTAACCCAATTAAAGAATTACCTAATATTCTATCATTAGGAAGTCTATCTATTTTACTAAAAACATTGCATTGTTTCAAATATATATTCTCTATGCCTGCCATCTCATTAATTGTGTATTTAGCGCATTCTTCAATTGTTTCTGTGGTCATAAGCAGATTACTTGGAAGCATCCAATATCCCTTAAATGGTTCTTCTTCTTTTCTAAATAATAGAACATTTAATTTTCCTTTAGAAATTGTAAACAAATTAACTAAAACTTCAATTTGATTAATATATCTATTGTCCATTTTTTCACCCGTTTCACATCTAATTATAGTAATTTTTACACAAAATGTCAATTAAAAAGAGAGTTTACAACTCTCTTAGTTCATTAATTCTTCTTCTAATACCTCTAATGGTTCACTATTTATCATACTTTTCTCTAATTCATAAGTACAATCACGATATTCTCTAGCACCTGTTCCAGCTGGAATAAGTTTACCAATGATAACGTTTTCTTTTAGACCATTTAAATGATCTACTTTACCATGAATTGCAGCATCAGTTAAGATTCTTGTAGTTTCTTGGAATGATGCAGCAGATAAGAATGAATCAGTTTCAAGAGAAGCTTTAGTTATACCTAAAAGCACTGGTTTACCTGTAGCAGGTACTTTTCCATTTAAAATCAATTCTTTATTAACTTCTCTAAAATGATTTATATTAACCATTGTTCCTATTAAGAATTCAGAATCACCACTAGTTACAATCTTAATCTTAGAAATCATACGTTTAGCAATAACCTCAACGTGTTTATCAGAAATATCAACACCTTGAGAACGATAAACTTTTTGAATTTCAGATAAAATATATTGTTGAACTGTGATTGGATCTGTCACTACTAATAACTCTTTTGGACTAATAGCACCATGAGTAAGTCTTTGTCCTGATCTAACTTCATCACCTTTGTTAACAGCTAATTTAGCACCATAATTTGAAGTATGTTGTTTAACTTCAACATCATTTTTAACACTGATAATGAATTTACCATTTTCTTCAACTATTTCAGATACAATACCATTTATTTCAGATATAGTAGCTTTTCCTTTTGGATTTCTTGCTTCAAATAACTCTTGAACACGAGGAAGACCTTGTGTAATATCGTCTCCAGCAACACCACCTGAATTAATTGTACGCATTGTAAGTTGGGTACCTGGTTCACCAATTGATTGGGCAGCCATAATACCTACGGCTTCACCTAATTCAACAATTGAACCAGTTGCTAAATTACGACCGTAACAATGTCTACAAACACCATTTTCACTCTTACAAGTAAGTAGTGTTCTGATTGATACTTTTGTTATTCCAGCATCTATTATCTTATCAGCAATAGCTTCTGTAATATATTCATTTTTATCAATAATTGTTTCTTTTGTTTCTGGATTGATAACTTTTTTATTAGTATATCTACCAACAATTCTATCTCTTAATGATTCAATAACTGTACCATCTGTATTATAGAATGTTTCAACTACAACACCTTCATCAGTACCACAATCTTCATATTTAACAATAATATCTTGTGATACATCAACTAAACGACGAGTTAAATATCCAGCATCGGCAGTCTTTAGGGCTGTATCAACGAAACCTTTTCTGATGGCATGGGTACCTGTAAAGAATTCAGATACACTAGCACCATCCATAAATGAAGATTTAATTGGAATTTCGTCTGGCTCACCAGTTGGTTTAGACATTAATCCACGCATACCTGCCATTTGGTTGTAGTTACTCATATTACCACGAGCACCTGAATCAATCATAATTGAAATTGGATTATCTTTATTTTCTTTAACAATATTTGAAAGTTCATCAGCGATTTGATTTTTAGCATCATTCCATGTACTAACAACTTTTTCATATCTTTCTCTATCAGTAATAAGGCCACGTTTAAATTGCTTATTTATTTGTGCAACTTTATCGGAAGCATTATTTAAAATTTGTTCTTTATCTTGTGATGGAATAATATCTCCAATACCAATTGATATACCTGATAATGTAGATTCTTTAAATCCTAAATCTTTCATCTTATCAAGCATAATTGAAGTTTCAGTTGTATGATATCTTTTATAAATTTGAGCAATTAATTTAGTTAATACTTTTTTACCAAAAGGTTTAACTAATTCCATTTCACTAATTGCTTCTTTTATATTTGTTCCCATTGGTAAGAAATACTTACTTGGAGTAATACCAGTAATATTTTCATCAGTACCTTCATTAATATATTGGAAACTGTCTGGGAATATTTCATTAAATTTTAATTTACCTACTGTAGTAACTAAATATTTTTTACATTGTTCTTCAGTAAATAACTTATGTTTAAATGATTTTGCAGGTATAGCAATTCTTGTATGTTGAGTGATTTCTCTTCTTTCATAAGCCATTAATGCTTCATTAGGATCTTTAAATACTCTACCTTCTCCTACTTCTCCTGCTTTTTCAATAGTAATATAATAGTTACCTAAAATCATATCTTGACCTGGAGTAACAATTGGATTACCATCTGATGGTTTTAAGATGTTGTTAGCACCTAACATAAGAATTCTTGCTTCTGCTTGAGCTTCTTTGCTGATAGGTACGTGAACAGCCATTTGATCCCCATCAAAGTCGGCATTAAATGCTGCACAAACAAGTGGATGAAGTCTTATTGCTCTACCATCAATTAATTTAGGTTCAAATGCTTGAATACCTAATCTATGTAATGTTGGAGCACGGTTTAACATAACTGGATGTTCTTTTATTTTTTCTTCAACAATATCCCATACTCTAGGATCTTGATTTTCAATCATTCTTTTAGCAGCTTTAATATTAGTTGCTATTTCTTTAGAAACTAAACCATTAATAACATGTGGTTTAAACAATTCTAATGCCATTTCTTTAGGAATACCACATTCATACATTTTTAAAGTTGGACCTACAACGATAACTGAACGACCACTATAGTCAACACGTTTACCAAGTAAGTTTTGACGGAATCTACCTTGTTTACCTTTTAGCATACTAGATAAGGATTTTAAAGGTCTATTTCCTGCTCCTGTGATATTTCTTCCACGTCTACCATTATCAAATAAAGCATCTACGGCTTCTTGAAGCATACGTTTTTCATTTTGAATAATTATTGATGGTGCACCTAATTCCATTAATTTTTTTAAACGATTATTTCTGTTGATAACACGTCTATATAAATCATTTAAATCGGATGTTGCAAATCTGCCACCATCTAATTGAATCATTGGTCTAAGTTCTGGTGGAATAACTGGAAGAGCATCTAGTATCATCCATTCAGGTCTATTTCCTGATTCTAATAATGCATCTAATACATCTAATCTCTTAACTAATCTTACTCTTTTTTGACTAGTTGGATCTTTAATTTCTGCTATTTCTTTATTAATTTTAGCAACTTCTTCTTCTAAATTAACTTGAGTAAGTAATTCCTTAATAGCTTCAGCACCCATTCCTACTCTGAAACTATTTCCATATTTTTCATAATATGCTCTATATTCTTTATCACTTATTGTTTGTTTTTTCTCTAAAGGTGCAGTACCCGGATCTAAAACAACATATGAAACAAAGTATAAAACTTCTTCTAGTTCTCTTGGTGACATATCAAGAACTAATCCCATTCTTGAAGGTACACCTTTAAAGAACCAAATATGTGAAACTGGTGTAGCAAGTTCGATGTGACCCATACGTTCACGACGAACTTTGCTTCTTGTTACTTCGACACCACATCTATCACAAACAATATTTTTATATCTTAATCTTTTATATTTACCACAACTACATTCAAAATCTTTAGTTGGTCCAAATATTTTTTCACAGAACAAACCATCTCTTTCTGGTTTTAAAGTACGATAATTTATTGTTTCGGCTTTTTTTACTTCTCCATAAGACCAAGATCTAATTCTTTCAGGAGAGGCAATTGATATTTTTAATCCTTCAAAATTATTAACATCCATTAATCTTCAGCCCCTTCCATAGCTTCCAATTCTTCAATTGGAGCGTCTTCTATATCATCAAAATCATCAAATTCATCTTCTTCATCTTCAACTATTTCATCATCTACAGGTAAATCTTCTGTAGTTTCAAATTCATTTGTTGATAAATAAGAATCTTCATCTGATGCTTCTAATTCTTTTAAGTCAACAAATTTTCCTTCTTCGTTTAGAACTGTTATATCAAGTCCTAAAGCTTGAAATTCTTTAGTCAATACTCTAAAGCTTTCTGGAATACCAGATGCAGGAATTGGAGTACCTTTTACTAATGATTCATAAACTCTAACACGACCTACAACGTCGTCAGATTTAATTGTCATCATTTCTTGTAATGTATAAGCAGCACCATAAGCATATAATGCCCAAACCTCCATTTCACCGAAACGCTGTCCACCAAACTGAGCTTTACCACCAAGTGGTTGTTGGGTAACTAATGAGTAAGGTCCAGTACTTCTTGCATGTAGTTTATCATCAACCATGTGATGAAGTTTAATCATATACATGATACCTACAGAAATACGATTATCAAATGGTTCACCAGTACGTCCATCATATAGAACTGTTTTTCCATCTTTGTCCATACCAGCTTCTTCCATCATTTCTTCAATATCAGAAATGTGAGCTCCATCAAATACTGGAGTAGCTACATATTCACCTAACTTCTTAGCAGCCATTCCCATATGTAACTCTAGAATCTGTCCTAAGTTCATACGAGATGGAACACCTTGAGGGTTAAGCATAATATCAACTGGACGACCATCTGGTAAATATGGCATATCTTCTTGTGGAAGAATAAGGGAAATAACACCTTTATTACCATGACGACCAGACATCTTATCTCCTACTTGAATCTTTCTCTTTTGAATAATATATACTCTGATTACTTTAGAAACACCAGCAGGTAATTCGTCATTATCTTTTCTTGAATAAATTTTAATATCATGAACAATACCATCTCCACCATGTGGAACTCTTAATGAAGTATCACGAACTTCACGAGTCTTTTCACCAAAGATAGCATGTAACAATTTTTCTTCACTAGTTAATTCAGCCATTCCTTTTGGGGTAACTTTTCCAACAAGAATATCTCCTTCTTTAACTTCAGTACCAATAGCTACAATACCATTCTCATCAAGATTCTTTCTTGCTTCTTCACTAACATTTGGAATATCTCTTGTAATCTCTTCTGGTCCAAGTTTAGTTTCCCTACATTGCATTTCATAGTCTTCCAAGTGAAGTGATGTATATTTATCATCTTTTACTAAGTTTTCATTTAATATTACTGCATCCTCATAGTTATAACCATTAAATGTCATAAATGCTACTGTAACATTTTTACCAAGAGCAAGTTCACCCATATCAGTACTATTACCATCAGCAATAATTGTTTTACCAGCTTCTACTTCTTCGCCAACTTGAACAATTGGACGTTGATGATTACAAATTCCTGAGTTTGCTAGTTCGAAGTTAGCCAAATAATAAGTATCTTCACCATTCTTAGTTTTTACTTTAATCTTTTTAGCGTCTACATAAGAAACAATACCATCTGCTTTAGCAACAATACAAACTCCTGAGTCTTTTGCTGCAATATGTTCAACACCAGTTCCAATATAAGGAGCTTCTGTTTTTAAAAGTGGCATAGCTTGACGTTGCATATTAGCTCCCATCAAGGCTCTATGAGCATCATCATGTTCTAGGAATGGAATACAACTTGTTGTTACAGATACAACTTGTTGTGGTGATACGTCAATATAATCAACTTGTTCTGGTTTAGCAAGAATATTCTCGTCACGGAATCTTGCAGATACTTGTTTATCTATAATTACATTATCTTCATTTGTATTTACTGTAGATTGACTGATTATATAGTCTTGTTCTTCATCAGCTGTTAAATAATCCACATGTTCTGTTATCTTACAATTTTCAACTTTACGATATGGAGTCATTATAAATCCATATTCATCAATCTTAGCATAACTTGCAAGTGAAGTAATAAGTCCGATATTTGGTCCTTCAGGTGACTCTATTGGACAAATTCTACCATAGTGACTTGAGTTAACGTCACGAACATCCATACCAG
>OGPT01002276.1_pt1 | contig 15883 bp, 19 predicted proteins | sample 1552951 | NCBI WGS metagenome assembly OGPT01 (sample SAMEA2580224, study PRJEB22360) | human gut metagenome | biome: human gut; feature: human-associated habitat; material: faeces | place: Denmark | collected 2008/2010
TAGAGAACGCTTGACTTAATTGGGTAATTGAGTTAGTAACCTGTTCAGTTGTTCCACCAAAACCTAGGATACCATCATTTAATGCCTTGAATACACTAACTGACTGTGGCATATTTCCATTAAGTGAAGAAGTTAACAGTTGTACACCAGAAACAGCACTATCAAGAGGTGTAGGTAAGCCGTTAATAGCACTCTTCAAGTTTTCCATCTCTTTTGTAACTACACTGGTTTTAACACCCATGTTTTGGAAGTTACGAGTTGAGTTATTCAGAGTATCAATACGTTTAATAGCACCCTCAACGTTAGAGCTAATTAATGAGAATGCTTTACCAGCTATATTAGAGGCAATAGAACCCACAAAAGTACCCATAGCAACTGTTCCGGCACCGATTTTCTTAGTTAAACCGCCCATCGATGAACTAGCTCCGCCTAATGATGATGTACTAGCCGTTGCCAATTGAGCTTTTAATTTAGTAGCTTCACTCTCAGCCTTTGCAATATCGTTTGTTAACTTTTGAGCTTTTGCAGAGTTTGCGTCAAAGCCGGGACTAGCCTTTAAATTAGCTAACTCTTGTTTTAGTAACTTAGCCTTTGCTTCTGTGGCTGATAATTGGTTACCTAATGCTTGTAGCTTGCCTTTAAGAGCCGAAGTATCACCTGTTAATCTAAAAGCAGTATCTAGGTTTTTAGCTTGTGTACTCATAGAACGTATATCAGAGTTGACACCAGTAATTGCTTTCGTAACACTGGTAGCGTCCGCCCCGAATTTAAGCATATAGCTCGTTGTGTTTGCCATATAATACATTTCCTTTCTTTTGTCAATACTTAATTATAGCATAAAAAAAAGACCCCGTAAAGGAGCCTTTTTCAACTATCCCAAACTCTTAAAATCCGTTGGTGTGAGAATCTTAGTCTTATATGTGTCAAATACTGAAGCGTTTTTTGATGTGCGTTCTACGATGAACTGCTTAATGTTACCGACAGTGTCAAATGAACGACCAGCAACAGTCAAAGTGCGAGTATAAACCTTTGGATTGATTTCATCTTCGTCTTCATCGTCACTTTCTGTGTAAGCCGTTGATGTAGCATTGTAATAAACTTCAAGCTTTTGGGTAGTTGTGCCATCGGCTGATTGAACTGTCAAAATACGTTGAATGTCAAACGTTGGGTACCCACCACCATCAACATATCCACCATTAACCAACTTATAACCCATTTGAGCCATTTCAGTTTCATTATATTGCAAGTTATCCATTTCGATTGTCAACGTCTTAGGGTTAACAAGTGACATGTGTGTGGTAGCGTCAGCATAGATTGTTTTTGTGTCTTGATCTACTGATGGAGCAAACTTTTGAACACCAGTTGAGTTTACAAAACCAGTCGTTCCGCCTTCGGTAGTACTTGCCATAGCAACCTGTTCAGAACCATGTGTAATTTTACGTGTATCATACATAATTGATTAATTCTCCTTAATTTAAGATACTTTCATTGTAGCATATTATCACCATTTTTGCAAGAAACTTTTACCTTGTCCTCTTTTGAAACGGTCTAGGAACCCTTGATGTTTTCCTCTTTTGTTAACAGAATTTACTACTTTCATATAACTATCACGAGGAACCAGTGTAGCTCCGTATTTGCCACGGTTTAATGTCATAGTAGACCTCATACGACCTGTTTTGATCGGAGCAGTTGAACGCCATACTGATAATGCAGATGTCATGTCACCACTTGCTTGTTTTGCTACCTCATCTCGTTTTTCTAATATTTTAGCAGTCATAAGCCGTGGTGGTAATTTAGTTAAATCGGATATGTCTATTTTTCTAGCACTCATAATATTAACACCTGTCTATTGAATGCAGTCATTTCATTTAAGTGGTCGTCTCTCTCAACTTCTGCAACCTGTTCATAACCCAACTTGGCTAGTTCTTCGGTAACGTTCATTGAGTTGTTAATGTAAAGAGCCAATGTTACTCGCCAGAAATGAGGTCTAGCGTCAGCCAATCCTTTTTCATGAGTATAGGTTAAGACCGCCATTTTATCATCGATTGTTTGCATTTCGTTTTCGCCGGCATACCATTCTAGTTCCGTAAATAGAGGTGATAGTTCATCATAGTATGGTTTTAGTTTGTCTTTAAAATCTGCCATTAAATGATCACCTCCCCTTTTACTCGTCCGAATGTCTTTTGTGAAACATTGCTCAAACGATACTTTTTACCATTACTAATCGTCACACTATCAAAGTTAATAAAGTCGTCAATATTACCAGAAAATTCAATAGTACCCATTAGCCGTACGTTATTCTGGAATTGATACCATGCCTTTTGTTTTGTGCTAGGATTATATAGATACCCTTTCACTGTTCTGGGTGGCACATCACTGGAGTTCTTTTTTTCCAATTTAAATACTCTCATTTTACCCAGCATATCTAATCGCCTCCTCTAGTGTTGCAATGTTAGACGTATGCCATTTATACATGCTTGCACTTAAATCGCTACCATACTCCGCCATAAATACAAACTCTTGACAATATGAGCCGAGGATGTTGTTTGAAACGTCCTTTTGCACAATTGGGTTTATTAATTCGGCTTGTGTTAGTGCTTGCTTTTCTAACATCGCTAAGTGAGCAGTCCAAGCACTATAACTCTCATCATCTAACTGTAAAATCTCTTTATAATCGAATATCATTGTGTCACCTCCTATCAACAAATTATACCATAAAAAAAAGCCCTCGTCTAGAGAGCCTTTATATTTTACTTTTGCCAACAATCGCCTTGCCAACAATCGCCTTGTCAACCAATGCTATGTCTTCCGGCGTTACGCTAAAACCTCAGCATAGATAGCCTTGTTAGGTGCTTTTAATGAGCCGGCAACATATGCACGACTTTCGATTACCTGAGAGTTAGTGTTGATTACGAATGATGATAACGTTTCAATACCAGAACCAGAAAAACCAATCAAGTATGAGTCAGTATCAACGATAACAATTGGGTTCTTTTCAGGTAAGCGATTAGTACGAACAAGCTTTCCACCCAAGTCCAAGTTACCAGTAAACATTGCAACAGACCATGCGTCACCAGTTAAAGCTAACTTAGCCCATGCGTTTGGTGAGATGAATACTGTTGGGTTATCAGCGTCAAGTGAGGCGATGTCTGTGATCAAACGTTCTTTTAAAGCTTGTCCATCGTAATTTTTTGCTAATGTTGTTTTGGTAGCCAATGTGTCACCGATGATTGGACGAATAGCCGTGAATGCTGTACTATCTTCGTTCTTAACACCACCAACCAAAATAGCTTGTGAGATACGTTGCAACACATACTTAGGTAATTCTTCAAGTACATAAGACACCAATGCTCCACCCTTTAAGTAAGTCATGTGATCCAAACGTTGCAACTTGTAGATAGCCTTAGGGAAGATGTCACGTGATTCCAAAGCCAATGTTTGGACTTTCTTTTCAACGTTAATCGTATGTCCCCATGCGCCGTCAGCATTTTCATTAGGGTCGATAATTAATGAGCCGGGTTCGATGTTGAATACTGGTGAGAATTGTGAGAAAACACGGTCGGTACGCAATGTGTCTTCGATAGCACCAATAATCTTCTTTGGTAAAATATCATCTTCATTAACGTCCTGTGTAATGGCTTGTTCTGAACGTTCTGAGACAATATCCTTCCACTTACGACTAAAAGTTTCTGTGTTACCTTGTGTTTCTAGAGCTAATTTGGCGTACAATTCAACCGCCTTAGATGTGCTTAAAAATTCAATTCCCATATCATAGGTCTCCTTTATTTTTCATGATACGTTTATTATATCATAGTATTATTAATAGTGCAAGCTGTCGAATGCCATTTCTTCGTCCAATGACAAGCTACGGCGGTCAACATGTAGCATAAATGATTGTAGCGTTGCAATTTGTTCTTTTAGTGATTGAACTTCTGCGTCCTTATCATCAGCCTGTTTATTGTCTCCCTTTGGTTTATCATCTTTTGGTTTAGCCTCGTCAAAGCCCTTCTTCAAATCAGCGATGGCGTCTAATACGTCTTGTAATGTTGGGGCTTCTTTATCATCAGCCGGTTGTGTCTTAGGTTCTTCGTCCATTTTATCGTCCTCTTCTTTCTCGATTGCTTGCTTAACAATTTCTGCGGTAGCCTTAGGGTCGGCAGGTGTAGATGTTAATGATAATTCGAGTAAATCAATACTATCAATATTACCCTCAGTGTCAATATTATCTACTCCAAAACCAATTGACACATAGTTAGTACCAGCTTCAATTCCCTCTAACAACAAATCACGATCAGGTGCGTTTTTAAATAATGAACCCTCATAGTGTAATCCGTCATCATCAACAGCCGTCATAGTGACAGAACCAATTGATGGTTTATTCCAATCATGAGATAAAAGAAGAGGTACAGTTTTACCGACTACTTCTTTACCAGCGTCTTGAGTCACTGTAATCCCAGAACGTGTCATCGTGAGAGAGTTAGCAATACCTTTAATTTTACCACTGTCACTCTTCTGAACTTTGGTCGCTAATGTTGCTATCTTCATTCGTAGTGTCTCCTGTCTTTAATTTTTGGTTAAGCTCATCATCATTTAAAGCAACGGCGTTCTTATTACTCCAAATAATCTGTCCGTAACCGCCCTCAAATGGCTTTAATCCTAGTTTAGCACGAACGTCATCAGATTGCAAGTATCCGTTATAAATACCCTCTTTTGCCATTTGTGTGAAGCTCTCTAATGTGGCGAATTGCATAAGGTCTAAGATTATAGAAATATGACCGCCATTAGTATAAGTATAATAATCTAATAATTCAAAGTTTAATAATTCTTCTAATGCGCCGATGAGTGGCTGAAGATGTTTTGCGTAAAATGCTCGATAATCTTCTTCGGTATATTCTCCCGATAACATTTTAGGCGACAAGTGCAAATGCTCGTAGATTAAAGTCTTCAAATCAGATAAAGCAACACCATCGGGTTCAGTAACATTACTGTGATCTTTAGTACTCTCATTCTCAAACGTAAAGAACTTACCATGTTTTTGAATTTGATTGTCAGCTGTTTGAAGTCTATTATCCATTGTTTGTTGTGCTTGTGGATTATTAGGGTCTTGTTCCCCTTTCATAGCTTTCAATCTACTTTGTATTTCGATAACTGATGTAGTGTGTCGAGTACTTAATGTATGAATGAGATTTGTATATTCTTCGGTTAGTCGACTAGGTAATTCTAACTTTAAGTGTTTATAATCATATCGCTTATAACCAAACTCAGCATTTCGTGACATATAAATCTTTGAAACTTGCTTTGCGTCTTGTGGTTTAACGATTTTATAATATACATATCCTCGCTTCAAGATAGAGTATGCAAATTCAAACAACATCTCATTAGCCGTGATATCATCATTAGGCTTCAAGTTCAAAAGATAGTCTAATTTCTGTGTGTTAGATGTGTTATCAAATACGAACTTAACCTTTGTAAACTCAACTGCAATAAACTCCGCTACGTTATTAAATATATCAAAGTCCATCATATTTGGGTCTAAAAAGATTGAGTTTGTTAAATTGTTAGTTACAGGCACAACATAATCAGGTGTGCTATTTATTTTTGTATTAATATCATCAAATTGTGACATATAGTTTTCTCCTTACCATGCTATTCCAGTATCTTCGTCTTGTAATTCCCAAACATAATAAGCTTGAATAGTAGCAAGAACTGGATCAATTTTATCAACAGCTTTTTGTTTGTTAGGGTAAATATTATTGTTGGCGTCTATCTTAACTCGTAGATTATTCAAAGCCCATAGTAACAAATCATCGTCACTTTGGAAGTCTCCTCCCGCAATTCTGGCTTTAACCGTCTTGAGAGGTTGTGATAAACTCATAACATTTTGTCTAATTTTAGTGTACATACCCTCGCCATAATCCTGTGTAACTCTACGTTGATAGGCTTTACTAAAGAATGCATCTCCACCAAAACCAATTGGCATTAATCTGTTCTCTTGAATGTAATCATCTAACCACTTATAAACTTCATCTTGGTCGATTGCAGAACCTTTTGTTAGGATAAGTGAACCCTCATTTATTAAACGAACATACATAAGTCGTTGTGCCTTGCTAGTTTTGTTCTCGAATGTGTTTTCAGGTAAGAATGCAAAGTTACGTGTTCTAAGTTTGTTCTCATTACGCCACATGATTGAAATAGCCGTCAAGTCCTCAACCTCAGAGAAGTCACTACCGATTGTTACCTCATTACCCCACTCAACATCTTGTATCTCACGAGTTGCTTCAAGTTCGTCAGTCGTAAATAGTGCATTAAATGATGACTGTGGAATATTGAAACTCTTGGCTAGTATCTCGGCTTGTGCGACTGGGTTACCTTGAGTTTTAGCTAACATATCTTTAATAATCTGAGGGTCTGATATATTACGAACAAATGGCATTGCTTTCTCGTATAAATCAGGATTGGTTACTTCTTCCACATCGTCCATCTTATAAATCATAGGAAATGTAGACCAGTCCTCAATATCACCGGCTAGTATTTTTTCCCACCGCTTATAATAATCATCAAAGACACTATCTCTAACTTGTCCGTTGGTTGATATATAAACTGTGGTAAAGCCTGTTTTCTTTCGTTTAGGAGCAGAAGACTTACGAACGTTTTCAATTACGTTTATATGGTAACTATGGAACTCATCAAATATTGCTAGACGAACGTTTGTGCCATCTAATGTGTTATTATCCATTGCTCTAATTTCTATTTGTGAGTTAGTTGGAGCGTATTTGATTTTTCCTAAGATTGGTTTTAGTAGTTCATGTTTTTTTAGATCACCCAATACACTACGTTCATCACCAGCCATTTCACTAGCCGTTCGGAAAGTTTCATGTGACTGTTTGATAGAATTTGATAATACGATAACATCATTACCTTTATAAGAACCAACCATCATAACAGCTAGGGAAAGTGCAGCCATAAAGGTAGACTTACCAGAACCAGCACCAATAACCAAACCAATATCGTTAATTATCTGCCGGTGAGTGTTAGGGTCAACAAAACCGAACAATTCTAACCAAAACTTTTGCTCAACCTGAAGTCTCATAGGGTGACTTTCTTCATCGTCACCTTTTTGCAAGTATATGAAACCCTCTATAAACGATATTAATGCTTTTGGGTAAGTATCATCATATTCAAATTTGTTTAGGTATTGTGGTATTCGGTCAAGAGCTTGTTTCGCCTCAATAGACATTGGTTTTCCCGCCCTAACCAGCTTTAAATATTCATAATACCATTTCATCTATTGCCCTCCTTGTCATTAATATGCTAATTATAACACAAAAAAAGAACCCTCGCAATACACAAGAGTTCATACTAGTATCTTTGTTAACGGGGTGACGTCCTCGGGTTGTTCGTCTCGTTGAGTTGGAGCCAGATGCCATACTGGGGAATGATTTTTATGCGCACAGGAATTTCAAACAAAACCTTATGTATATTATATCATTATCCTAATTTAATTGCAAACCCATCTTTAATTTTCTTCTCGAGTTCTTCTGCATCTGATGAGCCGGTGTCTTTTTGTGCTTTCAGAATACGTTCTTGTGTAAGCTTGTCGAAGTGGTCTGGGTACATCTTTTCAAACAACGAGAGAGTTGCCTTTAAATCATTCTGGCGTGTCTCAGTTACTTCTCTTACTTGAATTTTATCTCCACTATCTTCGTCAACTTCATAGAACTTTTTAGTGGTTGTGTTGTTTTGGTTTAAGAATGTGAAGAATGCGTCTAGGACATCCTCCGGTATAGCACTACCATTGAATTTTGGTGTTTTCATATATTACCTCATTTCTCAAATTCTTCTAACAATTTTTCTATTAATTTGAATAAATTTGGCATTTTTAGATTTTCTGTTTCCATTAATTCTAAAACTAAATATAAAAATAAACCAAAAATGTATAGTGGTATTGCACCTATTAAAATCGGTATTAATAAAATAAAGTAAATTGTTTTCATTATATATTTCATAGTCAATCCTCCTAACTGAAATTATAAAATCTACTTGACATGTGTAATGGTACATATTTAGATGTTGATTTTTTTAAAGCTGAGAACGTTTTGATACTCTCTTGCTTTGATGTGTGACGAACCATATTAGCAAACACATTATACTTATATCCCACTTGGTCTAAATATTCAGGGAACTTTAACCAACGATTGTCAAAATTGGCTTCAAGAGCGTAAACATCAGCGTCTTTAGCATGTTCGAATATATCTTCACGAGTAAATGTTTCATATAAGCCGTTGACATCTGTTGCGTATACTAATTTCTCTTTGGTTGCCTTTTCTGTAATGATGAAACTATGACATTCAACATCATGAGCCACGAGAAATGCTTCAACCTCAAATTCGGCTGTTTCGAATGTTCCTCGGTTAGTATGTATCTTGATTGTTGGCATAACTTTAATTAAACGAGATAACCCACTTTCGTTTGCATGATCTCCGTGTGAGTGTGTTATAAATAATTCATCAGGGTCTTTTAAATCATATTTTTCTAATAACGTATGCCATTTTTTAAACGATAACCCAAAATCTAATGCGATGGTTTCGTTCTCTCCAGTTACTATCGAAGCGTTACCCGATGAGCCGGTTGCGAGGACTGTTAATTTCATACTTTAATTCCTCCCTTGTAAAAATGACTAGCCGTTAAGCCAGCCATTAATGTTATTCCTCATCGTTTTCAGCGTCATAATAGAAGTTTGAACCAGCCTTCTGACGTACGAATGTAATTTCTTGCCCCTCGAGTTCCTTAAATTGTGAAACTCCTAACATGTCTAGCAAACGGTCTTTCTTAGCTTTAAGTGCGAACATTCGCTTACTTTTTTCATCAAATACTGAGTAACCACGAACGACTGTAAATTCTCCACCCTTTTCCATTTCAACAATAACGGCAATCTTAGAACCATTATCTACGACTTCCTTAACTTTACCAGCCACAATAGCTTTCTTTGCTTCTGATGGTGTTGGAAATGGCTTGTCTAATGTGAAACCATTATGTCGCTTACCTTTTTTGTCAGTATAATCATATTCATACACTTCTTGTTCTGGGTTCTTTGTTAAATGTTCATCGAGAGATTCTAAATCTTTAACCCCAAATTCTGAAAGCTTATTTTCGATATAGTCAGTGTTACCCATCTTAACTTCAACAACGTCACCATCAACATCAAAGTACATAGCCATTTTGTCTTGACCGTTTTCATTTGAAATTTGTGAAAAAATAAAATTACCTTTTGTCATATATGTTCTCCTTATTATTTAGAAATTACTGTAAAACCAAATGAACGATTGTTGTTAACGTTTGAACGAGTCCATTCTACTAATTTATATTTACCGACTAACAAACCACCTACTAATTTAAATAATTGTTTCATATGTTATCTCCTTGTTTTTAACTGATAAATATATTGTAGCACATGAATTTAAGTATTACAACACTTTCTTCCAGCTTTCTAACTTCTTTTCAGCTAATTCGATGTAATAACTATAATCTAAATCAGCCGGTGGTTCTTTTGGTAGCTCATAGTTGGCGATTGACATTTGCTCCGGCGTATCTGGGAACTTAGCATTTTCTAAGTCTCCCACTTTTTCTTTGAGAACCTTACCACCAGATTTTGTAGCGTAAGTACGGTTTACTTCGTTATCAAATACTTTACCATTCTCGTCTACCATTTTACCAGTCTGTGTTGATGATTTCATAGATTTTAGAGTAAAGCAATAGTCTCTGAACTCACCCTCTTGTACCGTTATAATAAATGGTCGATCATAAACCAACTTTTCAACTAACATGTGATCTATGATTGTTGGCTTTGAGGCTTTGGTTACGTCTACCCCATTTGCCTGACCTACTGCACCACCTTTTAACTTTAACTTATCGTTTTGTTTAACTGCTATATAATTATTGACATCTCGTTGAATTAAGCGCTTGAATGATGATACTTCTAATTGTAGTTTAAATTCGTCTTCCCATCGTTGTTTGATATTGTCTAGTGTCTCTTGTGTAACGTCAGGGTAAGGTTTAAATGCTATACCATCTGTGTTGACTTGATAAACATTTCCCACGAGATCAAGATGATTAGCTAGGTTATAAATAGCAACCATACCACTAACATTGACACGAATAGCAGACTTTGGATTATATAACTTTGATGATTGGAGACGTAACAAGCCGTAGACTGAGTTGATGATAATTTTTTGTGTACCAGCTAATGGATTACCCAACGCCTTGTTTTTTAGACGCTCTTTGACAAGATTTCTAAACTTATTTGTAACTTGACCTAACAAATTATCTCGTAGCATAATATTAGGGAAATGAGAACCACTATCCCATTGCTGAACATCAGTCTCATCAACCACGTCATAAACAATCTTTTTAGTACCACGTTTATTTGTTTCAATTCTACCTTTAGCTGAGTGTAGACCACCAAACCCCCAAGTATAAACCATACCATGATCTTCCATAACGAGAGACGTCCATTCTTTACGCATAACTTTCTCACGTTCTGCTTTTGTTTTTAAGTGTGATATTTCAGGACTAACTTTCAAGGCATTTTCCAAGAATAATTTAACACCAGTTGGAACACCGTATATGTCAGGGTCTTCTGGTTCAAAGTTTTCCAGTTTATCACGACCCATTAAGTATGAAGCAGCCGTTGACCCATTAGAATAGTTAATTGATGTTTTAGATGTGCTGTATTCCTTAACTAAAAGCTCTTTACCATCGAAATAATCTTTTCTAGTCTTATATAGTTTGATGGTGGCTCTTAAATCTTGAATATTATAGTGGCACACCTCAAGTATCTGTTCAATTGTAAACACATCTTTATAATCAAACGGTATGGAACTCTCTTCAACTGCCATACCCGACATTGACTCGAACTTCTTTAATGAAAAACCAGGTTGCATTTGTTCTTTAGTATCTAGGTTTAAGAAGTCGATGAATTGAGATGGTCGTTTTTTAATAACACTGTCTGATTTTAATTTTATATAATTTGTTGGTCTATTTTGTAGTATATCCTCAATCAAAAAATTATCGTATGCTTTATTATTAAAACCAACAAATACATAATCACCATTTAGGAGGCTCTCATTTGCTCTCTCACGAACTTTACCAACGTTTAAGTATATTTGTACTCCATCAACTTCAAATACGTTAGATGGAAGATTAGGGGCGTTTACAATAACATACCCTTTCCCGTCTTCATCTAACAAACCAACTAAGTTCATTTTTTCAAATACTTCAATATCGTAAAATAGTTTTTTCATAATCTTTTTTCTCCTAGCACAAATTTATATTTACAGGTGTGCTAATTTCTGCCTTGTTTTTATAGTAATACAATTTAATTATCTTGTCATGGGGTTTCTAATTGAGTGGTAAAACTGTGTTGGTTCTTCCTCTTGATAATTAATGCCGTCAGCGTCCCACTTTATAATGGCGTCTCTTGCGTCCTCATATACCATACCACGACGAACGACCATTGTGTAGATGAGTTTGCGATAACTAGATGAACGACCACCAACCTCAAACTGTGGAACTTTCTTTAAGTAATTCTCGATATTATGTTTCGTAAAGTTTGACTTAGGAGCTTCGACCGGCTTGTCTTCGTACACCCTTAATAATTCAAAACGTTTTGGAGATGGTCCTAATTGTTCGAGGAATGGTTTGTTTAAGTCTAATCCATCAAAATAATAAAATGGTAACGTTGTAATTAGATTATCTTTACTAAATATGTCAACACCATCAATTATAGCATTGTCACCAGTCTTACGAATATTTAAACCATAAGTATTCTGATAAAAGCGATGTTCGTTAGTTGAATTGTCTTTATAAGCCGTGATAGTTGCGTAATGATCAAAGTTTGCAATAAAGTTCTCAATCCCATTAGCTCCACCTTCGTGATCTGCGTCTAAATCAACAACCACAAACTCACCGTGTGGTACAATTCCTAACCCGTATCCCTTATCTAATGCCCTATCTACTTGCTCAATTGTCAAACGTTTACTTTGCCAACCTTTATAATTAGGGTATTTCTTTTTAGGCTTGAGCGCCACCACATGTATTCCTTGATTGATAAAATAATGTGCTAATTCTTTAATCATTCATCAACCCTTTCATATCCCCATATCGTTTTATTATCAATCTTTTTACGTAATCTAGTCCAACCACCCATATTAGCCATATAATAAGCAATCTTACGACCCAATGCTGGGTTATTAGCAAAATTCTTAACATCTAATGCGTTTTCAATTATAGAACGTGTAGAAATGAATGTTATTTGAGGATTATTATCTAAATATTCCCTAACAGACTCTTCTTCGGGTGTAATATATTGAGATGGTGATTGTACTTCGTTTAATTCCTCTTGTGTCAACAACTGGTCTTGTGTCAGCTCTTCGTTTTTTCCAAACTCGTGCATTGCTTCGCCTAAAATTTGCTGAACATCTTCTTTAGTCATGTCAGAAACGTCTTTCGTACGTTTTTTAGAGTCAACAACCATAGTCATAAAACGTCTGTTACCTGTCTTGTCTCTCAAATACTCATGGTTATTTGTAGATCTAACTAGAACAAAACCCTTTGGATAATCACGACTACTTCTGGCGTATGCTTTACGAACACTAATGCTTGTCTTTGAGATGAATGACTTTAATTCTTCAAAACTAGTCTTGTTTGTTATTGTCATTTCATCATCATTGATAATTAGGTTCTTCGTCATCTCTAATAAGCTATCTTTATCTGAAAATGAACTAATTGAGTCAGTATAGAATTGCCCAAAACCGGCTAATTTATACATAATCCATGTTTTACCAACACCCTGACCGCCCACTAAGTCTAAAACACGATCGAACTTGATATATGGGTTCTTTACTTTCATGACAAGACCCTCGAAAAATATTCTTGTCATCTTAACCGTAATTTTATTGTCTTCTGCTCCAAGATAATCAATAAATACCCGATCCATTCGCTTCAAACCATCATAAGCCGTGAATGCCTCTCTAAAATAGTCTTTGGCTGGATTGAATGGATTATTACGTGCCTCATTGACAAGGGCTTCATACACACTGGCTGAACTATAACTGATATCGTAATTCTTTGAGATGTGAACATTAATATAAGACTCTACACCCTCAATATTGTAGCCCTTAGGATATTGACCCAAGTTTCGTGACATATATATCTTGTCGGATACCTCGTTATATGAAAACAATCCTCTTAATGTGTCATCGTGGTGTAGTATCTGACTAAGGTTGTATGGTGTAGCTTTTATATTACCTTTGGAAGTCTTTTGTAATTTAGCAAGCAAGTCATCATGGTTCTTTTTTGCTTCAACCGTGCCCCAATCAATTACATTAGGTGTTTCCTCTTCGGGTGGCATATTATTTTCTAACGTGCTTAATTCTTCTTCGTTCATATCTGTTTTCCTCCGTCGTTGATAAAATAAAAAAGCGCCCATCTTCGTATTGAAAATGGACGCCAATTGTGTACTTGATTTAATTGTTGTGGGAAGCGGGGAGGTGTATCTGAACCGTAGATAGAACAAGACCGTAAGGCGTTGGCCTTACGGTCTGTTGTTGGTGGAGATAAGCGGGATCGAACCGCTGACCTCTTGAATGCCATTCAAGCGCTCTCCCAGCTGAGCTATACCCCCATGGAACCGGAAGCCCTTGATTTTACTGGACTTCCGGGATATTAACTTTTTAGATGCCGCGTTGCGATTGCGGGTTGCTTTACTGGTGACTTGCTCTCCCAGCTGAGCTATACCCCCATATTCACTTGCGTCGTTTGCTCACCGCAACTGACTTGGTCAGTATAATACAAAAGCCCGCATTTGTCAACACCTAATTGCAATAATTTTCAGGGAAATTTTCGTTCCCGCTGATATGCCTTCCTCCACCGAGGGGGGAGGGCGCAGACGCCCTCCCTCTTTCGCTCAGTTCAGCACAAAACGCATGGACACCGGATTGTGATCCGACCACGCAAAGCCCGTGTCCTCCACCACAGCCTGCTCCACGGTGACGTTGTCCGACACCACGAAGCCGTCCACCGTCAGCACGTACTGTCCCTCGTGATACGGAGCGTCGGCGTTGCGGCAGCTGGGGACGGGGTTCGTCTCGTCCAGCGGAGCCACCAGCGACAGATTGGTGCCGTCCCAGATGCCCTCCGGCAGGGGCTGCGCCCAGGTGTAGCCCTCGGCAGAGCCGCCGAAGATCTCCTCCGACTGGCCCAGCAAATCTTTATTGAAGTCGCCGCCGGCAATGCACCAGTTGCCCTTTTCATACTCCGCCTGCATATCCGCCCGCAGCAGCTCCAGCTGCTCCACAGCGATGGTACCGTCGGAGGTGTAGGCGGACAGATGGACATTATACAGCACCAGCTCCCGGCCGTCGGCGGCGGGGATGCGGTGGACGCTGTAACACCGATCCAGATCCACCAGCTTCATCACACCGGCCTCGATGGGCAGCTCCACCCGCCGGGCCTCGGTGATGCCGAAGGAGGAGAGGGTCAGCAGGCCCGACACGGACTTGCCGTGGGGCTGGTCCAGCGGGTAAAACAGATACGGCGAGTCGTAGTTCTGCGCCCAGATATAACCCAGCCCCGGCAGCTGCGCCGTCAGCATGGCGGCCTCATCCACGTGGTAACTGCGGGTGGAGTCCCGGTCCACCTCCTGCAACAGGTACAGGTCGGCATCCTGCTGCTGCAAAAACGCCCCGATGCGCTCGATATTGGCGGTAAGCCGCTCCTCAGACCATGCACGGGACTCCGTGCCGCCGTCCATGAAGAAGCCGTAGTCCTCCTCGTAGGCGCCGAAGCCGATGTTGTAGGACAACACGGTGTAGGGCGTGTCCGTCCGGACGGCTGCTGCGCCGCCGTCGGAGGGTGTCAGCGCCATGTTGCCGATGCGGTGATAGTCGATGAATACGTAGGCCACGTAGCCGCCCACGATGAGCAGGATCGCCAGTAGGACGCACAGCGCGGCCTTCAACCATTTTTTCACGTTCAGGGGCCTCCTTCATTTTGCATTGTTTACATTTTTGTCAGCTTATAGTATACTTGCTTTTATCGTATTTGAAAAGAGGGAATCCAGTTGAAGAAGATCGTGATACGCTTCAATGCACCGGTGATCCTGACGTTTGCCCTGCTGAGCCTGCTGGCCCTGCTGCTGGGCAACTGGACCAACGGCGCGACGACCTACCAATATTTCTCCGTGTACCGCGCATCGCTGTCTGACCCGCTGACCTACGTGCGGTTCTTCGGCCACGTGCTGGGCCACGCGGACTACGAGCACTATATGAGCAACATGCTGCTGATTTTGCTGGTAGGGCCGGGGCTGGAGGAGAAGTACGGCAGCGGCACCATGGTCTGGACCATCGCACTGACCGCCCTCATCACGGGGTTGGTGCACTTTGTGTTCTTCCCCAACACCGTGCTGCTGGGGGCCAGCGGCGTGGTGTTCATGATGATCGTGCTGTCCTCCTTCACCGCCATGCGCCGCGGCGAGATCCCCGTCACGCTGATTTTGGTGGTCATCTTCTATCTGGGCGGCGAGATCATGGACGGGCTGTTCAAGCAGGACAGCATCTCCCAGATCACCCACATCGTGGGCGGACTGTGCGGTCTGGTGTTCGGCTTTACCATCCGGCGGGGCAGGAGGTAGCGCCATGTGGATACTCATCGGTGTCACGGCGGCGCTGCTGGTGTGTGACCGCGTGCTGAAGGCGCTGGCCCGCAGCGAAAAGCTGCGGTACCGCGGGAAGCTCCTGCAGCTGACGCATCTGGAGAACCCGGGCTTCTTTCTGGGCAAGGGCAGCCGCTATCCCAGGCTCCTGCGGTGGGTACCGCTGGGGATCTG
>OGPT01002278.1_pt1 | contig 15867 bp, 10 predicted proteins | sample 1552951 | NCBI WGS metagenome assembly OGPT01 (sample SAMEA2580224, study PRJEB22360) | human gut metagenome | biome: human gut; feature: human-associated habitat; material: faeces | place: Denmark | collected 2008/2010
GCGGTTCACGGTATCGTGGAAGATTTGGCCGGTAATTTATGGATTAGTACAGGCAACGGCATAACTTGCATTGACCGGCTTTCCGGAAAGACAATTCAGTACACATCTCGCAATGGTTTGCAAAACGATGAGTTTTCGGATGGAGCCTATTTCCGAGATAATGAAATGGATGTCTTTTTCGGGGGTGTGGCAGGTTTCAGCTATTTCAATCCGGAAGAAATGCGCCTGCGTAATTTTGAGCCCGAAATCAGGCTTGCCGGCTTGCGGATCAACAACAAGGAGTTGAATGTTTATGATCGGGTGAAAACGAACGTGCTGAACTTAGCCTACGACGAAGCCCATGTGTCGTTAACATTTTGTGTCGGCGATCTGATCAACAATGAAAACTGCGTATTCGCATATCGAATCGCCGATTTTTCAGATGCATGGATCTACAATGGAAGCAACCCCACCGTTTCCATCACCCGACTGCCGCCGGGGCGTTACCAGCTCGAGGTGCGCTATACAAACGGAGACCGTGTGTGGAGTAAGTCAACGTCCATGTTCGAACTGCATGTAGGGCATCCATGGTGGTTCAGCGGGTGGGCTATTTTCGCTTATTTCGTTTTGTCGGCACTGATCACAGCGATCGTCTATTCAGTCATTCGCAACAGAATCCGGTTGAACCGGCAACTTTTGTTGGAGCATATCGAAAAACGGCAGCAACAAAAGATGCACGAATCACAACTCAACTTCTTCGAGAACATCGCTCACGAGTTCTTCACGCCGTTGACCCTGATTTACGGTCCCGCACAGCAGTTACTCGAACGAGTGGAACTGGATAACTATGCAAAGCGGTACGTGCACCTCATCAAAAATAATGCTGATCGAATGCAGCAGTTGCTCAATGAGTTGATGGAGTTCCGCAAGGCAGATTCCGGACATACGGTTCTCCGTGCAGAAACTATCAATTTGAGTTCCATGCTCAATTCCATCGTAGACAATTATACGGAGATAGCAGGTGAAAGCAGAATCGAACTATCGGTGCATATCGGTGGGACAGAACCTTTTACAACGGACCGGAATGCACTGGAAAAGATCATTTTCAATCTTCTTTCCAATGCATTCAAATATACGCCGGAAAAAGGATATATCCGAATCTGGCTCAATATGCAACCGGACGGCTCCATTCGGTTCCGTGTACGTAATTCCGGACGGGGCCTTACAGAAAAGCAGTGTGCCGAGGTATTCAACAGGTTCCGGATTTTCGAACATACCCAACAACGCCATGCCATAAGTACGGGAATCGGGCTAAATCTTACCAAGGGGCTTACCGAACTGCTCGGCGGACGGATTTCAGTGGAGAGCCGGTTAAATGAATATGTTGAGTTCCAAGTCATCGTTCCGCCCATGCCGCTTCCTGATGTAACGCCTGTACAACCGACACAGGAAGCAGGCGCCCTCCATGTGCCGAAAATGCAGATCGAACAAACGCGTTTTACGGTATTGGTCGTAGAGGACGATTATAATGTGCGTGAACTATTCCGCGATATTCTGGCCCCACATTACACCGTACTGACGGCCAATGACGGTAACAACGGACTCGAAATGCTACGGCAAAACCTGCCCGACTTAGTCTTGTGCGACATCGTCATGCCCAGACTCGACGGAATCGGGTTGATTGACCGCATCCGTTCCGATGAACGTACGGCTCATATCCCGATCGTAAGCGTTTCAGCAAAACTGTCCATTGAAGATCGTATCGTAGCAGTAGAACACGGCGCCGACGCTTACATCACCAAACCGTTCCATCCCCGTCATATTTTAGCGACAGTCGAACAATTATTACACAAACGCACGGTATTGAAAGAGTATTTCAATTCGGCACGTTCGGACGTGACCGTGCGCGAAGGAATTACGCTTCATCATGAAGATGAACGGATGTTGCACGAAATCGTCGTTTTCATCGAAAATAACATCGATGACGAATCACTCAATCCGACGGCCATTTCCGATTTCATCGGCATCGGAAAAACTTCGCTTTATGAAAAGCTGAAAGAACTCACGGGGAAAACGCCTGGAGAATATATCCGGATGGTCCGTTTGGATCACGCTTCTAAACTTCTCCGGACAACACAGTTGACCGTACAGGAAATCATGTACAAATCGGGGTTCAGCAGTAAATCTTATTTTTATAAGGAGTTCGCAGCTCGATTCGGGTTATCCCCCAAAGAATATAGGAAAGCTAATTGCAAATAAATCTATAGTTTTTTGTTTTTCAATAACTCGATAGGAACTTTTAGAATCAAAAGGTCGCTTAATTTGTTATCGTTAACAAATTAAGCGATTTGCCTTGTATCTGAAACCGAATTGCAAAAAACAGTAAAATTTATACAGAATAGTAACGTGACAAAGTCTACAATAAAAATATCCCTTGCTTTTTTGACAATTTATTACTTTTTGCTCCAGTTGTTTGAGGTTAGAGGTTCTTTGCAATCTGCCGAAAATAGCACAGTTGCTTTTCGTTCCTTCATCCCATCTAAAAATGAAACCGCCTAATCTTTTGGATTATATACGACATTTGAAAGCTCCAATTCGATTCATTTCATGTGAGCCGCTTCTCGAAGATTTGGGTGAATTGGATCTTAAGGGAATAAATTGGGTTATTGTCGGAGGTGAAAGTGGGGTACAGGCCCGTCCTATGAAAGAAGAATGGGTCTTAAACATTAAGCGACAGGCCGAAACTAATCATATTCCATTTTTCTTTAAGCAATGGGGAACATGGAGTGCAGATGGGGTTAAAAGCAATAAAAAGGTTAATGGAAAATTATTGCAAGGAGTCGTTATTCAGAATATGCCGACAATAAAAAAATAAATATTAGACGAATTCCCTATCGCGGGAACTCGTCTATTTTTTCATACGATTTTATGTGTGAGCCGGATGTTGTTAGAAAATGCGGACATGGTGCGGACACAGAAAATATAAAACCCCGTCAGAGTTTCCTCTAACGGGGTTCTTAGTGCCCAGGACAAGACTCGAACTTGCACGAACTAAACGTTCACTACCCCCTCAAAGTAGCGTGTCTACCAATTTCACCACCTGGGCTTTTTAAAACAGGCCGCGGCGTTCGGCATCGAACCCTTGGCGCATGTTCGCGAAACACACGGTTTCGGAGTGCAAATATAGACAGGATTTTGTTAAGCGCAAAATTTTCAACCGATTTTTCGGAAAAAATCCTATCTTTGACTGCGTCTTAGATACTCCGTCTCGGCATAATCAAGCTAACGCTTGCTTCTGCACTCGACTTTTCGTATCTTTGTATTACCGAACTTCAAGGTAGGCAGGCCGCATTCCGGCAGAAGCGACCGCCGCCGGAGTCCGGCCCGCATCGTTCCCGCCGGCGGAGCCGCTCCGTCCGCAGGCGATGCCGACCGCCGAAAACCGATATTCGAAACAAATAAAAACGATTCACCGAAATGAAAAAAACGATTCTGACCGCCCTGCTGCTCTTCGCCGCAGCCGCCGTCTTCGCGCAAAGCGAGTACAATTTCCAGCGCCGTTCGCTCTTCGAGAAACTGCCCGTGACCTCCAAGGACATCGTATTCCTGGGCAACAGCATCACCGACGGCGGCGAGTGGAACGAACTGCTGGCCAATCCCCGCGTCAAGAACCGCGGCATCAGCGGCGACCGTTCGAGCTGGATGCTCGACCGGCTCGATCCGATCGTCGGCGGGCAACCCCGCAAACTCTTCCTGTTGATCGGCACCAACGACCTGGCGGCCGGTACTCCGGCGGCGGAGGTCGTCGCCAACGTCCGCAAGATCGTGGAGCGCTTCCAGAGCGAATCGCCCCGCACGAAACTCTATGTGCAGAGCGTCTTTCCGGTCAACGACTCGTTCAAGAAATACGCTGCCAAACACGGCCGTCACGACGCCGACATCGTGGCCGTGAACAAGGGCCTGCAAGCGCTGTGCGCCGAGAAGGGGATCGTCTACATCGACCTGTGGACGCTGCTGGCCGACAAGAACGGCAAGCTGCGCGCCGACCTGACCAACGACGGCCTGCACCTGATGGGCGAGGGCTACATCGTCTGGCGCGACGCGGTGCTGCCCTATGTGAAATAGAACGATCCGCCCGTCCCGAAACGGAAAGGGAGCGCCTGCACGCGGGCGCTCCCTTTTACGCTATTCCGCGCTTACTCCACCCACTGCACCCGTTCGACGGGTTCGCCCGCGGGGAGCGGTTTGGGTTCGAAATCGGAGTAGCCCAGCGCGATGACACACAGCACGCCGCACCCCTCGGGAATCGGCAGGAAGGTGCGCAGGTAGTCGACGGCCTGCTCGCCGTCGGGCTGTTCCTTGCTGCGGGGACGGCCGTTGACATGCACCCAGCACGATTTCAGACCGGCGTCGACGAGCGCGAGTTGCAGGATCGTAGCCGCGATGGCCGCATTGTCGACCCATAGGTCGCTCGCCGCACGATCGCCCATCACCACCACGGCCGCCGGAGCACCCGCGAGCGGCACGGCGCCGTAGCCGCGCATGGCAGCCATACGGTGCACCGTCGCGGCGTCGCGCACCGCCAGAAACCGCGTCGAACGGCTGTTGCGCGACGAGGGGGCGTGCAATGCCGCCTCGATCGCCTGCGCCAATACTTCGTGCGGGACCTCCTCGTCCCTGAATTTGCGCACGGAACGCCGTGCCTCGATCACCTGCTGAAAGTCCATAAGCGGAATGTTTTCGATTTTCGAGACAAATATAGAATGCAAACGCAAAAAACCGGCCGCAGACGGGCGGTTATTTTCATTTTTTGCGTACTTTTGTCGGGCAGGCTCGCCTTGTCGCTGCCCCTCGCGGGGGAGAGGAAAGTCCGGGCAACGCAGAGCACCGTCCAAGTTAACGACTTGATAGCCGTGAGGTTATAGGAAACGTAACAGAAAACGACCGCCCCTGCTTGCAGGGGTAAGGGTGAAAAGGCGGGGTAAGAGCCCACCGCGGCGGCAGCGATGTCGCCGGCCGTACGTCTGACGGGTTGCAAGACCGTGTATACCGGCAGTTAAGGGTTGCTCGCCCGATGTCGGGGGGTAGGTTGCTGGAGGCGGCGGGCGACCGCCGTCGTAGATAAATGACAGGGGCTCCGCACCGGAAGCGCGCAGCGGAGTACAGAACCCGGCTTATAGAGCCTGCTAAAACAAAAGGATGCCTTCGGGGCATCCTTTTTTCCTTAAAAACGGTAGCGATTCCACGCTCCGCTGCATTGCGTCCGGATCGACGATCTCCAAACGGGCGGCCCCGCATTCCGCGGGATTCGGGCAGGGCGAAACTGCGGATCGGCGCAACGAAAAAGGGAGCGGTCGAACCGCTCCCCTCCGATTGCAGGCCGCCGGCCGGTCAAAGTCCCATCTTCTTGCGGATAGGTTCCGGAATAACCTTCTTGTTGACCATGACCGACATCGTCTTGTAGGCCACGAAAGGACGCGAGAAATAGTAGTACCCGTCGTAGGGAGGACGCACGCCCCACGAATTCTTCACCTTGTAATAGTCGTTGCCCGTCTGGTCGACCGCCGTGCCCATGATCTGCATACCGTGGTCGTCGGTAGTCTCGTAGTTGTCGAACGCCTCCTGACGCATCTGCTGCGTGATGACGCGCTCCTTGCCGGGCTTGTCGAACTTGTAGAGCGCCGCCTCCTTCTCCTTGTCGGAGAGTTTGCCCCAGCGCTCGGCGTCGGTGCCGCTCATGCTCGTAAGGTCGGCCTCGGGCACGATGCCGATCGCCTTCGTGCGGCTGAAACCCTTCTCGCTCACGTCCGTCCCCCAGAGCACCGTATAGTCATTGGCCAGCGCATTGTCCACGACGGCCATCATCTCGTCGAGAGGCAGGTTCCAGACCGTCCCCCACATCCAGTTGTCGGGCACTTCGAGGATGAACTCCTCGTAGAAGGGGTGGTGCGTATAAGAGCTGATCTCGACGTAGTCGTCCATGTCGAGCCCCAGCGATGCAGCGAACGACTGCGGCGTATACTCCTTGCCCTTCCAGGTGAATTTTTCGGGTTTGGGACCGAGATAGGCGTCCAGAACGGCATCCAGGCCGCGCTGCCAGGCCGTCGTCAACTTGTCGCCGGCGATCACGGCGTCCATATACCCCTTGACGACGCGGTCGATCTCCGTGAAGTCGGGCAAGTCGGTGCCGTAGCAGAGACCCGGATAGACCTCCGTCGGCACGATGCCGTATTTCTTGATCCCGTCGGTCACGTCGCGCGAACCGCCGCCGACGGCCAGATTGAGCGAACCGTGCATACGGGCGTACTTCACCGCCTTCTCGAAATAGGCGTTGCGCACGATCCACATCGCCGACAGGTCGTACTCCCCGCCGCCGTTGCGCAGAATCTCGCTTTCGAGAAACGCGAGGGCCGAGTAGGCCCAGCAGGTGCCGCTGCGGTTCTGGTTCTTGACCGAAGTCACGGGGAGGGTCTTCACGTCGGTGAAACGATACCCCTCCTCCTTTTGCTGTTCCTGCGCCCCGACGCCCGTCGCGAGCAGCGCCAGAAGGGCCGTAAAAAGGATTTTCTTCATAAGTCGCATGAGTTTCGTTGAATTACGTCATTTCTTCGACGCGGCGACGATTTTCAGGCACTCGTCGAGCGTCAGTTCTTCGGGCTTCGTCCCCTTCGGGATGCGGTAGTTCTTCCCCTTGTAGGCGATGTAGGCACCGTAGCGGCCGTTCTTGACCAGCATGTCGGGATCTTCGGCGAAGCTCCGAATCGGCGTGTTGGCCGCCGTCCGCTGCGCCTGATGCGCCTTGATAAGCTCCACGCCGCGTTCGAGCGTCAGCGTGTAGGGATCGTCGCCCTTGGCCAGCGAGGCGAAGGTCGACTTGCCCCAGCGCACGTAAGCGCCGAAGCGCCCCAGCCCGACGACCATCGGCTCGCCCTCCCATTCGCCCAGCGTGCGGGGCAGGGCGAAGAGCGCCAGCGCCTCGTCGAGCGTGATCGACTCGATGAGCTGCCCTTTTTTAAGCGAGGCGAAACGGGGTTTCTCCTCGCCTTCGCCCTCGATCTCGACCATCGGCCCGTAGCGGCCGATGCGGGCCTTGACCGTGCGTCCCGTCTTGGGATCGGCACCCAGCACGCGCGCCTGCCCGTGTTTGTCGGACTGCGTCTCGATCGCCGTATCGACCATGCGGTGGAACGGCCCGTAGAAAGCGGCGATCATCTTGTCCCACGTGATGTCGCCCTCGGCCACGCGGTCGAACTCCTTCTCGACGTTGGCCGTGAAATTATAGTCGATGATCGGTGCGAACTGCTGTTCGAGGTAGTCGTTCACCAGCATACCGATATCGGTGGGTTGCAGCCGGTTCTTCTCCTTGCCGAAGCTCTCGCTGAGCGTCTTGGCCGACACGCTGCCGCCCGCGAGCGTCAGTTGTTCGTAGGTGCGCTTCTGCCCCTCCTTGCTCTGCTTGACCACATAACCGCGGTTGATGATCGTCGTGATGGTCGGTGCATAGGTCGAAGGGCGGCCGATACCCAGCTCTTCGAGCCGCTTGACCAGCGACGCCTCGTTGTAGCGCGCCGGCGGCATCGTGAAACGCTGCGTGGCCGTAATGGTCTGATAGAGCACCTCGTCGCCCGCCGAGAGTTTGGGCAGCAGCCCTTCGCTGTCCTCGGCCGGCTCCTCGTCGGTCGACTCCGAATAGAGCCGCAGGAAACCGTCGAAACGCACCACTTCGCCCGTGGCAACGAACTGTTCGCGGCGGCCGTCGATCGCGATCGTGATCGTCGTGCGGTCCAGCTCGGCCGAAACCATCTGCGAAGCGACCGTGCGCTTCCAGATCAGGTCGTAGAGCCGCTTTTCGGCCGGCGTACCCTCGATCGCCTGCCGCTCGATATACGACGGGCGGATCGCCTCGTGCGCCTCCTGAGCCCCTTTGGTCTTGGTCTTGTAGTTATGGTACGACGAATACTTCTCGCCGTAGAGATTCGTGATCTGCTCCTTGCACTGCGCCAGCGCCAGCGTCGAGAGGTTCACCGAGTCGGTACGCATGTAGGTGATGAGACCCTGCTCGTAGAGGTGCTGCGCGACGGACATGGTCTGCGAAACCGACATCCCCAGCTTGCGCCCCGCCTCCTGCTGCAACGTGGAGGTCGTGAAGGGCGGCGCGGGATAGCGCTGCACGGGCTTCTCCTCGACCTTGGCCACCGTGAAGGTCGCGCCGACGCAGCTGCGGAGGAACGCCTCGGCCTCCTCGCGCGACTCGAAGCGCGTCGGCAGCTCGGCCTTGAAGAGCGTCCGATCCTTGTCCCCGGCGGCATGGAACTGCGCCACGACGCGGAAATAGGGGGTCGACCGGAAGGCGATGATCTCGCGTTCGCGCTCGACGAGCAGCCGCACGGCGACGCTCTGCACGCGGCCCGCCGACAGCGACGGCCGCACCTTCTTCCACAGCACGGGCGACAGCTCGAAACCGACCAGACGATCCAGCACGCGGCGCGCCTGCTGGGCGTTGACCAGATTCATGTCGACCGTCCGCGGGTTCTCGATAGCCTCCAAAATGGCCCGCTTCGTAATTTCGTGGAAGACGATCCGCTTCGTCCCCTCGACCGGGAGACCCAACACTTCGGTCAGGTGCCATGCGATGGCCTCTCCTTCGCGGTCTTCATCGGAGGCGAGCCACACGGTCCGGTCCTTCGCGGCGCGCGTGAGTTCGTCCACGACCTTGCGCTTATCCTTCGGGATCTCGTAAACCGGCGCGAACCCGTCGGCGAGATTGATTCCCAGATCCTTTTTCGAGAGGTCGCGAATATGGCCGAAGCTCGACTTGACCATGAAATCCTTACCCAAGAACTTCTCGATCGTCTTGGCCTTGGCCGGCGACTCGACGATAACTAAATTTTCCTGCATCGTAAATCGTTTATACATGCGAAAACCTAAGTATCGCAACTTAGGTTCGCAAAAAGCAATGTGTAACTGCCGTCTCTATTTTATCAGCGTATAGGTCAACTCCATGTGGATCGGGGCGTTCTCGCCGGCCTTGATCCCGCCCTGCAACGCGATGCGGTTGAAGGTGAACAGATCGGTGGCCCCCGGCGCCAGATAGAGCGTCATCATCCGCTTCTGGGCCTCGGTGTACTGCCGCTCGCCCGTTTCGGGATCGATCGGCGCCTCCTGATACGCCCGCCACAGGCGTTGTATATGGCTCGAAATATTGAGCGTGTAGCACCCCAGGCTGCGGTTCAGATAACCACCGTAGGGAAGCGTCACCTCGTACTGCTGTTCGTAATCGTAGGCGTAGTCGGACACGGGCGTCAGCGTCTTGAAATCGGTGTAGAGGCCCAGCCGGCTGATCGACGCGTCGAAACGTTCGATCACCTTCTGCGAGAATCCCTGCTCCCAGCCGCCGTCGGTCACGCCGTCCACGTAGATCGAGAGCAACGCCTGGTTGATCGCTACCGTCCGGTACCCTTCGTCCTCCTGCTCGGCCTGCAACTCGCCCAGCACGGAGAGGAACTCGTCGGTAAGCGTCAGCTCGACGAGCGCGCCGCCCATTCCCTCGACATAGCCCAATTCGAAGGGCTGCTGCGGCTCGACGGTTCCGCCGCCGGGCTTCTCGACAATCGCGTCGTAATCGATATAGCGCGTGTTGGTGCGCTCGACGGTGTTGACCGACACGTTGCCGTAGGTGGTCGCGTATTCGTCGTAGAAATAGAAGAGCGTCTGCAACGTATCGCGGATCAGCGTCGCATCGACCGAATCGCGGTTACGCCCGTAGAGCATCATGCCCGACTCGGCAAGCGTGGTGGCGAAGGTCGCGCCCGTGGTGCCGTTGAAATCGAGCGGCAGAATGGCCAGGCCGCAGAAGTAGTTCACCCACAGCGAATCGTTGGTATAGACCGTCGAGTCGTTCTTGTATTTGCCCTCCTGCATCATCAGCTCCTTGACGTAGTCCAGCCCCGCCGCCGTCGGCTCCAGCGTGACGGCCGTCGTGGCGGGCCCCGTCGTCGTCCCGTCGGGGAAGGTGAAGGTGAACAGCGGGTCGTTCTCGTCGACGCAGCCCGCCGCCACGGGATTGAAACTCGTGAAGAAGGTCGTATCGGTCGTGCCGTCGCCGTTGCCGTCGTTGTCCTTCAAATAGTCGTTGTTGAGAATCCGGTAGACGCCGAAGCGCTGCGGCTGGAGCGTGTCGCCCGCATACGAGGAGACGCTCAGGAGCAGTTGCAGCGAATCGAAGATCGGCCGGTAGCCGTACCAGTTCTTGCGGTCGGAGATCGACGCCCACAAATACTGGGTCATGAACCCGGCCTTGCGTATGCCGAAGGTGTCGCTCTTGGTCGTACCGAAATAGCCGTAGGAGAGATTGGACGACTTGACGGAGTCGCTCATGAACATCCGGGCTTCGAAGCCTTTGCGGATGCTGTGCAGGCGCATCTCCATCTGCTGGTTGCCGGGCACGAGTTCGTACCCCAGCGTATCGTCGACCTCCGTACAGCCGGCAAAAGTCAGCATTCCCGCCACGCCCAGCACCAAAACGGCGTTGAGCCACTTGCGAACGCCTCTATAATTCTTCATAGAACTTATTATAATTATCGAATCCCTCCGCCTCCGGCGCCTGATACTCCAATACCGGCTTGCCGCTGCGGCGGGCATACTCCGCCAGGGCGGCATCGACCCCTTCCGAAGCGAGCACGATGCCGTCGGCATAGTCCATAACGAAACGCATGAGGTTTTGGTATGACGAATTGTCGAGAATTTTCAGATTTTCGTCCTGCACGCCTTCGTGTTCCACCTTGGCGCGGAAACCGGCGTCGAGTTCGCCGGGGAAGGCGTCGTCGTAGAGCGACACGGCGATCTTCACGTCGCGGAAGACGGGATCGTCGGCGAACATGTGTTTGAGGTAGATCGGAACGACGGCCGAGAACCAGCCGTGGCAATGCACGACGGACGGGTTCCAGCGCAGTTTCTTGACCGTTTCGAGCACGCCGCGCGCGAAGAAGATGGCGCGCTCGTCGTTGTCGGCGAACCACCCCGCATCGTCGGAAAGCACCGCCTTGCGCGCGAAATAGTCGTCGTTGTCGATGAAGTAGATCTGCACGCGGGCGGTCGGGATCGACGCCACCTTGATGATGAGCTGATGGTCGTTATCGTCGATGATCAGGTTCATGCCCGAAAGCCGGATCACCTCGTGAAGCTGGTTCCTCCGTTCGTTGATGCAACCGTAACGCGGCATGAACGTCCGGATCTCGTTTCCCCGCTCCTGCATCGCCTGCACCAGCTGCCGGCACAGCGCGGACTGCTCGGACTCCGGAAGGTAGGGGAAAATCTCCTGACAAACGTATAATATCTTTCCTGCCATCGCCAATGTGAGTTTATTTTACAAAGGTAGTGAAAATTTTCCGAAAAACCGCGCAGGGCCGGAAATCCGCACTCCCGCAGCCTCAAAGGAGCAGCATCGCGTCGCCGTAGGTGCCGAAGCGGTAACCCTCCTCGCGCGCGATCTTGTAGGCGTTCATCACGCAGTCGTATCCGCCGAAAGCGGCCACCATCATCAGCTGCGTCGAATAGGGCAGGTGAAAGTTGGAGACCATCGCGTCGGCCACCGTGAACTCGTAGGGCGAGAAGATGAACTTGTTGGTCCAGCCCTCCCCCGCATTGATCGTGCCGTTGGTCGAAACGACCGTTTCGAGCGTCCGCATGACCGTCGTCCCGATCGAAACGACCTTGCGGCCGCTCCGTTTGGCGCGGTTGACGGAGGCGGCCGTCGCATCGTCGACGATGTACTGTTCGGAGTCCATCTTGTGCTTCGACAGATCCTCGACGTCCACCGTGCGGAAATTCCCCAGACCGGCGTGGAGCGTCAGGAAAGCGCGTTCGACACCGCGGATCTCCATGCGCTTCATCAGGTGTTTCGAGAAGTGCATCCCCGCCGTGGGAGCCACCACGGCCCCCTCCTTCGCGGCGAAGATCGTCTGGTAGCGTTCGCTGTCCTCCGGCTCGACCTTCTCGCGCACCCAGCGCGGAAGGGGCGTCTCGCCCAGTTTGAAGAGCGCCGTCTTGAATTCGTCGTAATCGCCGTCGAACAGGAAGCGCAGCGTGCGGCCGCGCGAAGTGGTGTTGTCGATCACCTCGGCCACCATCAGGTCGTCGTCGCCGAAGTAGAGCTTGTTGCCGATGCGGATCTTGCGCGCCGGATCGACCAGCACGTCCCACAGACGCAGTTCGCGGTTCAACTCGCGCAGCAGGAAGATTTCGATCTCGGCGCCGGTCTTCTCCTTGTTGCCGTACAAACGGGCCGGAAAGACCTTCGTGTCGTTGAAGACGAACAGGTCGCCCTCGTCGAAATAGTCGATGATATCCTTGAAAATACGATGCTCGATCGTGCCTTTGGCACGGTTCACCACCATCAGACGCGCCTCGTCGCGGTTCTCGGCAGGGTACTTGGCCAGCATCTCCGGCTTGAACTCGTACCCGTACTGTGATAATTTCATTGTCGGAAAGTTGAATTTGACCCTTCGTTTTCCACGCCCGGCACAGTTCGAAAGCGGTCTTGCGCCCGCACCGGCCGGATCTGTTTCTCTATCGCAGAAAACACAAAACAATCAAGGTATATACGTCGGAAAAACTATTTTGTTTCACTCTCCCCTCAACTTTTTCAGAAAATCATCCAATTGCCATGCCGCTTCGACGTCGTGCGTACCGCTGCGCGTGCGACGCAGCGAGGTGAGATAGGCGCCGCTCGACAGCGCTTCGCCGATCTCGCGCGCAAGCGAGCGGATATAGGTTCCCTTCGAACAGCGCACGCGGATCGTCAGCTCCGGCAGACGGCATTCCAGCAGCTCGATGTCGTAGATCGTGACGAGCGACTGCCGCATCTCGACCTGCTCGCCGGCACGGGCGAACTCGTAGGCGCGCGTCCCCTCGATCTTCTTGGCCGAATAGAGCGGCGGCGTCTGCAACCGCTCGCCCACGAGCGAGGCGAGCGCCCGTTCGACCTCCGGTCGCGTGATGTGGTCCGTCGGGAAGGTCCGGTCGACCGTGTGTTCGCGGTCGAAGCTGGGGGTCGTGGCACCCAGCCGCACGCCGGCTATGTACTCCTTCCGCTCGGCCTGCAAGGCGTCGACCCGCTTGGTCGCCCGTCCGATGCAGACCAGCAGAACTCCCGTGGCCAGCGGGTCGAGCGTACCGGCATGGCCGACCTTGATCCTGCGGTAACCCGCCTTGCGCAACTCGAACTTCACCTTGCGCACCACGTCGGTCGAACTCCAACGGTAGGGCTTGTCGATCACGGCGACATAGCCCTCCTCGAAGTTCACCCGCTGCAAATCGGTACTTTCCATCGTCTTACAGCACATAGGAGAGGATCGACACCGTACCCGCCGCCGCGCAGTAAAGCGCGAACCAGACGAGTTTGCCGCGTTTGACGATCTCGATCATGAACTTGCAGGCCAGACACCCCACGACGAAGGCCGCGACGAAACCGGCCGCCAGCGGCGCCGAGCCGATCGCCTGCGCGCCGAGGTTGCCCTTCATCAATTCCAGGAAGGTTTCGCCCAGGATCGGAGCCAGCACCATCAGGAAGGAGAACTGCGCCACCGTCTGCTTGCGGTTGCCCAGCAGCAGCCCCGGCGGGTACCCCGTAGCGATCGTCGATCCCGAACGCGCCAGGCCGGGCAGCGCCGCCACGGCCTGCGCCACACCGATCAGGAAGGCGTCGCGGTAGGAGAGCTGCGCCTTCTGCCGGGGCTTGGCGTAGTAGGCGAAAGCGAGCAGCGCCGCCGTCACCAGCAGCATACACCCCACCACGAGCAGGATCGCCGGCGACTCCAAAAGGGCGTCGAGCCGGTCTTTGAGCGTGAAGCCGACGATCCCGATCGGAATCATCGACAGCAGGAGTTTCAGCACGTAGGCCTGCTCCTCGTTGAACCGCCGCGAGAAGAGCCCCCGCAACAGGCGCGCCACCTCGCTCCACAGCACGACGATCGTGCTGAGTACCGTAGCGGCGTGCAATATCACGTCGAAGAGCAGGTTCTGTTCGATCTCTACCCCCATGAGCGCCTTGGCGATTTGCAGGTGCCCGCTGCTCGACACGGGCAGGAACTCGGTAAGCCCCTGCACGATGCCCAGGATAATGGCCTCTATCGTATCCATCTTCTACCAGCGTTTGAGGATGGCGTAAATTTCGAATGCGAAACCGCCGATGACCAGAATCGGCGCCAGCGTGATGCGCCGCCACGAAAACATGGCGTAGTTGAACTCGTCGGGCGAGTCGCTGCCGCCGCCCGACATGAGGATCATCCCCAGCAGAATGACCGCCGCCCCGACGAGCAGCAGCACGTAATTTTTCGCCGAGAGCGGCATCTTGGCGTCGTTGGGATCGCCGATTTCATTGAATTTTTTCATTGCGTATCGTCTCTTTGTTTCTCTTTCTATTTTCCTAACCGGCGGAAGACCGTACCTGCCCCTCGAAACAGTCGGTAAACCCATCTCGCCAACCGCCTGCGGGACAGCACCCCCGAAGTCCCCTCCGAGGAGGGAATTCAGGAGAGGGTAAAATCCGGAAACACGGCCGCGGGCCGTGACTGCGCCCGTACGAAACCGGATACCGAACCCATTTCTGCTCAAACGTCCGACCCCTCAATACAAGTGTATCTTGTCCGACCTCATGTCGACGAACCGGTTGACCGATACGGCCGTAAAAAGCAGCGCGAGCGCCACGCCGCCGGCCATCATGCTCCCCACGATGATCATCGCCTTGGTCATCGCCGCGAGCGTCGTCAGTTCGGGCAGGGCCGCGCTCAACCCGTAGAGCGCTACGCCGAACAGTGCCGAAGCGCCGGCCCCTGCCGCCAGCCCCTGCCAGACGCTGCTGGCCAGAAAGGGCCGCATGATGAACCATTTGGTCGCGCCGACCAGCTTCATCGTATTGATGAGGTAACGCTTCGAGTAGATCGAAAGCCGGATCGTATTGCTCAGCAGAATCAGCGAAATGGCCAGCAACGCCGCAGCGAAGACCGCCAGCACCAGCTGGATCTTGTTCACCGTGGCGTGCATCCGCCGGATCATCGGCAGCGGGCAGGTCGCACGCTCCACGCCCCGCATCCCGCCGGCCTTGGCCATGAAGGCGTCGAGCCGCACCGAGTCGGCCGACTCGGCCGAGAGGTGCACCTCGAAACTGTCGTTGAGCGGGTTTTCGCCGAGCACCTCCTCGATCTCGTTTTCGAACATGTGGCGGAACTCCGCGTCGCCGATCTTCGTCTGCTTCGAGACGAACTCGATGTCGCGCACCATCTCGTCGCCGCGCAGGCGGCGTTCGATCTCGCCGCGCCGCAGCGAATCCACCCCGTCCGCCAATTCGACGGTCACCGTCACGCTCTCTTGAAGCGTCCGCGCCACACGCAGCGCGGCCGTCATCAGATACCCCACCGAACCGAGCAGGAACAGCACCAGCGCCATGCTCACCGTCGAGACGATGTAGGAGTTGCGCACGCGCCGTTTGAGTCGCTTGTTGTCTTTCATCGCTTTTTTCGTTTATACCACTCCGCAGCGGCCAGTCCGGCGATCAGGAGCAGGATCGCCGCCGAGCAAAGCCCCGTCACCCCCTCGACCGCTCCCCAGTGCGGCGCACGGAACCGCCACTCGACCGTATGATCGCCGGCCGGAAGTTCCAGGGCGCGCAGCAGGTAATCGGCACGGAAATAGGGTGTCTCGACGCCGTCCACCCAGGCCGTCCAGCCCTTGTCGTAGAAGATCTCGGAGAAGACCGCCGTGGCGGGCGCCGCGGAGGTGTATTCGTATTTCAGATAGTTGGGGCGGTATTCCGTGAGCCGGATCGTACCGCCGAGCGTATCGACCGCCGGAAGCGCCCCTTCGCGGGCACCCGTCATGCGGGCATAGTCG
>OGPT01002281.1_pt1 | contig 15835 bp, 14 predicted proteins | sample 1552951 | NCBI WGS metagenome assembly OGPT01 (sample SAMEA2580224, study PRJEB22360) | human gut metagenome | biome: human gut; feature: human-associated habitat; material: faeces | place: Denmark | collected 2008/2010
ATATCCAAGCAACAATCCAATGAATTTTTTTAGCCACAAATGTTACAAAAATGCTTGACCACAACAGTTCACCATCATAGTTAACAGAGATTTATAGCCTTTATAAAGCAAAACCAAAGGACGCTTTATAAACTGCACCCTCTTTTGGCTATTCAGTACAAGATACAATGACTGTCATACACTTTTAGCTCTGTTTATTGAGGTAAATATTTAAAGAAAAGCTTAAAAATCAATGATTTAGGGCTTGACATTATAGGAAGGAGCATGGCAAATGATGGAAGAAGGAAAAAACATGGAAACTTTTGAAATTGGGAAAATATCCAATGAATTGACGTATCGTCGCTATCTTATGAATCGGGGAAAAGTGCGGGATTTGTTTCAGAAACTGTCACTTCGGGAGTATGTGGCTCTTTATATTATGATACCGGAAAGTGAAAACTGTCAGGATGCCGATGGAAAGATATATCTCAAGGATTTGGCAGATAAGATGGAATTGACGGTGCGCCGGACCTCGAAAATGATAGAAAAATTAAGCGATGGAGGATTGGTGCGATGGTCCTATGATGGCAACGGAAGTCGGGGAACTTATGTGAAAATAACCGAAAAGGGGAAAAAACGGTTTCAAGAACAGGAGTCCATATTAAAGCAATGCTATGAGAAAGTTATGGATAAATTTGGAAAAGATAATTTGATTCTTCTTTTGCAATTGATGAAACAGTTCGATGTACTGGTTTCGGATGAAATTAAAGAAATTGGATAGAAAACGGATGGATTTTTCGTAAATAATCAGCAAAGATGCACAAAATATCATTGTGGAATTTTGAAAAAGATGCAATACTTAACATAAATTTTGGGAAAACAGACGTGAATATTGTACAATTTATACAAAAAGGAGGGGAAGGAAAAAAGTGCTGGTTGATATCATGTTTGATTTTCCAAACAAGAGGTGTTTATTATTGTGGGTAGTATTAAAATTTAGGAGGAAAAAAGAATGCGAAAAATTAAATTCCACAAAATAATAGGCTTTATAATGGTTTGGGTGTTGTTGGGAACCGTTTTGGTACCAAAAACAGATTCGAAAGCTGCGACACAGACATTGTTAAATACCTATGGGGCGTTGCTTGGACGTTCCGGTACCTGTATTAATTTAAGTCAGTTGCAGGATTCTTCAACGTTGTCACATGTGAAATCACAGTATAACAGTATTACTCTTGAAAATGAAATGAAGCCGGATGCACTGTTGGGAAGGTCTCCCTCTTTGATTACACAGTCAACAGCGAAAAGTCTTGGTTACTATGTTCCGTCTTCTTGTACGGAGACTTATGTACCCAAAATTAATTTTGATACCATTGATAAAGTTTTGAAAATTTGTTATGAAAATGGAATTGGCGTTCGTGCCCATACATTGATTTGGCATAGCCAGACACCGGATTGGTTTTTCCGTGTTGGATATTCCACAAAATATGGCTATGTTTCTGAATCCCAGATGAATATACGTATGGAATATTATATCAAAACAGTTATGAACCATGTACATTCAAGTAAATATGGTAGTGTTGTATATGCTTGGGATGTGGTAAATGAGTATCTTCATGCTACTACCTCCGGATGGGAAAAAATATATGGAAAATGTGGTACAAGACCAGCATTTGTAAAACGTGCTTTCCAATATGCTTATGATTGTATCAGTTATTTTGGTTTAACGAACTCCGTAAGTTTATTCTACAATGACTTCAATACCTATATGGAAGTAAATGATGTAATTACCATGATTAATTATATCAATTCAGATAAAAAGATTTGTAATGGAGTAGGGATGCAATCCCATCTGGGAACTACCTACCCATCGGTTTCTTATTATACATCGGCATTACAGTCCTTTGTAAATGCCGGATTTGAAGTGCAGATTACAGAATTGGATGTGACCAATACCTCCGATTCCAATCAGGCAAGTTATTTATATGATTTGATGAAAAATGTTTTGAAGATTAAAAAAGCAGGTGGAAAGATTACCGGTCTTACCTTCTGGGGAATTTCCGATAAAGTTACATGGATTACCGGTGAGAAACCATTGCTCTTTTCTTCCCTCGGTGTACCAAAAGAAGCATATTATAAAGTGTTGCAGGCATATACCAATTCCGGATATCAAATCGGTGGAACCTTGGCTTCTGACACCCGCAATACCAATTATGCCACATTAAGTGATGGCTGGTATTATATTAAAAATATTAATGCACAGAAATATCTTCAGGTAACAAATAATGTCGGTGGAAACGGGGTAAATGTTGAAATCGGAACAGGCAAGGGTGTCAAAGGTCAAAAGTGGTATCTTACCAACAAAGGAAATGGTTATATTACTTTGAAAAATGGAAATGGATACATGCTGGATGTTCAATATGGAGCAAAGGACAATGGCACCAATATCCAGACCTATTCGGACAATGGAGCAGATGCACAGAAATTTAAAGTTGTAAAAACTTCTACATCAAATGTGTATGGCATTGTAACGAAAGTTTCTGGTGACAGCAAAGCATTGGATGTATACAATTTTGGAACAGCGGATGGATCCAATGTATGTCAGTGGACATACTATGGAAATAGCTGCCAGAAATGGATTTTTGAGGCTTGCTAAGAAAAAGTCTATAAATGTAATTAGGTAATTGCGAAACTCGCTTAGCTCGTTTGCAATCTTGAACCAAAACAAGGAAAAATTCGTGCAGAGCACGAATTTCAAGATAAAAAGTGGATAACTGCCAGTTTTAGGCGCACTTTAATAAGCTTTACGCTTTATGGAGATGGTAAGTCCTAGGCTGTGAGAGGTTTTAGACTTCGGATGTATTCATGATGGTTGATTTTGTCTGCAAGAACAACTGTAATGAGTTGTGTTATACCTGCAAGAATTAAATCGGCATGCAGAGTTTTTTCGTTCTGCGTCCGACGACCTGCCAGACAGAGATTATCTTTGATATGATTGATGTCCCTTTCAACAGCAGTCCTGATTTTGTAGGTGTTATCCCATTCCTCAGTGCCGCGGATGACACCGGGATATGCACGGAGATTCTTTTCGGGATAGATATATACCATCCTGCCACAAGAAGAAGCAGCGGATAGAGTGAAGCAGTATCAAAAGCAGCATCGCCAAGAAAGGTTTTCGGGTTAATTAACGGATGCTTAAAAAAGAAATCTTTTAGCGTTGGAATCAAAAGCTTTGAATCATGAACGCACTTATCTTCGTCAGGAGAATCGGATTTCTTTTCAACAACGATATCAAAAATGACCATTGATATAGAGCTGCTTAATCTCAGGATTAGCAGAAGCATGAGAAGGCATGGAACCATAGGCAGCTTTATAAGGATCATAAGATTTATCAAAGCCTCGAGCTTTCGCGTATGCCTTAAGCTGTTTGATGATCCTGTTAGCATACTTGGGATTATTTTCGGTAACAAATGCTTCTATGCCGGAAGAATCAAAGATGGTCATATCCGCTTTTGCAGAGTCAATCGCCTGACAGATAGGCTCGGTAACATCAACAAGGTTATCGAAAACAAGCTGGAGGTCATCTAAAAAATCCTGTTTGAATCGGGTGATTTTGGAAGCGTCTGGGACTTTAGTAAAACCACAGAATTCCCGAAGTGATTTTGAGTAAGCGAGAAAAGTCAGGAGAAGCTGATCCGTAGGGATAGAGAAAATACGTTGAATAATCAAAGCCCACAGAAAAGCTTGCAAAGGGTATTTACGGGTTCTGCCCGTCGATGCATAGAAATGATTTCTAAAAGAAATCGGAATTAACTCATCAATATCGATATGGGTTTCTAATAGAGAAAGAAAAGCAGGTTTGTCATTTTCAAATTTTTCATGGCAATCTGAAAAAATATCTGCCAAAGAAAGCTGTTTATATGGTATCATAAGTATCAGAATAACTCCTTTCTTGGATGTAGGTTTATAGTTTTTAGTCAACTCTATTATACCATATCCGGTGAGGAGTTATTTGTTTTTAGGTAACAAAAAGTGCCGTATTTATGCGGCTTGTGGCGTTTCACAAACGCCTATTTAATTTTAATTAAGAGAGGGGTTCTATGAATGAACAAAAGAGAAAAATTTTGTATTTAGAGGTTTTGCGAATTCTAGCAATATTTTTTGTGATTTTTAACCATACAGGAGAAAATGGATTTTTTCTTTTTTCTCATTATAATAGTAAAGAGATACAGTATTGGATATATTTAGCCATATCAATATTTTGCAAATTCTCAGTACCTGTTTTTTTCATGATATCTGGAGTGCTGGTTTTAGAAAAGGAAAAACCTTCTTTGCGCAAGATATGGACGGTAAAGATACCAAAAATGATTTTAATATTGGTGGTAGCTTCTTTGGGGTACTATATGTACGATTGTTGCATGCTTCCAAATATGTCTTTTTCGTGGAAAGAGTTTTTAGTCCGGCTGTACTCCAATAATTTAAAGTATCATTTGTGGTATCTGTATTTATATATTGCTTATCTTATATTAATACCTTTTTTGTATGTAATGGTGAAAAATATGCCTGATACAAGCTTTGTATATCTGATTATACTTACGATTGTTTTTAACAGTATTCTTCCAACGTTGGAATATAGCTTGAGTCAGGGAAATGTTTCTCTTAATGGTAATTTGAAAAATTTGTGGGCACTAACTACAATTGTGGTGTATCCAAGTATAGGATATTATTTGAATCATATAGATATGAAGAAAATAAAACATAAAATGATGTGGTGTCTTTGGGCATTTAATATTATAGGTATTGGATTATCATGTTATTTGACTTATTACAAGAGTATTGTTACCGGTGTATTAAGTGAAGGTGAGTCTCAAAGCTTTCATTGGACATATACTATAGTAAACTGTATTACGCTTTTTATAACCGTTAAATATGTTGTGAATCATATCAAAGTCCCAGCTTGTATAGAGAAAATCATTCTTTCGCTAGGAAGTTGTACATTTGGCATTTATTTATGGCACGCATGGTTTAAATCATTACCGATATACGATAGAATTTTGGATAAGCTACATCATATGGGATTAAACTATATGCTATCTATTTGGATTGTATGCTTGCTGTTGATGCTAGTATCTTATTTGACAACACTGATCATGTCAAAGATTCCCGTAGTGAGAAAACTGGTGGGTTTTAAGTAAAGTTATGAATGCTTAGGAAATGCTATAAAATTTATAGAAGCTGTAAGAGGGCAGTATTGTTTCAACAATCCCCCACAGGCAATGCCTGTGGGGGATTGCTGTTTAGATATTAGATTATTGTCCCGAAAGATGGCATGATAATAAGGGGCTTATGGGTAAAAATTTGCGTGAGAGAACAGGGGAGATTTAAGGGATGTCGAAAAATGTCGATGAATATCATTTGTCATAATGAGTAGAATTAAGTAGAATAATAGAAAAGATAGTAATTGCACAATATTACTAATTTTTTCCATTGTCATTTAAAGGGAGGATTATTATGTCAAGACCATACATATTACCAGATCCGGATAACCAATCAAAAAATAATCCGAGCACAATTGTAAACAGTGACTTGGTGCTGGGAATATATAATAGAGAAAATCCAGAAGAAAAGATGCAGAAAGTGACAAAGAAGGTTCAGGATTGGTTTTGCGATACATCAAAACAGCAAGGGTGGGACAAGGCAGAATTTTGCGGCAACCAGTGCATTTTAACAAATCAAAGAGTACAAAACACGTAATTTTAGATAAGTGCATGATTTAGATGAGAAAGCTGAATTATGCGCTTATTATATTGTAAAGAGGAAATAGAACTTTAACTCAAATAATTATAGAGGGTTCAGGAATAAGATGGAGGTAAAAATGTTTAATCAAGAGGAGAAGGTAGAAAAAACTGATGATTATATAGAGATTTTAAATAAATTAGTTGAACTTGAAAAAGAAAAGAAGAAAAATCATCCTATAAAAATAACAATATGTATCGTTGGAGGAATAGGAAGTGTTTTGTTTATAGCATTATTGTGCTATTCATTTATAAAAAACAACTTTGCGCAAGATACTATTTTATCAACATTACTTGCTTTTTTCTCAATTTTTATTTCAATTTTCTTCTATTTTAAGGCTGATGAAACAAGTACAAATTTTTATACTTCATCATATGAATTTATGAAAGATATTTCAGTAACACTTGGGAAAATAGAGGAAAGATTCGGCGAAAAATTGAATAGTTTAAATGATAAAATAGCGCATTTAGATAATGAAAGTTCTGAGAAGTCTGCGGAAATTGAGGACGAAAAAGAAAATAAAGAAAATATTATTAATGAACTAATGAATAAGGCAAATTTAAACGAAGAAGAAAGAGCTAAATATAAAAAAGATATTGAAGAAAAAGAGAAAATAATTGAGCAATTAAAAAGAGAACGCTATCAAGTTCAGAGAGAAGCTAATAGACTTCGGACTAAAACACGCAGTGAAATGCTAGATGAAAGATGGGCGCCTGATAGGGCACTTTTATTAGAGCTTTTAACAAATGGTACAAATAATATACCTATGCGTAGTTATAACAAATTAAGACGCTGGGGACTTTTGGATGCAGAGGGGGTGGTGAATAGAGATCAGGTATTAGAACAGTTGGCATACTTATCAAACTAGAGAATCACGGATTGGGCAGGAAATTAATCTAAACTGGATAGTGCTTTATAAGTATTTAATTTTATAGAGAGTATAATAAGATGCTTAAGGGCAGTTATAAAGTAAACGCTCCAACCCATGTACCTACAAATACTCCGAAAAATTTGATATAACCATAATAATCCAGTTGCACAAGTTGTACGATTTTAACAAATTGTACAATTCGTACAATTATCACAAATTTTTCAGGGGGTTATAATTATTGAATGCTAGGGAGCTGGAAACACAGCACAATCTTAAAAAGTGGGCAGCTATAATAAAAGAATGCCGTTCAAGTGGCATGAAGATACTTCAGTGGCTTGAGATAAACAACATATCAAAAGACCAGTATTACTACTGGCAGAAAAAGCTTAAAGAAACATGTATTGATACTTTTGAAAGACAGGCAGCTACATTTGTGGAACTTCCTGTAACTAAAGAAGTCCCGGCATCAACAGAATTAACTATTACACATACTATATGTGAAAACAAAAATGATGGCTGTTCTTTTAAAGATAATACAATAGCTGCTGTAATAAAAACCAATGGAGTTACATTTGAAATCACTAATACTGCTACACCTGATTTTATAAAAAATCTTATAGAGGCATTTAACCATGCTTAATGATGCAGCCGGTTTTAAACGCATATTTATAGCAGCCGGCTACACGGATTTACGGAGAGGAATAGACGGACTTGCAGGAATCGTACAGTATCAGTTTGAACTTGATCCACACGATAAAGATACAATCTTTTTATTCTGCGGAAGAAAGAATGACAGGATAAAAGCACTTCTATGGGAAGGTGACGGATTTCTGCTTATGTATAAAAGGGTTGAAGAAGGCAGTTTCAAATGGCCAAGAAATGTAACAGAAGCACTGGAGATAAATGAGCAGCAGTTTGAACAGTTAATGAAAGGCTTTGAGATTATAGCAAAACGCCCGATTAAGCCACAGGATAATCCTGGAACACTAATGTAAACATTGTGCAGAAAGTAGATTTTTTATAATATAAAAAGTTTTCAAAACTATAATCGTGACAGCAAATATATGGATTATCCACTAAATGCAGGACATAAAAGAATTAATACATCCCTGTGTCCTGCCTTATGTGGATAATAGTTCTAAAGAACCAGAAATACCGGCTTTTTAGAAGTGTTATCCACCGTCATAATGACGAATCAGACAAATGCCATAAGTGGCATAATAACACGATTTCTGCTATACTTAATGCCATGAAAAGGAGTATGTGGTTATGGAGATTAAGTATACAGAGAAAGAACTGAATAGCATAGATAAGACACTTCTTATAAAGATGTTTCTTAATCTTCAGAACCAGATGGAAACTCTTACAGTAGAAATGAAAGCACTTAATGATAAGATGCAGAAAATGATGGAACAGCTGGTGCTTGCCAATAATAACAGGTTTGGAAGAAAGACAGAAAAAATGTCTGATACAAACCAGATATGTTTTATGGAAGTAGATGGAAAGATAGTATTCTTTAATGAAGCGGAAGCAGTGTCTGATCTTGATGCAAATGAGCCGGAAGAACTGGAAATAAATGCCATACATGGAAAGAAGACAGCCGGCAAACGTGTCGTGGATATGGAAGGACTTCCTGTTGAGCGAATAGACCATTACATGACCGAAGAAGAATTAAAAGCAGAATTCGGTGAAAAGGGATGGAAACAGCTTCCGGATACAGTCGTTAAAAGGTATCACTTTACACCGGCTAAGATAACAGTTGATGAGCACCATATAGGTGTATATGCCGGCAAAGAAGACGGACATATGAAGCGTGCACCACATCCAAAGGGATTACTGCCATCAAGTCCTGTAACGCCATCACTTGCAGCGGCAGTCATGAATGGCAAATATGTAAATGCTGTACCTTTATACAGGCTTGAAAAAGAGTTTGAGAGATACGGACTTGCCATAACACGCCAGAACATGGCTAACTGGATGATACGTCTTGCAGATGAATATCTAGGAGTAATGTATGATTATCTTCATATGAAGCTTTATGGATTTCATGTAATCCAGGCAGATGAGACTCCTGTGCTTGTAAACAAAGACGGCAGACCAGCCGGTTCCAAGAGCTTTATGTGGGTATACCGTTCAGGATATATGTATTCAGATGAGCAGATAGTCCTGTATGAATACCAGCGGACAAGAAATGCTTCACATCCAAGGCAGTTTCTTAAAGATTATTCCGGGGTATGTGTAACCGATGGTTATCAGGTATACCATACAGTAGAAAAGGAACTGGAAGATCTTAAGATAGCCGGATGCTGGGTACACTGCAGGCGAAAATTTGATGAGGCATTAAAGGCAGTTCCAAAGGCTGCCCAGAAAGAAAGCCTTTCATATCTGGTAATAAAACAGATACAGGCAGTCTACCGTGAAGAGGATAAGCTGAAAGAACTCAAACCAGAAGACAGACTTAAGCAGCGTCAGGTGGTAATAAAGCCACTGGTTGATGCTTTATTTGCGTACCTTAAATCAAACGAAAGAAAAGCCAGCACAGCTAAACTGAAACAGGCTGTCACTTATGCACTCAATCAGGAAAAATATCTGAGAGTATTTCTTGAAGATGGTGAAGTCCCAATGGATAACAATGCATCGGAACGTGCAATAAGAGGCTTTTGTATAGGCAAGAAGAACTGGGAAATGATAGATACAATCAATGGAGCTACATCCTCAGCAATAATATACAGCATAGCAGAGACAGCTAAAGCTAATAACTTAAAGCCTTATGAGTACTTTGAATATCTGCTGACCCAGATACCGGCACATATGGATGATACAGACCGCTCATTTCTGGAAGATCTTCTTCCATGGTCACCAAAGCTGCCAGAATACATCAGAAAACAAAAAGACCGTGGTTAACGGTCTTTTAAAAGTCAAGGTACATGGGTTGGAGCGTTTACGTTATAAACAACTGCTCTTTTTAGTATAATTGCAGGGCAGGTTGAAAAACCTGCCTGTTTTGATGTGAAATGAAATGGAGTTCATGAGTATAGGCGTAAATAGACTGAAGTATACACAAAAAATACTTACTAATTAAAAATAAAACTGTATACGCAAGAAAAATATTGTATAATATAAGTGGATTTGTGGCTAATAGTAAAATGAGAAGAGGAGAAAACAATGGATACACAAAAAAAGAAGAGTAAAGTTATACATTTTAATAAAAACAAATGTGAATTTACAAAGGAAGGGAAAACTATCATGGAAAAGATCAAAAAGCGTATAACTAACTTAAAGGTTGAAGGAAAATTAAAAGTATATCGAATGACAGTGCTTGTTATGACATTATTTTTAGTGTTGGTGGCACTGATCTCGACATTAGTGATCCGTTCAAATATAGAGAGGATCACGGAGGTCTGGTCTCCGTCATTGGGATATCTGCAGGATTTAGAGACAATGACTGCGAAATACAGAATCAAACAGTATCAGCATCTGGTAGAATCAGATACAGCAGTCATGAACTCCTGCGAAGAAGAAATTCAGAAGCTGGAGAGTCAGATCCAGGATACCAGCGCGAATCTGGTTGCGATCATCACTGCAGACAGTGATGCTCAAAAAGGACAAGCTGATTATGAAGCAGCAAGCACAGGATGGGAAAAATACAGGGCTGCTTCGGATGAAATTTTGCAGTTAAGCCGTGAGGGTAAACAGCAGGACGCAGCAAAACTGATGACCGGAGAGGTGTATGAAGAATATACAGCTTTTGCTGAAAAATTAACTATATTACGTGACGAGTTCCAGGCAGAATTAGACCGGGCAAAGACCATGGCTAATGTATGCACTGTAATCATATTTATTGTGATCGTGGCAGCGGGTCTTGCGATTGCTGTAGTGACGACACTGATCGGAAAGATCATTACCAATTCCATTACCGAGCCGGTAGAACAGATAGAGGCAGCAGTTGCCAGCCTGCGTAAGGGCGAACTGTCTAATGTAGAAATGCTTACCTATGAGTCTGAGGATGAGCTTGGCGATACCATCAGGAATCTGAAAGAAGCCATGGGTATTCTGGCAGATTATGTCAGCGAGATCTCTGTGGAGGTAAAGGCAATAGCGCAGGGTGACCTGACCAGAAATGGTGATGATATTACAGATTTCCTAGGCGATTTCTCGGAATTGAAGACATCACTGCTGTATATTCTGAAACGGTTTAACAGTACCCTGACCGAGATCAGCAATCTGGCAGAACAGGTATCATCGAATTCATCCGAGGTGGAAAATGCATCAAAATCCCTGGCGGACGGTGCAACAGAGCAGGCAGGAGTCATCGAGGAATTGAATGCCACCATTGATACGGTCGTGGATCTGGCGGCAGATACAGCGAAGGAAACACAGAGCGCATCTGCACGTGTAAAAGCCTCTGCAAATAAAGCGAACGAAGAAAAAGAAAAAATGAACGATCTGCTGATGGAAATGGAGCACATTACAGAAATCTCCAAGGAGATCGGTAATATTATCACAGATATCGAGGATATTGCATCCCAGACCAACCTGTTATCCCTGAATGCTTCCATTGAAGCTGCCAGAGCAGGAGAAGCAGGAAGAGGCTTTGCGGTGGTTGCGGATCAGATCGGCAAGCTGGCAGCGGATAGTGCGAAGTCGGCTGTGAATACGAGAGATCTGATCGATAAGACCTTAGTGGAAATCGAAAAGGGCAATACGGTCACAAGAACAACAGCAGACGCATTTAATCAGATCATTGCAGATATGGAGTCCTTTGCAGAGATTGCACAGAACACCATGGAGAAAGCAAACTCCCAGGCAGAGTCCTTGGAACAGATCGGTCAGGGAATTGAACAGCTGTCCGGTGTGGTACAGGGCAATGCAGCATCCTCAGAAGAGAATACTGCGATCAGTATTAATCTGGCAGAGGGAGCAGCCAAGATGCAAGACCGCGTGAATATCTTTAAGTTATTCTAGAAAATGACAAGAATAGAGTGAAGTAGTCAGAAGGAAGGTTCTTGTTGTGATTAATGATATATTTAAATTATTTGGAGAGCAGACAGCTGATATTTTATTTGAGATCATTACAGAATGTATGGATGATTACCTGTATATATTTGATCTGCAGAATAATATCTTTGAGATTTCACAGTCAGCTGTAGAACGGTTTAATATGTCGAAAAATGTTCTGACAGATGCTGCAAATGAAGTTATGAAGGTAGTATATGAGGAAGACCGCAGGATGCTTGCAAAGCATCTTGCGGATATATGCGAAGGAAGAGAAAAGGTACATAATCTTCATTACAGGTGGCTTGATAAAGAAGGTATGCCGGTCTGGATTAACTGCCGTGGTATCGTGATCATTGATCAGCAGGGAAAGGCAGCGTATCTGGTCGGGTGTCTGAATGAGACCGGCAACAAGAAAAGAGCCGATAATGTCACAGGACTGCTTGGCGGTCCGGAATTCCTTGCTTACCTGCGTGCACAAAAAGAACCCATTACCAAGGGATTTTTTATGCATGTAGGAATTGATGATTTTGGAGCGATCAATAGCTCCAGGGGAGCTGATTATGGTAATTATATCCTGAAAAGCGTAGCCGGCTGTATGAAGGAATGCCTTTCAGACAAGCAGAGAATTTACCATCTGGTAGCGGATCAGTATGTGATCGTGGATCTGGAAGCTTCCTCCGCAGAAGACGCTGTGGCACTGAAAGAAAAGATTACAGATAAACTTCATAATTTCATAGTAGCCGAAAATTATGAAGCTATATTTTCTATTTCTATTGGTGTTATAGATGCAGCAACATTTTGTGAGGGAACCGAAGAATGCCGCAAAAAGTTTGAATTTGCCTTGAAACAGGCAAAAAGCATGGGTAAAAATGGATTCTATATTTTTGACCAGGATGACTATGAGGTCTTTTTACGAAAAGGAAGAATCATAGCAACACTTCGTAATGCTATTGTGAACCATTATGATGGCTTTGAAGTATACTACCAGCCGATCGTGGACTGTCAGTCCGAACAGATCATTGGAGCAGAGGCACTGATGCGTTTTTCCATGATAACGGAAGAAGGGCGGGAGTTTGTTTCACCGATGGAGTTTATCCCATTATTGGAAGAGACCGGATTGATCATTCCCGCTGGAAGATATATTTTGAACGAAGCTGCAGCAATGTGCTGTGAAATGCAGAAATATATTCCTGACTTCCGGATGAATGTAAATGTATCCTATGTTCAGATCCTGCAAGGCAATGTGGAGCGGGATATTCTGGATGCAATTCAAAAATATTCATTACAGCCGGAATGCTTATGTGTTGAAATGACAGAAAGCGGATTTATGGATATGACACCTTCGTTCTGTAAATTCCGTAAAACTCTGGACAAGAACGGGATTCCCTTTGTGATCGATGATTTTGGAACAGGATATTCGAATCTTCATTGTATCCGTGATATGAATCCAAGTTACGTGAAAATGGATAGGGATTTTACTGCCAAGGCGATGAACAGTGACAGGGATTATGAATTATATAAAAATATCATCCCCATGGTACATAGTATTAACGTCAGGATATGCGCAGAAGGCATCGAGGAAAAAGAATGGCTTCTGAAAATGAAAGAAATGAAGGTTGATTATCTGCAGGGATATTATTTTGGAGGACCATGTGGAAAGAAACAGTTTCTGCAGCAATATGCCAGTGGCATCAACGTTAAATAAAGAGAGTAAGGCAGACTCAGCTATGTGGGGCTGCCTTATTTTATGGTCTTATCAGAAGGATGGATCCATAACGGCTTCTTTCAGTTTTTCCAGGTCATTGGCATCAGGGTGAGACAATGCACAGTCAAAATTCTGGATCAATACATCAAGATTTGCCGGATGATCAGGATCGTTTCCGGGAAGATGGAGCAAGTCTCCTTATTCACGAGTATTACGAGCCGGAAGAACTGGTTGGCAAAACAGCAATCACTATCGTGAACCTGCCACCAAGAAAGATGATGGGAATCGATTCCGAAGGTATGCTGATCTCAGCAGTACACGAGGAAGACGGTCATGAGGGACTGAACCTTCTGATGGTAAACGACAGAATTCCGGCTGGTGCAAAGCTGTACTAAGATGAGAAACGAAGCCTTGTAGCGATGTGCGCTTGTAAGCACCGGCATAAGGCGAAAAATGCATGGAGACGGCAAAGCCGTTGGATTTTGGAGAAAAATGAGTGGGGCTGTCGCACTAACGTGCGGCAGCTCATTTTATATATCCAACACAAAACGCCGAGCTTCGAAAAGCCCGGCGTTCGTGGTATAATCAGTTTATGCGACTAAACAAAATAATACAGAGGGATTATACCTCATTTTCGCTGTATTATCAAATCAAACTTCCGCTGGATTTAGAGATTTCTATTCCATCTGATGATCCAGTTCGTCTGGTAAGTGCCTTTGTGGAGGAAATGGACCTTTCTGAACTATATAAAACTTATGGCAGGATCAGAAAAAATCAGGCAACGCCGCGTCAGATGCTGAAACTCGTTATCTATGCAGCAATGAATCGAATCTACTCAAGTCGAGATATCCGAAAAGCATGTAAACGGGATATCAACTTTATGTATCTCCTTGAAGGAATGCCTGCTCCTGATCATGCAACGATTGCGCGTTTTATCTCCCTACATTTTTCTGCCTGCGCAAAGGTTCTGCTTGCCCAAATGTCAGATCTGCTCTATCTTCTTGGTGAGATTTCGGGAAAGACCATTTTTATTGATGGCACCAAGATGGAATCGGCAGCCAATAAATATACCTTTGTATGGAAACGGGCTATTACGAAAAATCAGGCCCGGTTATACACAAAACTAACTTCTTTTGTGGCTGAATGCGAAGAACTCTATGGAATCAGGACCGTATACCATGACCAGATATCCATCCACACATTAAAACGGTTAAAAAAGCAGTTGTGCCGCGTCAAAGTACAGGAGGGAATTGTGTTCGTGCATGGAATTGGACGTAGAAAAACACAGTTGCAGAAATCCCTGGAACAGCTGGATCAATATCTGGAGAAACTAAAGGAATATACGAAAAAACTGTATACGCTTGGAGATAGAAACAGTTATTCCAAAACAGACCCGGATGCGACCTTCATGAGAATGAAAGAAGATGCGATGCTGAATGGACAGTTAAAACCTGCTTATAACATCCAGCACGGAGTGGACTCTGAATACATCACATGGATTGATATTAGCCCGCGTCCAACCGATACATGCACCCTGATCCCTTTTTTGAAAGATATGGAGAGTCACTTAGGATTTAAATATTCAGAAATCGTTGCAGATGCCGGATATGAAAGTGAAGAAAACTATCTTTTCATTGAGGGAAACGGACAGACCGCCTATATAAAGCCGCAGAACTATGAGATTTCGAAAACCCGAAAATACAAAAAAGACATCAGCAGAAGAGAAAACATGGAGTATCACGCAGACAGAGACAGCTATATCTGTCGGAATGGAAGGGAACTGACTGTTACAAATGAACGCAGAAGTAAAACAGCCAGCGGATATGTCAGTGTAAAAACTTATTACAGAAGTCCAGACTGTACCGGCTGTCCTTATAAAACGGAATGTATCAAGGGAAACAACTGCAAAACACCTATGGAAAAACGTAATAAAGTGCTGATGGTCTCGAAGACGATGAGTCAAAAACGTGCAGAAGATCTGGAACGGATCACAAGTGAGTATGGAACGATGCTCCGTATGAATCGCAGTATTCAGGCCGAAGGTTCATTTGCTGATGTAAAGGAAGACATGAATTTTCGAAGATATCTGTACCGAGGAAAAGCAAATGCACTGGCAGAGAGCATCCTTTTGGCGATGGGACGAAATATCAATAAGCTTCATTGCAAGATTCAGACCGGAAGAACGGGGAGTCATCTTTTTTCATTAAAGACAGCATAGATTTTAATGGTTGAAAACAAAACAGTTTGAAATCAGGCATGCCGAAAGGGATGTCTGGGAATGAACTGTGTTTATAAGGGATGGGGGCGAAATCACAACCGATTTCGCCCCCATTTGGGCATAAAGCAGGGCTGCCGCCCAGCAAAAAATATTTGCTAGTGCGACAGCCCCATAAGCAACGCGTCAAGTGCAATAGTGACTTGAACGAAGAGAAAGTCTGGGCGCCTTGAGACGCTGTCCGGTGTCAAGGGGTTATACCCAGCGAGCCGAG
>OGPT01002302.1_pt1 | contig 15716 bp, 7 predicted proteins | sample 1552951 | NCBI WGS metagenome assembly OGPT01 (sample SAMEA2580224, study PRJEB22360) | human gut metagenome | biome: human gut; feature: human-associated habitat; material: faeces | place: Denmark | collected 2008/2010
CCAGCCGGCATTGGACCGCGCGAGCGACATGTAGCCCGTTCCGACGACCGTCTGGTCGAAAATCAGGTTGCCGTCCTCGTCGCGGCCGGTGGCCGAATAGACGTTGGGGGAGTAGGCCCGGTTGAGGGTCGTCGAGTTCTGGGCGTCCCATGAAAACTTGACGTTGGCCTTGAGGCCCGGCGTGATGATATCCGAAAAGTCCTGGGTCAGCGACATCAGCGACTGGGCGACGACGTTCGCGGTCCGTGCGTAGCCCGAGTTGTTGAGCATGTTGTAGGGGTTGGTGCTGCCGTTGTCCGAAGCGATGGCGAGCGTGCCGTCCGAATAGATGGGTGCAGTCGAGATCGGCGTCGAAAGCATGGTGTAGTTGTACAGGTCGGCCAACGAGCTGTTGGGCTGGTTCGTCGTCGTGTATTGGGTCGACAGCGAGAGCCCGAGTTCCGTCGACTTGGTGATGTTGATGTCGATGTTCGAACGGAAATTGAACTTGTTGTAGTTCATCTGGGCGTCGTAACGCTTGTTGTCGGCGATGTTGAAGATACCGCCTTCGGTGTAATAGGACGACCCCACGTAATAGCGCACCTTGGGGGAACCGCCCGCCACGCTTACGTTGACGCGGCCGGTCATGGCCAGGTTCTTGAAAATTTCCTTCGTCCAGTCGACGGACGGATAGAGGTCGGGATCTTTGCCGCTCAGGTACATCTGGCGCTCATAATCCGAAAAACCCTGCTCTCCGGTCGGGCTGTCCCGGCACAATTCGTCGTAGAAATCGAGCCATTGCCTGGTGTTGGCCATCTTGGGCAGCTTCGTCGGCTGGGTCATGCCGAATTCGGCCTTCACGTTGATCTTCGGCGTTCCCTCCATACCGCGCTTGGTGGTAATCAGGATGATGCCGTTCGCTCCGCGCACGCCGTAAACAGCCGTTGCGGTGGCGTCCTTCAGGATCGAGAAGGTGGCGATGTCGTCTGCGTCGACCAGGTCCATGCTGCGTTCGATACCGTCGACGAGCACCAGAGGCGTCGTGCTGCCTGTTCCGAACGTATTCACGCCGCGGATCCAGAATTCGGCGCTCGATCCCGGCTCGCCCGTACGCTGCATGACGACCAGACCGGCGAGTTTTCCGGCGAGGCTCGATGAAAGTTGTCCTGTGGATACTTTCAACTCTTTGGCGTCGAGCGTGTTGATGGCTCCGACGATGCTCTCTTTGCGCTGTTTGCCGTAGGCGACTACGGTCACAGCTTCCAGTTCGGAGGTTTTGCGGACCAGTTCGACGACGATATTCTTTCGGGCGCCCACCGGAATCTCCTGCGTTTCATAACCCAGGTAGGAGATCACGATCACATCGGTCGGAGTGACCTCGAGCGTAAAACTGCCGTCGTTGCCGGTGATAACGCCGCGGGTGCTGCCTTTGACGGTGACTGTCGCACCCGGGACTCCGGCCTTGGTCTCGTCGAATACCTGACCGGTTAGCTTAAATTCCCCCCCCCTCTCTTGCGGAGCCGATACCGCCTCGGAAAGGTCGTTTACGGTATACTCGAATCTTGGATTCGCGCTCAATTCCGTAATCGGGATAAGCCCCGGAATCAACACACACACCCAGGGCACTATTTTACAAAAGAGCTTTTGTATAGTCATTGTCATATTTCCTCATTTAAATTACTTGATAAAGTTTGGTACGGTTCCTACGTGTGTCCGTCGGACGGTCCGTCCAGGTTCAATTTTGTTATTGCAAACTGCAAAACAACGAGAGATTGTGAAATTCGGGAAGTCAATAGTTTTCGATTTGGCCGGTGTCATTTAACCATAGGCGTCCGTTTTTTTAGGTAAAGTTAATAGTTTGTCGGTATTGGTATTCAGTTAGTTATCGGTCTTTGGCGGAGTCGGGTGTGTCGTTTATAGGACTCGTATCACATAATTTTACGGCAATGCTCGGTTAAAAGTATTCATTATGCAAAAGCAAATATAACAATAAAATTATTATCACGTGTATTTTTGGTAAGTTTTTTTACTTTAAAAAGACAGGGAGGATGTCCGGTAAGGTTGGTTTTTGGGGGTTAAACTATTGATAATCAATGGTTTTATTTGCTTCGGCGGGGCGTTTCCGAATAAAAATATTTCCTTGCCTATGGCTGGAATCAACTCGGTAAAAGAATATGGTTTTGTTGTATAAGTTGTTGTTGATTAGAATATTGAACGATATTAGGCGCGGTGGAAGGGTCTGTGGCCTCTTAAAATGCGATACCCGATTCGTTCGTGAAGGGGATCGAAAAGTTTTTTATGAACTTCCCGTTGTTTGAGAAATATTTTTTGTTTACTTTTGTTCGAAAGGGACGTTTCCGAACCATATAACTCCCTGCCGGATATATACCTTATAATATAAAGCGCCGGAAATGCCCGTAACAACCGGTCGTCGGTACGAAGCGGCAACACACGACGGACAACCCGAAATACACTGTCAAAATATGATGAAACGAATCTGCAAGCTGTCGGTATGCCTGCTATTGCTGAACCTGCCGACTTTCGCCCGATGCCAGACTGCGGTAAGCCGGACCGGCGACGATTACACCCTGTCCAATCGATATGTGGAGGCCGTTTTCGGCGCCGGCAAGGTTTTCGGGATTAAAAAACTGGTGCTGAACGGCCGTTCTGTGGCTCCCGAAGGGCAGAACGACCGGCCGTGGGCGCTCGTCTACAAAGGCCCGCAGGGCGAGAATCCCGAGTTGCTGCCCGAACACGCTGTTTACGAGGGAGTCGGGGTACGCGACGATGCCGGGGCCAAAACGCTTGTCTTCACGTGGCAGTTGACACTCGATTACTCGCCGGTGAAATATCCTGTCCGGATGTACGTCACGCTGCCCGACGGCGGCGAGTTGCTGCAATGGAACCTGGAGGCCGATCTGCCTGCCGGATGGCTGGTCACCGACGTGAAGTTTCCCCGCATCGTAATCGACCGTCCGGCGGCCGGTAAAGTGATTACGACCGAAGGCTGGGGTGTCGAAAAACCGCTCGACATTGCCACTTTCGAGGCTCGCTATCCCTCGCATGCTTCGGCTATGCAGTTCGTGCTGGTGCACAACGGCGACGGAGCCCTTTACTACGGCACAGAGGACCGCCGGGGCTGCGGCAAGACCTACTCGGTGCAGTGTACGCACAAAACGGTCGTCTTCAATGACGCGATTCCTGCTTCGGCCGGCTGGATCGAAAACGGAACGTTCCGCCTGCCCTGGACTTCGGTCGTGGGCTTTGCCCCCGAAGGTTGGGAGGACGCCGTCGTCCGGTGGTATCGTCCTTTCACCTTTACGACCGAGTGGGGCAGCAAACCGCTCTCGGCACGTAACATTCCGCAGTGGTGCTATAACGCCGACGCATGGGTGCGCGCTAAATACGTCGGCGACGATACGTTCGATGCGGTCAAAAGCGCCGCCGAATACTTCGGCGATGGATTGGGTGTACACTGGTACTTCTGGCACAACCATCCCTACGATACGCACTATCCCGACTACCTGCCTGCCAAAGAGGGCTTTGCCGGGATGGTCCGCGCCGTTCAGCAGTCGGGGGCCCGGGTCACGCCTTACATCAACGGCCGTCTCTGGGACCCCGCGGCGGACAGCTATAAGCGCGACCGCGGTTACGATGCTTCGTGCCGCAAGCCCGACGGATCGCTCTATACCGAAATTTATCCCACCTCGAAGGTTCTCAATACGGTGACATGCCCTTCGACCGCCATCTGGCACAGGAAGATTATCGGACTGGTCGACAGTCTCCAGACCGGGCTCGGCGTCGACGGCGTCTATATCGACCAGATTTCGGCAGCGGCGCCGGAGCCCTGCTGGAACGAGCGCCACGACCACCCGGTCGGCGGCGGGAGTTTCTGGTACGACAGCTACCGCAGGCTCATCGGCGAAATCCGCGCCAACCATTTGCAGGAGGGGAAAATTCTGACCAGCGAAGAGAACGCCGAGTGTTACATCGACCTGTTCGACATGCTGCTGGTGGTCAATACACCCCACGAGGAGAACGCCTGCGTCATCAAACCCGTATTCCCGATGGTTTACTCCGACCGTGCTGTTACCAGCGCATTTACCTACACGCCCGCCACGGCGGATAAAATGGGCCTCGGCGACTTCCGTTACGAACTGGCCAAAGCCCTGTTGTGGGGTTCGCAGATCGGGTGGGTCGATCCGCGGCCGCTGATGTCGGAGCGCGCGGCGAAAGAGGCCCGCTTCATGAAGACGCTCATGGACTTCCGCCGGGGAGTGCATGATGTGGTGTACGGGGGCTTGTTTATCCGCGAGTTCGCCCCGTCGGGCGATAATCCGGTCGTCCGGATTCCCGGATTCGGCGACGATGCTTCGGTGTTGGCCGCCGAGTGGCTAAAACCCGACGGAAAGCGGGTTTACCTGATCGTCAACATGGACGACAAGGCGCACACGGTCTCGCTGCCGGGTGTCGGCAAACCGGTCGGGATGGCCGGAGCCTCCTGTCGGCGTATCGACTTGTAACCGTCGTCCGGTCTTCGGGGATAATCCGTAAGGAGCTGATTTAGGAGTCGGTACGGGTGTTGCTGTCGTCTTCCGGAAGCCGTCGGCGAGTGCCTTTCGGCGCTGCTTTCCGGTCTCTTATCCCTGTTGTTCGGTTTAAATTGACGTATTCGGTTTGCAAAGCCTGGCTTTTTTGTTAAATTTGTCCGACCCAAAACTATTGACGATGCCTCTGCGGATTATCCTTCGTTTCTGCGTGTTTTTCTCGTTGGCTGCGGCGTGCCTCCTGCCGGTAGGATGTACACCGCAGGAGAGCTATTCATTGCAGACCCGGGCCGCATTGGAGCGGTTGGATGCGGAGCTGGCGCAGAAAGCCCGCTATCAGCAGTGGCGCCAGGAGCAGGCCGATGAGTTGCGCGGCCGCATCGACGCCAAGGCCCCGACGGCTGAACAGGCGGAGCAGGTGTTCGCAGTGGCGCAGGTTTTCGTGACTTTCGATCTCGACTCTTCGGCCTATTACGTCGACCGGCTCTACCGGCTGGCCGAACGGAGCGGTTCGCGGTATGAGCGGCGGCTGGCCTTGCTGGCCGATATCGATGTCTGGCTGGGCCGCGGGCAGACCAGTTACGCCGAAGCTATTTTCCGGAAAATAGATACCGTCGGTATGACTCCGCTTGAGTATGGAGCATGGTATCTGTGTTTTTGCTCGGTGGCTTCCCGGCGTTATTCCGAGGTCGAGGACCCGCACCAGAAGCAGGCATGGCGTGATACGGTGTTCCTGACGCGCCGCATTTCGGTTCCGGGGCTGAGCGAATTTACCCGGGCGCGCATGGAGGCGCTGAGTCTTCGCGACAGTGCGCGCTGTGCGGAGGCGCTGCAATTGCTGGAGCCATTCACGGCCAAAGTCCTGAGTTATCCCGAACGTGCGTTGCTCTATTATGCCATGTCGGACATCGCCCGGAAAATGGGCGACGAGGACCTGTCGGCGTACTGCCTGGCCGAGTCGTCGATCTCCGACCTGTGCGCCGGAACCCGTTCTTACTATTCGCTCTACGACCTGGCGCTCCGGCTTTTCGACCGCGGGGACTTCGACCGTGCCGCGGCCTATATGGGTTCCACTTTCGACGATGCCGTGCGCTGCAAGTCGATCGCCCGGATTCCCAACTCTTCGGCGGCGGCAATGAAGATCAGCGAGGCCGTGGCGGCCAATATCGCCGGACGGCAGACAATGATGATCGTGGTCATCTGCCTGGCCGGAGTTTTCCTTGTGGTGCTGACTGTCGTGCTGTGGTTCGTGCTGTGGCAGCACCGCCGCCTGCACAACAACCACGAAAAACTGATCCGCATGAGCGATATGCTCCGCGAAAAGAACCACGAATTGCTCGGCAAGAACGATCATATCCGCCAGATCAACGGCGCTTTGGTCGATTCGAACCGCATCAAGGACCGTTATGTCTGTCACTATATCGACCTCTCGGTGCGCTATATCGGACAAATGGACGCTTTTCGCCGCGAAGTGTGCCACATTGCCAAGACCCAGGGCGCCGATGAACTGGTGCGCCAGCTCAGCATGTCGCAGACCATCAACGGCGAGTACCTCAAATTCTACCAGTCGTTTGACGCCTCGTTTCTCGATATTTTTCCGCATTTCATCGAGCAGGTCAACGAACTTTTGCAGCCCGAATCGCGCTTCGCTCCCCGCACGGACTCTTCACTGACGACCGAACTGCGGATTCTGGCTGCCCTGCGGCTCGGAATTACCGACAGCGGGCATATCGCTTCGCTGCTCAACTGCGCCTCCGCTACGGTCTATACCTACCGCACCAAACTGCGCAATGCCGCGCTCGACCGCGACGATTTCGAGTCGCAGGTCGCCCGGATCGGGTTGTAAAGATCTCCGGAAATCTATATAATACGGGGTGTTATACTTGTTTCTATTAGTTTGATTATTAATTGTATATAGACTTATATCGGTCTATATAGTGCATCGCGCGTGTAGCGGCATGCCTGAAAATGGATAACTTTGTACATCCGCTAAAGATATCCACTAAACCAACATAAAATGATACTACCAACTACTTTTTGCGGCAAAGTCACCGGCGTGTGCGGCTTTGCGCTGCTGCTCACCATGGCCGTTTCCTGCGGTCCCCGCCACAACACACTCAGCGAATCGGAGATCGCCTCCGGCTGGGAATTGCTCTTCGACGGGAATAGCCTGGATCAATGGAAAGACTTCAACGGGGACTCTCTGACCCAGCCGTGGCACGTTGTCGACGGGTGCATCCAGGCTAACGGCGACGGGAGCGACCTTTCGGGTTATATCGTCACCAAGAAACAATACGAAAACTTCATCGTAGACTGGGACTGGAAGCTCTCCTACGGAGGTAACAGCGGCATGCTTTACCACGTCGTCGAGAATCCTTATTTCAAGGTTCCCTACGTCACGGGTCCCGAGTACCAACTGATCGACAACGATGGTTGGGAGTCTCAGAACGCTCCGACGAAGCTCGAAGAGTGGCAGAAGCTGGGCGTGGACTACGCGATGCACCTTCCGACTGCGGATTCCCTGTTTGTCAATCCGCAGGGCGAGTGGAACTCGTCGCGCATCGTCTGCGACAACGGCCACGTGGAGCATTGGCTCAACGGCCGCAAGATCCTCGAATTCGAAGCCTGGACCGACGACTGGTTCGCCCGCAAGAACAGCGGCAAATGGGAGACGGCTCCCGAATACGGACTGGCGCACCGCGGCGTGCTGTGCCTCCAGGACCACGGCTACCCCGCTTCGTTCCGCAACCTGAAAATCAAGGAGCTGCCCCGCAAGGCCGGCCGGGAGGTCGAACTCTTCAACGGCCGCGACCTCACGGGATGGGAAGCCTACGGAACCGAGAAATGGTATGTCGACAAGGACGGCCTGCTGGTCTGCGAGAGCGGTCCCGACAAAAAATACGGTTACCTCGCCACGCGCGAATACTACGATGATTTCGACCTGACGGTGGAGTTCAAGCAGCTCGCCAACGGCAACTCCGGCGTCTTTTTCCGCTCGTTCGTCGAGCCGCCGGTGAAGGTCCACGGCTGGCAGTGCGAAGTGGCACCGAAGAACCACGACACGGCGGGCATCTACGAGTCCTACGGCCGCGGATGGCTGGTGCAGATTCCCGACGAGAAGGAGTCGATTCTCAAGGAGGGGGATTGGAACACGCTGCGGCTGAAGGTCCAGGGCGACCGCGTGCAGACGTGGCTCAACGGCGAGGAGATGGTGGACATCACCGACGCGAAGATCGGCGCCGCGCAGGGACGCATCGCCTTGCAGATTCACGACGGAGGAGGCATCAAGGTCCTCTGGCGCAACATCCGGCTGACGACCCTGTAAACAAACGGCGGTTCCCATCCGACGGAACCGCTGTTTTCTCTACCTATTTTATTGACTGCATCCAAAAAAAAACACAACCTGAAATACTATGAGTAACCGCAGAGATTTTCTGAAAAAGGCAGGCGGGCTGGCGCTGCTGACCATCGTGCCGCGCAGCGTGCTCGGAGGCACCAAATTCGTCGCCCCGAGCGACCAGCTCACGAAGGGCATCATCGGCGTGGGCGGCATCGGCAAGAGCAGCTATCACTTCACCTCCAACGATGCATGCCGCCTGGTGGCGGTCTGCGACGTCGACCGCAAACACCTCGAAAGCGCCATCGCACTGGGCCGCAAGAAGTTCGACAAGACCCTCGAAAGCTATCACGACTACCGGGATCTGATCACCGACCCCAACGTCGACATCGTACACATCGCCACCCCTCCCCACTGGCACGGCATCATGGCCGTCGAGGCTGCCAAGGCCGGCAAGGACATCTGGTGCGAGAAGCCGATGACGCGCACCATCGGCGAGGGCAAGCGCGTGGTGGAGGCCGTCCGGCAGAACGGACGCATCTTCCGCCTGAACACCTGGTTCCGCTTCAAGGACACCTTCTACGGACTGGGCACGACGGTCGAACCGCTCAAGAAACTCGTCGACAGCGGCCTGCTGGGATGGCCCCTCAAGGTGACCATCTCCGGAGCCACGGGATTCACCTGGAAATTCTTCTGGGTGGGGCAGGAGAACCTCAAGCCCCAACCCGTCCCGGAAGAGCTGGACTACGACATGTGGCTCGGCCCGGCGCCCTACAAACCCTACAACAAACACCGCGTGCACGCCACGTTCCGCGGCTACTGGGACTACGACGGCGGCGGACTCACGGATATGGGACAGCACTACATGGACCCCGTGCAGTACCTGTTGGGCAAGGACGACACCTCGCCCGTGAAGATCGAGGTCGACGCTCCGCAGCAGCATCCCGACGCCGTGGGCATCTGGCGCAAGATCGTATACACCTACGACGACGGCTGTCAGATCGTCCTCGAAGGCGAGGGCTACGAAAGCAAGGGCAAGGTCCCCTACATCGAAGGTCCGCTGGGCAAGGTGTATCAGGGTTTCGAGTGCACGATTCCCGACGTCATGGAGAAGATCGCCGAAATGCCCGACCCCGAACCGCAGAACACCGATTTCCTGGCATGCGTGCGCAACCGCGAGCCTTTCGCCCTCGACGAGCTCAAGGGACACCGCAGCTCCACGCTCGTGAACCTCGGGGCATGCGCCCTGCGCCTGAACCGCACGCTGCATTTCGATCCCGACAAGCAGCTCTTCGTCGGAGACGAGGCCGCAAACCGGCTCATCGACCAGCCGATGCGCACGCCGTGGAAAATCTGATAACGTCCAAAACCTGAAAAAAACATGAAAAAGATATTTATCACCATACTCCTCGCCGCCCTGATGCCCTTCGCAGCCGGTGCGCAGGACGCGCGCCAGCGCACCGCCGAAACGATCGTTGCGGACGCCCTGGCCCAACTCCCGGCCCAGACGCCCAAGGCGTTCGACAGCCTGATGCAGGAACTCGCGGCGACCGGAGCCGACGGAATCCGGATGATGGCCGCCATGCTCGTACCCGCAGCGGAAGGCAAGAACGCCCCCGTGGAATACGCCATCAACGGGGTGGTGAGCTACGTGACCGCCGCAGGCCGCGAAGAGCTGGCGCGGGAGATCCGCGCCGGACTGACGGACGCCGTCGCCGCCTCGACGGACAAATCCAACCAGGCATTCCTGCTCTCGCAGCTGCAACTATGCGCAACGGCGGCCGAAGCCCCCGTATTCGTGAAATACGCCGCGGACGAATACCTCGCCGACTACGCCGTGCGCGGACTGATCTCCACGCCCGGAACCGACGGGGAGATCCTCGCACTGATCGACGCAAGCCCGGCCCCGGACGCCCTGCTGGCCTATGCCGCCGCGGAGAAGCGCCTTGCGGCCGCAGAGCCCGCGCTGCTGAAATGGGCCGCAGACCCCAAGGCCGGCACGCCGACGAAAGAGGCTGTCTATAACGCGCTGGCCAAGTGCGGCACAGCCGCCTCGATCGCGCCGCTCGCAGCAGCCGCAAAGGCCGACGGATACGCCTTCACGAAAACGGACGCAACGGGCGCCTACGTCGCCCTGCTCGCACGGCTCGCGGCAGCAGGAAACAGCAAGGCCGTCGCCGCCGCCAAGGCCCTGCGCAAAACCGGCATGCCGCAGAACGTCCGGGCCGCAGGTCTGGGAATAGTCCTCGGCACGGACGCCAAAAAACAGACGCCGGAACTGCTCGCCGCGCTCAAAGACGCCGACAGGGCCTACCGCTGCGCTGCGCTCGATTACGCGAATGCCTTCGCCGACGAGGCGCTCTATGCCGCCCTCGTCAAGAAGCTCCCGTCGCTGAGCGACGCCGCGCAAACGGATGTCGTAAGCTGGCTGGGAGCGCGCCACGCCGCATCGCAGAGCGCCGCCGTGGTTGCCGCCATGTCGTCGCCGGACGATGAGCTGGCCCTGGCCGCCATCCGCGCCGCCGGGAAAATCGGAGGACAGGAGGCGCTCAACGCGCTCGTCGCACAGCTCGGAGGCGCACATGCCAAAGAGGCCTCGGCAGCTCTCGCGGCATTCAACGGAAAGCCCAACGCAGCGTTCGTCGCAGCTCTCGACGGCACGCCCGCCACGCAGGCCAACGCCCTGAAACTCGTGGCAAAAAGGCGCATCACCTCCGCAGCCGACAAGGTGTTCGCGCTGCTGAACTCCCCTGACAGGGCGGTGCGCACGGCAGCCTACGGCGCGCTGGCAGGCGTCACGACCCCCGCGGACTTCAACCGTCTGTGCGGCCTGCTGAACCAGGCGCAGGAGGACGACGTGAAGGCCCTTCAGGCCGGATTGAAGAACGCACTGGCCAAAGAGTCCTCCGACATGCAGTACAAGATGGTGGCAGGGCAGATGGCCGCCGCCCCCGAAAAGGCCCGCTACTATCCCCTGCTGGCGCAGGCCGCCAGCAAAGAGGCGATCGACGCCCTGCTGGCCGCCGACGACCGCCAGGCCGCATTCGCGGCCCTGCTGACGGTTCAAAACCCCGCGATGGTCGACGTGTTGTATGATCTCGCCCGGCAGAACCCCGCATGGACCGACGCCGCAATTTCGCGCTACACGGATTTCGTCTCGAAGTCGCGCAATACGCCCATGCGCAAATACCAGCTATACCGCCGCGGACTGGAGGCGAAACCCTCGCCCAAGGTGCAGAACAAACTGCTCAAAGCGCTCTCCAAAACCCCGGTATTCCCGGCGCTGACGCTCGCCATGAACTACATGGACGCACCCGCGACGGCCGAAACCGCCGCAATGGTCGTGAAGACCGTCGCTGCGAAGAACCCCGCGCTGGGAGGAGAAACGGTAGCAGCAGCCCTGAAAAAGGCCCAGGAGGTATATGCCGGACTGGCCAAATCCGACGCCGACGCAGGTTACGCCGTCGACGAGATCAAGGGACTCCTGGCCAAACTCCCCGCAGAGGGATACCTCCCGGTATCGCTCGAACCGAGCGAATGGGAAGCCGTGGTCGGCGATCCCGAGACCCGCAAGGCAATGAAGGCCAAGGCGCTGGCGAAAGCGCAAACAGAGGCCCGGGCCGCGATGGCGAAGAACTGGATCGCAGAAAACGGCGTCCTGACCGGGGCCGCTGACGGAGGAACGATCGGATCGGCGAAAAATTACGAAAACTTCGAACTGATCCTCGACTGGAAGACCGAAGGCGAGGCCGCGATGGGCATCCGCTCGATCCCGCAGATCGCACTCGGAGGAAAGAACTCCGGAGCCTTGACGGGCAACATGCTCCACGACAACGCCGCGCCCAAAGCGGCCGCGAACGGCCCGCAGGAGTGGAACACGATGCAGGTGAAGGTGGTCAGCGACCGCGTGACGGTCGTACTCAACGGCGTCACGACCGCCGAGAACGTAATCCTCGAAAACGCATGCAACCGGGAGATTCCCGCCTACGCAGAGGGACAGATCCTGCTCATCGCGGGAAATGCGCCCCTCAACGTCCGCGAAATGTACATCCGCGAACTGCCCGCCACGCCGCGCTTCGAACTCTCGGAGGAAGAGGCTGCCGACGGCTTCGAGGTGCTCTTCGACGGTACGTCGATGCACAAGTGGACCGGGAACACCACCAACTACGTCCCCGTCGACGGAACGATCTACGTGACGGCGCAGTACGGCGGATCGGGCAACCTCTACACCAAGAAGGAGTACGGTGATTTCGTCCTGCGATTCGAATTCGCCTTCGACAGAGAGGGCGTCAACAACGGCATCGGCATACGCACCCCCATGGGCGTCGACGCCGCCTATCACGGCATGGAGATTCAGGTGCTCGACCACGACGCTCCGATCTACAAGAACCTGCGCGTATACCAGCAGCACGGATCGGTCTACGGAATTATCCCGGCCAAACGCGTGAAATTCCCGCCCCTGGGAACATGGAACGTCGAGGAGATACGCGCCGTGGGAAACCGAATCACCGTGACGGTAAACGGCGAGGTGATTCTCGACGGAGACATCCGGCAGGCCTGCCAAGGCCACAACGTGGCCCCCGACGGCGGGAAAAACAACCCCTACACCGTGGACCACAAGAACCATCCCGGACTCTTCAACGCCTCGGGACACATCGGACTGCTCGGACACGGAGCCGGAATCAAGTTCCGAAACATACGAATCAAGGAGCTGCCCGCCCCGAAGACCAAAAAATAGCCCTGACCCTCTGAAAGCGAACCCGCCCGAAATTCGGGCGGGTTTTTGCGAACAGCAGGCCCGAATATCGCAAAAATTGTGTTATATTTGCAAAAAATAGGCCGGAGCGCAGCCTCCGCGCCGCCGAGTTCAGAATAAAAACCTAAAAGAAAAAACCATGCTTATCCCTTGTGCAATCGGTTACGGGCAGATCATCGTAATCGTATTGGTAGTCATCCTGCTCTTCGGAGGCAAGAAAATCCCCGAACTGATGCGCGGACTGGGCCGCGGCGTCAAAGAATTCAAGGATGCCGTCAACAAAGACTATACGGCCGAAGACAACAAACCCGGAGACAAATCCGACTCCGGAAAGACCGAGTAATCACACCTGTTCCGCGGCGGCAAACAAATGAACATGAAAAAAAAGGATCCGGAGTCGACGGAGATGACTTTTTTCGAGCACATCGACGCCCTGCGCCCGCATCTGGTGCGAGGGGTGATGGCAATCGGAGTCATCGGACTGGTGGCCTTCTTCTGCAAGAGTTTCATTATCGACACGGTGCTGTTCGGGCCACAAAGCCCGGACTTCCCCACCAACCGCATGCTGACATGGGTGGGCGCCCAGTGGGCGCATATGGCCGAATGGCTCAACAGCGTGCTCGGCACGTCGTTCGACACCGATCCGGAGACCTTCCGCATCGCCAACGACCGTTTCTCGATCATCAACACTTCGCTGTCCGGGCAGTTCAACCTCCACATGAAGATCTCGCTCCTGACGGGACTGGCAATGGCCATGCCCTACACGCTGTGGGAGTTCTGGCGCTTCGTGCGCCCGGCGCTCACGCCGAAGGAGATTCAGGGAACCCACCTGTTCGTATTCTGGGTGTCGCTCTGTTTCTTCGGAGGGCTGCTGTTCGGTTATTTCGTCATGGCGCCGCTGTCGATCAACTTCTTCGCCAACTACCAGGCCAGCGAGTTCATCACCAACATGTTCGACATCAGCGACTACCTGACCACCGTCATCATCGTCTCGATAGCCTGCGCCTTCATGTTCGAACTGCCGCTGCTGATCTACTTCCTGACCCGCATGGGGCTGGTTTCGGCCGGATTCCTCCGCAAATACCGACGCCATGCGTTCGTCATACTGCTCGTCGTCGCGGCAATCATAACCCCGCCCGACATATTCAGCCTCATTCTGGTGATCCTGCCGCTATACGGGCAGTATGAATTGAGCATCAAACTCGCGGAGCGGACCGAGCGCAAGCACGCCGCCGAAGAGGAACAAACGACGGAAATGACGGAAACGACGGAATAGCAGAAGACATATGGAGCGAACAAGCGAAACGAAGCCCGTCACGATCGTAGCCATCGGGGCGGGCAACCGTACCAACAAATACCTCGAATACGCGATCCGGAATCCCGACCGGATGAAACTGGTCGGCATAGCGGAGCTCAACGACATCCGCCGCCACGCAGTCGCCTCCAAATTCGGACTGAAGCCCGAAGAGTGCTTCGCCGACTACGAACGCTTTTTCGAAAACCCCGTCCCGGCCGACGCCATCCTGATCGGAACGCCCGAGAACATGCACTTCGAGCCTTGCATGAAGGCCATCGAGGCGGGTTACAACGTCCTGCTCGAAAAACCGATCGCGCAGTCGCTGCCCGAATGCTGCCGCATCGCCGAAGCGGCGCGGCGCAAAGGGGTCATCGTCGGCGTCTGCCACGTCCTGCGATACCATCCCTATTTCATCAAGATCAAGGAGATCGTCGACTCGGGCCAGCTGGGAGAGATCATATCAATCAGCCACCTCGCAGCCGTGGGGCTCGACCGAACCACACACGGATTCGTCCGCGGCATGTGGCGCCGCGAGGAGATCACCAACCCGATGCTGATTTCGAAATGCTGCCACGACATCGACTTCCTGCTGTGGCTCACCGAGGCGCGCTGCCGCAAACTATCGTCGTTCGGGTCCCTGCGCTGGTTCCGGGCCGAAAACGCCCCGAAGGGAAGCACGCCCCGGTGCATCGACTGCCCGCTGGAAAAGGAGTGCCCCTACTCGGCAGTGGACCTCTACTATAACCGGCGCGACTGGATTTCGAATTTCGACGTCCCGGAAGGCGCGACGCTCGACGAGGTCATACTCCGACAGTTGCGCACGGGCGATTACGGCCGATGCGTGTTCCGCTGCGACAACGACGTGGTGGACCACCAGATCGTATCCATGGAAATGGAAAACGACGTCACGATCTCCTTCTCGATGTACCTCTTCAGCGGCCGCGCGCCGTACAGCGGGTCGTACGCGTCCGTCATGATCTTCTCCAGCGCCGAGTCGTCCGCCTCCAGCCCGATGCTCTGCTCCCGCAGCCGCACGTTCAGGTCCTCGATCTGCAACCGCATGATCGCCTTCATCTGCGTGTAGCCCAGCGGGTTGAACATGATGATGTCGTCCAAACGGTTGATGAACTCGGGGCGGAAGTGCTCCTTGATCACGCTCATCACGCGCTTCTTCGCCTCCTCGCTGATGCTCGGACTCGCCGAGTGGTCGTTCAGGCAGTGCTTCTTGCCCTCGAACTCGTCGTCCGACGCACTCCCACGCTTCACGCTCCCGTTCTCGCGCACCTGGTGCTCGCGGTCCTCCAGCAGGATGTCCGCCCCCAGGTTCGACGTCATGATGATCACCGTGTTCGAGAAGTCCACCGTGCGGCCCTGCTTGTCCGTCAGCCGCCCGTCGTCGAACACCTGCAGGAACAGGTTCCACACGTCGGGGTGCGCCTTCTCGATCTCGTCCAGCAGGATCACGTTGTACGGGCGCCGACGCACCGCCTCCGTCAGCTCGCCGCCCTCCTCGTAGCCCACGTAGCCCGGCGGCGCGCCCACCAGCCGCGACACCGAGTGCTTCTCCATGTACTCCGACATGTCGATGCGCACGATGTGCTTCTCGTCGTTGAACAGCTCCAAAGCCAGCTTCTTCGCCAGCTCCGTCTTGCCCACGCCCGTCGGGCCCAGGAACAGGAAGCAGCCCGTCGGCTTGCCCGGACGCGCCAGGCCCGCGCGCGACCGCAGAATCGCGTCGCTCACCGCCTCGATCGCCGCGTCCTGACCGATCACCTTCTCCGCCAACCGCTTCGGCAGCTC
>OGPT01002305.1_pt1 | contig 15690 bp, 19 predicted proteins | sample 1552951 | NCBI WGS metagenome assembly OGPT01 (sample SAMEA2580224, study PRJEB22360) | human gut metagenome | biome: human gut; feature: human-associated habitat; material: faeces | place: Denmark | collected 2008/2010
CTTATCGAGTGAGCCGCCGCTTCAAAGTATTCCTCGAACCCAAAATCCGCATTTACGGAAAGGAACTGTTGATGCAGGATAACGTGCAGGGAAGCGACATCATGATGTCGCTAAATGCCGGAACAAGCTTTTCTTTCTAAAACCGGAAGCCGGAAGAAAGCTATTTCAGAAGTTCATCAATCTTCCTGACCAGAGAGGAGAACTCCTCAGGATTGTAAAGACGGGTAAGCATCACGATGCGCCCTTCTTTATCAATCAGCACATTACGGGTGATACCAGCCTGACGCAACGCATATTTGGCAAAAATATCAGCGCCCGGATCCAGTCCCAAGGGATAGGTAACACCCGTGGACTTGCCAAAAGCGATGACTTTATTCAACGGTTCGTCACGGTCGATCCCCATTAACATGAAGTCCGGATCGGACTTATGCTTCTGCCATATATCTTTTTCGATAAAAGGCATTTCTTTACGGCATACGCCGCACCAACTGGCAGTGAATTGCAACATCACCACCTTGCCACGGAAATCGGAAAGTTTAACGGTTTTGCCGTCCGTCAGCGTTACGGTAAAATCGGGAGCCGTCTGCCCCACTTTCACAATATAACCGGTACTGTCCGCTTTTGTTTCCTGTGCCACAGCCGCTATGCCGCATAATGCAAACAGGCCGAGCAGCCATAATCTGAGTTGCTTCATCTTCTTCGCTTTTTAAGTATTCATAAACAAATTTCCTGCCGCAAAAGAAGCTAATTAGCCATAAGAAAACAAATAGAGCATAAACTCTTTGCGAATATTTAACGCAGGCTGCTCCGGAACCTTATGCTCCGGAGCGCCATCCTTTAAATATTAGGTTTGATATCCAACTTCACAGGCTTAATCATGTTTTCCGGCTTCAGGATGGTATCCAAATCCTCTTTGGAAAGTATGTTGTGTTCCAGAACCAGTTCATAAACGCCTTTTCCCGTTTCGAGGGCTTCTTTGGCTATCTTGGTGGAGTTCTTATAACCGATAACCGGATTCAGCGCGGTCACCACACCGATACTATCGTGTACATAGCTGCGGCATACTTCCTCGTTAGCGGTGATTCCGTCGATACAGAGAGTACGCAAGGTATCGAATCCGTTCATCAGCAAATCGGCCGACTCAAAGCAACATTGCGCCATAACAGGCTCCATCGCATTCAGTTCCATCTGCGCGGCTTCACCGCTCATGGCTACACAAAGGTCATTGCCTATTACTTTGTAATCTATCTGGTTCATCACTTCGGGGATAACGGGGTTTACCTTGCCCGGCATTATAGAGGAACCCGGCTGCATGGCAGGAAGATTGATTTCTCCCAGTCCGCAACGCGGCCCGGATGCGAGCAGACGAAGGTCGTTGCATATCTTGTTCATCTTCACCGCCACTCTCCGCATCGCCGAAGAATAACCTACAAGACAAGAAGTATCCGAAGTAGCCCCCACCAAATCAGCGGATAGCTTAACTTCCCATCCGGTAATCTTCCGCAAAGCCTTTACACACCGCTCCGCATATTCCGGCTCTGCCGTAATGCCCGTACCGATGGCGGTAGCTCCCATATTGACAGTGAGGAATTCTTCTGCCGCAAAGTTCAGGTTCTTTATCTCATCGCGTAAGATACTGGCAAAGCCATTGAATGTTTGTCCGAGTGTCATAGGTACAGCGTCTTCCAACTGAGTACGTCCCATTTTAATGATATGCCTGAACTCTTCCGCCTTGCGCTGGAACGCATCGATTAACTCCTCAAAGTGTTTCACCAGCTTGAGGTGTGTATAGTACATTCCTATATGTATGGCGGTAGGATAAGCGTCATTGGTAGACTGTGAGCGATTGACGTGGTCGTTCGGCGAACAATATTGATATTCACCGCGTTTATGTCCCAAGATTTCAAGAGCGCGATTGGCGATTACCTCATTGGCGTTCATGTTGGTAGTGGTTCCGGCTCCGCCCTGAATCATATCTACCGGGAACTGTTCATGATGCTTGCCTTCAAGTATTTCCTTACAAGCTTCAAGAATAGCATCCGCCTGTTGTTCGGTAAGCAAGCCAAGCTCGAAGTTGGCAACAGCCGCTCCCATTTTAGTGATAGCAAGAGCATTGATGAACAAAGGGTATTCATTCAGATGAAATTTACTGATACGAAAGTTTTCGATACCTCTGAGGGTTTGTACTCCATACATGGCAGTTTCCGGTATTTCACGGCTGCCGATCAAATCACTTTCTGTGCGAGTTTTTTTTGATAGTTCTTCTTTCATAATATATATTTATTAACCATTTCTATAAGCGGTTACCAAAGAATAACCAAAGATAGCATAAAATGTTTTGTAAACACCATGCCTTATTATTAAGTTAACAAACTTTAATCACAAGTAAATATTACACATAATTCTATACTTAATATGACAAATTGTAAACCATAAGAATAAATCAGAAGTTTATCTATATTTAGTTAATATATGTTTTATTTAGAAAATATAAAGTAATACAGGCAACACATTTACCCCCTTTTCTTGTTATATAAAAGATATTTTCAGAAATTAGCCAATATTAAAGAAACGGAACAGCCTTCATTTAATTTTTAAATAACAAGTATATGATCTTACAATTATTATTTGTACTCACCGCTATTATCATAGGTGCGCGTTTAGGCGGCATAGGTCTCGGAGTAATGGGCGGTGTAGGCTTAGGTATATTGACTTTTGTATTCGGCTTACAACCTACCGCGCCACCAATCGACGTAATGTTGATGATTGCCGCCGTTATTTCCGCGGCTTCCTGTATGCAAGCGGCCGGCGGACTTGACTATATGGTAAAATTGGCGGAAAAGCTGCTACGCAAAAATCCGTCACAGGTTACTATCCTCAGTCCCATCGTAACTTATTTATTTACTTTCGTAGCAGGAACAGGACACGTTGCTTACTCTGTCCTTCCCGTCATAGCCGAAGTTGCGACAGAAACCAAAATCAGACCCGAGCGTCCGTTGGGTATTGCGGTTATCGCTTCACAGCAAGCCATCACGGCAAGTCCTATTTCGGCAGCCACGGTGGCACTGCTTGGTCTGCTCGCCGGATTCGACATCACTTTATTCGATATCCTCAAAATAACGATTCCTGCGACGATTCTCGGCGTGCTGGTAGGAGCATTGTGCTCCATGCGTGTGGGAAAAGAACTGATTGACGACCCTGAGTATCAAAAACGCATGGCAGAGGGATACTTCGATGGCAGAAAGGTGAAGATTGATGACGTAAAAAACAAACGCCATGCTATGATTTCGGTACTTATATTCATCCTCGCTACCGCATTCATTGTTCTTTTCGGTTCGTTTGAGGGTATGCGCCCTTCTTTCCTGATTGATGGAAAAACAGTCACTTTAGGCATGTCCGCCATTATCGAAATCATCATGCTTACGGCAGCCGCCCTTATTCTGTTGGTTACCAAAACCGACGGAATAAAAGCGACACAGGGTTCTGTTTTTCCCGCCGGAATGCAGGCCGTAATCGCTATTTTCGGTATTGCCTGGATGGGCGATACTTTCTTGAATGGCAATATGGCGCAACTGACCGCCTCTATTGAAGGAATCGTGCGCCAGATGCCCTGGTTGTTCGGTATCGCTTTATTCGTTATGTCCATCTTGTTGTACAGCCAGGCAGCCACGGTACGCGCTTTAGTACCGCTGGGCATCGCTTTGGGCATATCGCCGTATATGCTGATAGCCATGTTCCCTGCCGTAAACGGATATTTCTTCATACCGAACTATCCTACCGTAGTCGCGGCTATCAACTTTGACCGCACAGGAACAACCCGCATCGGCAAGTATATACTTAATCACTCCTTTATGATGCCCGGTATTGTCTCTACGGTAGTTGCCATAGCGCTGGGATTGTTATTCATACAAATATTCTGAGATATTATACTTCAACCTATTTTTTAATTTAAACAATGTAAGTTATGAAAAAATTAGCAAGACTTAGTATGGTAGCCGTTATGCTACTGTTTTCTGCAGCAATGGCTTTCGCTCAACAAAAGCCTAATATTCATATCCTTGCCACCGGTGGAACCATCGCCGGAACCGGAGCGTCTGCAACCGCCACCAACTATACTGCCGGACAGGTGGCTATCGGCACTTTGCTTGATGCCGTACCCGAACTGAAGAATATAGCTAACGTAACAGGTGAGCAAATCGTCAAGATAGGCTCACAGGATATGAACGATGATGTTTGGCTGATTCTTGCAAAGAAGATTAACCAGCTTTTGAAACGCTCCGATATTGACGGTATCGTCATTACTCACGGAACCGATACAATGGAAGAAACTGCATATTTCCTCAATCTGACGGTCAAGAGCGACAAACCGGTCGTTTTAGTCGGAGCAATGCGCCCATCCACCGCCATCAGCGCCGACGGACCTCTCAACTTATACAATGCCGTTGTTGTGGCCGGAGCTAAAGAATCCAAAGGTAAAGGCGTTTTAGTGGCAATGAACGGAAGCGTACTTGGCGCCGCAAGCGTATTGAAGATGAATACCGTTGACGTACAAACATTCCAAGCTCCCAACGCAGGTGCACTCGGTTATGTTTTGAACGGTAAGGTTACCTATAATATGTCGTCCGTAAAGAAGCATACCACCCACTCCGTATTTGATGTTACCGATTTGAACTCACTTCCCAAAGTAGGAATCGTTTATAGCTATTCGAATATCGAAGCCGATATGGTTACTCCGATGCTGAGCAACGGCTATAAGGGTATCATTCATGCAGGAGTAGGCAATGGAAACATCCATAAGAATATATTCCCCGTATTAATGGATGCACGCAAGAAGGGTATTCTTGTTGTCCGTTCATCAAGAGTACCGACAGGTCCCACTTCTCTCGATGCGGAAGTAAACGATGCACAGTATCAGTTTGTCGCATCACAGGAGTTAAATCCTCAGAAATCACGTGTTCTGCTAATGCTTGCATTGACCAAGACCAATGACTGGAAACAGATTCAAGAATACTTCAACGAATACTAAAAACAGATGGACATGATAAAGAAACTAACATTTATACTCCTGATAGCGGGTTGCGCACAAGGCATGTACGCTCAGAACACGGAGAAGAGTGAGAAGTTCCTTGAGAATAAAACCCTGTTTGAAGAACTTACCAACGTAAAGAAAAAACAGGATAAGTTCAACTTATTCCTCAATATGCAAGGCAGTTTCGATGCAAACTTCCGCGACGGCTTTGAAGAAGGAGCTTTCAAAATGAGGCAACTTCGTATTGAAGCCAAAGGAAACATCAACAACTGGCTTTCATATCGGTACAGACAGCGTCTGAACCGTTCGAATGACAGCAGCGGAAACATCGACAATCTTCCTACCTCCATCGACATTGCCGGAATCGGCGTGAAACTCGGAAAAGGTTTTTCTATCTTTGCCGGTAAACAATGTGCCGCATACGGCGGTATCGAGTTCGACCTGAATCCTATCGAAATATACGAGTATAGCGATATGATTGAGAACATGAGCAACTTCATGACCGGTTTGAATATCGGATATGATATCAACTCCAACCAGCAGTTGAACCTGCAAATCCTGGACAGCCGTAATGGTTCTTTCAGCAAAACATACGGAGTTGAAACCGAAGATGGAGAGCTCCCTACAATAGAATCGGGCAAACTTCCGCTTGTGTATACCCTGAACTGGAACGGTAATTTCAATGACGTATTCAAAACACGCTGGTCTGCTTCCGTTATGAATGAGGCTAAAGACAGGAATATGTATTATTACGCATTCGGTAATGAATTAAACTTGAATAAGTTCAATATGTTTCTCGACTTCATGTATTCAAGAGAAAGTATTGACCGTAAAGGAATCATGACGGGAATTACAGGCAGCATGGAAGGTCACAACGCTTCCGATGCCGGGTATTTTTCAATGGTAACCAAGTTGAACTATCGCTTCCTGCCCAAATGGAATGCTTTTGTAAAAGGAATGTACGAAACAGCATCTCTTACCAAGCAACAAGGAGATTTAGAGAAAGGCAAATACCGTACTGCATGGGGCTACTTTGCCGGTGTGGAGTTCTATCCCATGGATACAAACTTACACTTCTTCCTTACTTACGTAGGACGCTCCTATGATTTCACAGCTCGCGCCAAAGCGCTTGGACAAGAGAATTATTCCACCAACAGGGTATCGGTAGGATTCATCTATCAGTTACCGATGTTCTAAATATCTTCTTAATAATATAAAATAGCCGGCATAACTTTATGCCGGCTATTTTATATTATAAGAAAAACTCCGAAATATCACATTCGGATATTTCGGAGTTTTCTTTGAGGTTCCTGGCGAACCTCAAATTCGTTATTTTGCTTGTTTTTACGAGAAAACAGCAAATCAATAAAAGCCTATAAATCAATGAATTGTTTATTTTGACAATAAAATAAGATAAAGCCAAATAAATAAAAATGGGAACATTTTGGGAACATGTAAAACATTAGTCGTATATTTGTTCCCACCTTTAAAAACAAACAATTATGGCAGTATCTTTTTTCATTCGTAATAAAAAGGTGGGAACATCTACGTTGTTTGCTCGTATCAGAAGCAGCGCTAAAAATGTAGATATAAAAACCTCGACTTTATTAGATGTCGATGTATCGGCGTGGGAGAACTCCCAAAAATCAGCAACAAAAAGAAAGAACTTTAGAAATGACGAAAACAACAAAGCCTTTATTGATAAGCTGGATTTAATAGAAGGAACTCTAAATAGTATTCTTAATTCTGATGCTGATATTACAAAAGAGCTTGTAGATAGGCGTATCTATGATATTGTGTACTCTGAACAAATCGCAGCAGAAAAAGAACGCGCCGAAGCTGAAGCCATGGCGATAGAAAAAAAGCAGGCTGTTAACTTCAACGGCTTTATAGAACGGTTTATACATGAATGCGAAACCGGGAAGCGTAAAAAGAAAGGTGGTACAACAAATATAGCTCCAGGAACAATAAGAAGCTATAAAGGCTTTCAATCTCAATTTAAAGAATATCAAGAATCCCGTTTGCGAATAGTTGACTTTCCAGACTTAACACTGGGTTTTTACAATGATTTCCGGCAATTCTTAATTGATAAATCATACTCCCCGAATACTATCGCCCGGATGATAAAGATATGTAAAACGATATGTTATGCAGCAGAGCAACTGAAGCTAATGGACGCTGGAAACATTCGATCCGGTTTTGAGGTGATTTACAAAGATGTCGATAATGTCTATCTAACAGAGGAACGAATACAAGAACTTTATGATTATGATTTATCCGACCGCCCGGCATGGGAAAAGGTAAAGGATGTATTTGTAGTTGGATGCCTCACCGGACAACGTGTTAGCGATTATAAGCGTATCAGCGCAAAAATGATTGTTACCCTTACAGACGGGAACCGCTATATCAAGTTAAAGCAAGAAAAGACCGGCAATATTGTTTATATACTTCTTGATTATCGTGTTGAGGCTATTCTAAACAAGTACAACGGCGAGTTACCAAAAGTTTACGACCAAAAGATAAACGACCGTATTAAAGAGATTGGAGAGGCTTTAGGCTGGACGGAAATAGTAGAACTGGACGAACAACGGGGGGCAATGGAATACACCGCAAAGAAACGTTTTTGTGACCTTCTTAAGACCCACACGTGTAGGCGTTCACTTGCTACCAACATGTACAAAGCCGGGTGTAGCCTTAGTAGCATAATGGCAATTACCGGACACAGCAGCGAGCAACAATTAAAGACGTACCTAAAGCTCGATGAATCCGAAAAAGGTATGTTAGCCGCAAAAGAGAATTATTTTACAAGATTGAGAATAGCAAAATAACATATAATCCACCCTATTAAACACCGAAATTATGAATGAAATTATAAGATTTATAGAAGATGCAAATGAGGCTTTTTACTTGTTTTCTAATTATATTAAAGCAGAAAGAACAGAGACGCAAAGCGGAGATATAAAAATCAGAATAGGCTGGGAATATGAAGATTTTTATAGAACTATAAAGCATGACAATGGGACACCATACACATTAAACGAAATATTCCAATCAAAAGGATTAATAGAAAGGTATAGTTTTGTATTCGATGAAGAAAATACAAGTAATGAAGAAGAAAATACAGATTGCGAAGGATTAAGTTTCATAGACGATATAGAAGCAAGATTAAGAGATGTATTATTTCAATGTACTACAAAAGACCAAAGAGAGTATTTATTAAAAAGTATTATTTCTGCTTCTCCCAATTTAATTACATCAAATAAGTATAGAGGTGTATATTATTTTGTGTTTGACATTGCCAATGATGAAGTATACACCTATAATGAATATAATACGGATAAAGAAATAACAGTAGATTACAATCACGATACATTAGGAGTTATTGATTCCGCTAAGATTACCTACTTTCTTCTTTCCAGTATCGAATCTTTCTTTAGATGTTTTGAAAGAGAGTGTAAAGCGTGGAATATAAACTTATTAGGTATCATTCAAAATGTTATAAATCTACAAGGACATATAGAGCTTATAAATAGGGAGTTATTTTCATTTACCGATACAAATAATGAAGTTGAAAATATACAAAGTGGTGTGCCGGGAATAGACAATAACTCTAAAAACGAGTTTACATTACGGCGCAAAATAGAAGCTATTAAGGCTATGCTAGAAGAGTTCGGAATAGAAAGGGGCGGAAATAGCGGGGTACCAGATGTAAATATTGCGCGCTTTATCAACTTCCTTATTGGAAAAGGAACGAAAGATGATGAAATAAAAAACACATCAATTTATAAGGAATTCAGAGAAAAAAACAAGTGTAATCAGAAAACAATCAATAATGATTTAGACTATGTAGCATCAAGATTTGAGGATGTAGGACTGTTCGACATAGCCACAAAAATAAAAAACAAAAAGAAAAATTAATACCTTTACTTCTGCGGAATATAAAAAACATCCCCCCCCCGGTGGGTATGTTCGTGGGTATGTCTTAATTATTACTATATACTTGATTTACAGCGGTAATCAAACGGGGGTATTTTTTCGGGTATTTTTTCGGGTATATAAAACAGATTTCGTTCTTTAAACGGGTATAACTTTGCTTCATGATTAAAAACAAAAAATCATGAAGCATTTTTTTTACTCATACATAGATGAATTTATATACTTTAAAAAAATAACAGTATGGAAAAATCAGACATTCAATTAACGCAAAAAGATACTATTTGGGGCTTCTTTACTCCGTTTATAGAAGCCATTGCGGACAAAGTATCGGAAAGGGTTTTGCAAGCAACGACGCATAAAGAACCCAGGTTTTACACCAGAAAGGAAACAGCTAAATTGCTTCGTATAACATTGCCTACATTACACCGTCTTACAAAAGAGGGGATTCTTAAATCCAAAAAAATAAGCGGCCGCGTTTTGTACTATTCCGATGCTATTGATGAGGCCATACAACAGAAAACCGTCTTTAAATACAAACGGGGCTAACCCCACTCTTATAACACTATAATATTGGTATTATGGATATAGATAAACTGTCGACAAAGGAGCGCGAAGCCCTTTTGCATGCCCTGTCTGCCAAAAAGAAGCAGGAAGAAACCGCCCGGCGCAAGAACTACCAGAAAATGCGCACCCGCTTTATATCCTCTGTGGAAAAGAGATTGCGCAAGTACGTGAAGGATGGGCAAGCGTTCAAAAGCTGGCTTCGCGATGAGGCTGAAGCCTATTATAAAGCTCTGAAGGAATACGGAGAACTGAAGCGTGACGAACAACTGGGTTTTACCGTAAATAACGACACGTTCCGCATACAGGTGAAGGGAAACCGGGTAAAACGTTTCGACGAGCGGGCGGATATTGCCGAAAAGCGCCTGATAGACTATCTAAGCAAATGGATAAAACAACGCGGCGACGGCGAAAGAAACCCTATCTACAAATTGGCTATGTCTCTTTTGCAGCGTAACGAGTATGGCGATTTAGATTATAAGTCTATTTCCCGCCTTTATGAACTGGAAGAGGATTTTAACGACACCGAATATACGGAAATCATGCAGTTATTCAGGGAAAGTAATACCGTAGAAGGTAATGTGATCCGTTTCTACTTTGAAGAGAAGGACGATATGAATAAATGGAAACGTATCGAACCCTCGTTCAACCAGATGTAACGGGGTGTTCGGTGTATCTGTTTGCTGTATTGCGCTCTCTTATACGGAATAGTATGTTTGATAGGGTCGTTTTTAACGTTAAGGTCAGTTCGGGTATGTCGGTTCCGTCCATTGTGGAACACAACCGCCTTACAGAATGTACCAAAGGCGATGAATGCTATTATGAGAGCCCCAAAGAAAGCAGATTTGAAGGTATCGAAATGAGTATAAGAGGTGAACGCATACGGATTACGTGTAGCCCGCATAGCCTTTATAGCAAATGGAACGGCGGGCGGTTGGATAATTCCGGCTTGTTTACCATGTCGCAGGCTGTAACAACTATTCATCAATTGTTCGACCGTATCGGCATAGGTATTGATGAGGCTATAAAAGTGTCTTATTTTGAAATAGGGCTTAATATCCCGGTTGAGGTTGAGGCTTTGAATTATATCAGCGTTGCAACCTCTATCGGCGGGGAAAACGAAAAAGAGCTTTTTAATGATGCCAATTATGAGAAAGACAGACAGAGAACCACCGAAAAGAGTAAGAATATAAAGAAGGTGTTTAAGATGTACGATAAGGCGTTTGAATATCGGAATAAGGGAAAGCCCGTAGTTGGGAACATTCTCCGTATAGAAACCATGTTTCGGCGGCAAAACATACCATTATCCACCTTTATAAGCCCCGATTTTATAAAGAGGCTTACAGAGCGGTTTTATAAGGACTGGGATAGTATATCATTCCCCCAAAAAATAGAGGCGGATATAGGCGTACGTGCCACCCAAATAGAAAAAGCCCGGTATATAATGGAGTTCGGAAGGGATAAATACCTGGTTCATATCAAAGAATTGTACGATACCGGGGAAATTACTAAAAAGCAGGCAGAACAGGCGCGCGCATTTGTTCGGGAGTGGGACTGTATAAGTCATAAATTTAGATATATACCTGATAATAAAGAAGTTGAATATAAGTGCAAATTAGGTAAACTATTAAGAGATGCAACGGAATGTTAAAGGCTCCAAATGGAGCGGAAGTCAAAATGTTGAAAATCAACAATATAATCATGAAAAAGTAATGTATGTTTACAAAAAACATCATTTTGGGCGCTTATATATACCCGATTATATTGGGTAACTTGTCTTATACTTCCCGGATGGGAAGTCGGTACGACTTCAAAAGGGAAGCCAAAGTATATACAACAAAGGAAACACAAAATAAGCGCGTTTCCCGTTTGTTGAGGCTTCCGGATTACAAGTTACCGCCTCAACAACAAAAGCCCGCCAAAGCGAAAAGAAACGGCAATAGCCGGCAAGTGTGATTAGTGGAGTGAATTATAAACGACTTTAAATAATCGGATTATGAATGACATTGTATTTCGTGGTGAGAACAACCAGGCACTAACAAACAGTTTGTTGGTAGCTGAAAAGTTCGGAAAAGGACACGGTGATGTATTAAGGGCTATTGACGCTTTATTACCCAAAATGGCTGAAAACCAATGTAAAGGATATTTTGCGGAAACATCGGTAGATATTCCTCAACCTAATGGGGGAGTAAGAAATTCAAGAGTTGTAGTTATGACCCGCGATGGACTTACTTTGCTTGTTATGGGGTTCACGGGGAAAAAGGCATTGAAATTCAAATTAGAATATATCGCAGCTTTCAATGCTATGGAGAAAGCAATAAAAGAGGGTGAGTTCGCTAAAGTTGCAGAGTTGGAACAGCGCGTTAATACTATTGAACGTTTGGCCGCAACAAATGCTTTGCCTGAACCGCTGGCTCCGATGTCGCTACGTGATACTATCCGCATGATGGTTAACGATTGTGCCAGAAAAACGAATAGGCCGCAAAGTGATATATGGCGAAATGTCTACGATACACTATACTACCGTTACCATGTATCTGTACGCTCATACAAGAAGAAACACCCGAAAGAAACGACATTAGAGGCTGCGGAAAGACACGGAAAGTTGCCGTACATCTATGCTATCGTGTCGAACATGAACGCCATGTTGAGATGATAATATGAAATAAGCCCGATTTTGGCGTTATTATCTCTCATGTGGTAAAACGTATGCCGACAATGAGAAAAGCCCGTAGCGAGAAAAGAAAGCCGTTTGCGTATGATTGAAACGATGTACAACAATGGAAAGACCACCGAGAAAATATATAGTCCAGATAGATACGTTCTATCTTGCTGATATGCTCTTTTATTGGAGCTACTACAATCAGCCGTGCTCCTTACTTATGCAGAAGCCCAATACTGAAGGGTTAACGGCCGTAAAGCTGGTGGTAAGTAATGATGAGGCTGCAAACTTCCTGCTACGTGTCAAGGAGAAAACCGGCTGCAAACTGTATGATGTCACGGATAATGCGCCAAAATAAGCGCGTGTTTCGTTTGTTGAGGCTTCCGGCATATAGAAACCGCCCAACGATAAAAAGCCCGCCAAAGCGAAAAGAAACGGCAATAACGGGCAAATACAACCGGGTACTGCGTGATGTAAAAACAGATAGACTATCTGAAGGAATAACATAGCGGATTGTATGGAGACAGACTATAAGAGACAGACTGATGTAATACGCAATTGTGAGGCATTTTGCTTCCGATATACACAGAGATGGCAGCCGGTGGCAGTTGGCCGCTAAAAGCCGGAAATGAATGTAGAATGAATGGAAACAACGTGTACACTATCTGCATGAGGGGGGGGGGAGTGTTTTTTTATTTGCCGGCATTTACTCAAATCCACTGCCCCTACCCTGAGAAAAATTTTTGTTTTGGAAAAATTTGCTGTGGGGGTAAGGTTAATGTAGAAGAGATGATGTAACAATGAAGCGGAATAACCGCTAAGATGAATATAAATTTTTAATAACTAAATTATGGAACAAAAGAAAATTTTTGGTAAGGGAGAAAAGCTACTTTATGTAGGAAGAGACATGAATAAAAAGGTATTGGTAGCATGTGCGCAAGTTGGAAAAGAGATTTCGGAAGAGAACGCGGTACGATTAAGCCGTACGGAAGCATGCCGGCTTGGTATTCAATTATTGAAATTGGCAACCGATGTAGTACCGCAATCCGGTATTAAACTGGAAGCCTTAAGGGAACCGGCTACTATCAACGTTTTTCAAGCAATTAACCCGGACGAAACACCCGCAAACGCTGTATTTGTTCTGATGGAAGAAAGCGACCAAGCAAGACAATTGAGAGCTGATAACGGGCGCGAACCGTGTTTTACGATTGCCGGAAAAGATTTAGAAAGGCTTATTCGTGCTTTGGCTAAGATTGTATAACGTAGTTCCGGGTAGGTTATCCATGTGGCAAGCCTACCCGGTTATATATTTTGAATAATATTTGATTAGAAAACAGTTAAAAAATATGGCAGATATAATCACCCGTTTAATAATGAACTCCGACCAATATAGCGGTAGTTTGGAAAAGGCTCAAAAAAGCCTGGATAAGTACATATAGAAAAATTTAAATTTAGGAACAGTTGCAAAGGGTGTAACATCAACTTTGGGAAAAATGGCTATTGGGTTAGGTGCGGCCGCTACTGCGGGCGAAGCGCTAAATAAGATTATGAGTTCCAGCCAGGCCAAAGGGGATGCTATGGCGGAAACGATGAAAGCCGCAAGGACTACAATAGACCAGTTTTTCTACGCTTTGGGTGCCGGTGAATTTTCCCCCTTCATAAGAGGGTTAGATAAGATAATAGACAGGGCGATAGCTACGCAAAAGGTCATGGATCAGTTAGGAAATACACAGATAAGTCATAGGTATTTCTCATCTAAAAATGAAGGGTTGATAGCAAAAGGGCAGACATTAGCCAAAAACAAATTTGCTCCGGTCGATGAGGCTAACAAAGGCTTTGATATGTGGCGGGAAGGTATAGAAAAACAGCAACGGATAAATGTAACGTTGCAGCATGATACGGTAGAGGCAGTAAAGGCTATATTGAAAGAAGAGATTGGATGGGACGATATAGAACTATCCATGCAAGATTTAGACAAAATACTCTCTATTGATGTAAAAAAGCCCGGAGAAAGGGATAGGTTAAAGGAAAGATATAAAAAGGAGTATGAGGCTTTCAGGCAGGCGGCATCCTTAGCTGAAAATATGTATCAACACTTCGACGAACGCGGAAATATCTTGCTGGAAGGTGACATAAGAGGACTTAGTAAAGAATATAGAATAGCTACGAATGAAGAACGTAAGAACGCAAAAACGCAACTCTTTCAGAAGTACAGGGATGCAATACTCGTAAACGCCGGCTTAAATAAGCTTAGTGATGAAGGACTTACCGAACTCTCAAATATGGGGATTGAATATCAAAATTTAAACAACCGAATAGAGAGCCAAATAAGAGAGTTTAACGAAACTGCCAATGAATATAACAATAGAAACAAAGGGATAAAGGGTTTTAACCCAATCACAAGCCTTGAAGGCTATAAGGTATATACAGGCTCCGGAACAGGCAGCGCAGGTGTAGGCGCTGGCAATAAAAAGGAATTGGGTGTAGAAGTGGGGTATGTTGAGAGGGATTTAAAGATAAAGACCGCCATAGAAAGAACTTCCGACAATAAGTTAAGTGATGAGATATTCAAGGCTATTCAGGGCGACAAGAAACTTCCTGTTCTGATGCAGCCTGTTCAGGAGCTTATCAAGGAAGGAAAGAACGAGGTACCGGAAGAAGGCGACGACGCCCTGGTAAATAGTCTTACCCATCGTATGGAATTGTACGAAGGAATACAGCAGCGTATCTCCATGTTGCGGGATGTGCTTAAATATGCTACCGGAGAAGAGGCCGAACAAATCAAAGAGCTTATAAAGCTATTAGAGGAAGAAGGCGATAAGCTACAAACTATAAAAGAAAAAGAAGAAGGTATAAGCGAAGTAACCGGCTCGCTTAGTCAAATCGGGAACGCTTTATCTTCGATGAACAACGATATATTGTCCTATATAGGGGGTACTATATCAGCAATGGCGCAAATGATTGAAGTAGTACAAACCTTAACGGCTGCAAAAAGCGCCGAAGCCATTGCAACGCAAGCCACCCAAAAGTGGCCTATGAATATCGTAGCTATCACCAGCACGATAGCCGCCATCACCAGTGCTATGTCCAGCATCCGATCCATAGGCAACTTTGCCGAAGGTGGTATTGTAGGCGGAACCAACTATCAGGACGGTATCACTGCCCGTGTCAGCAGTGGTGAAATGTTTATCAACCAGGCAGACCAGAAGAAGCTGTATGATTCCATTCATTCCGGTAATATTGGCGGCGGTAGCGGGCGTGCGGTAGTTACCGGCGAACAAATTGTGATAGCGGCCAACAATTGGGGGAAGCGCACCGGAAGGGGAGAGATATTATTTAATAAGTAATACAATAGCCTCAACAATCATAAAAGCCCGGTAATACTACCGAGCTTTTATTGTTTCCTGTAATCTGATGAATGATTATAAACTAATTACCCTATTAACACCGGGACAAAGATAGCGCATTTGATTTTAAAATGTCCTATTTTTCACATATAAAA
>OGPT01002313.1_pt1 | contig 15653 bp, 13 predicted proteins | sample 1552951 | NCBI WGS metagenome assembly OGPT01 (sample SAMEA2580224, study PRJEB22360) | human gut metagenome | biome: human gut; feature: human-associated habitat; material: faeces | place: Denmark | collected 2008/2010
TTCATAACTTGTTTGTGCCTTGAGCGAAGCGAAAGGAATGACAAAAACTATGAGACATGTAATGAGTCCACTGGATTTTACAACAGATGAACTTGAGCAGCTGTTTGATCTTGCTGCAGACATCGAAAAAAATCCTCAGAAATACGCACACAAGTGTGACGGAAAGAAGCTTGCAACCTGCTTTTATGAGCCAAGTACCAGAACGCGTTTAAGTTTTGAAAGCGCCATGATCAATCTTGGCGGACAAGTTATCGGTTTTTCCGATGCAGGTTCCTCTTCCGCTTCCAAGGGAGAAAGCGTTTCCGATACAATCCGCGTTATTTCCTGTTTTGCAGATATCTGCGCCATGCGCCATCCAAAGGAAGGTGCGCCGATGGTCGCAGCTGCACATTCCCGTATCCCGGTCATCAATGCCGGTGATGGCGGACATCAGCATCCTACCCAGACACTGACAGACCTTCTGACGATCCGCAGCCTGAAAGGGCGCCTCGATCATTTTACGATCGGCCTCTGTGGTGACCTGAAATTCGGTCGTACCGTTCACTCCCTGATCCGTGCTCTGGTACGTTATGAGGATATCCACTTTGTATTTATCTCTCCGGAGGAGCTTCGTGTTCCGGATTATATCACGGATATGCTCAAAGAAATGGGCATCTCTTACGAAGAGAACACCAGTCTGGAAGATACGATCGCAGATCTGGATCTGCTCTACATGACAAGAGTCCAGAAGGAACGTTTCTTCAACGAAGAAGATTACGTCAGATTAAAAGATTTCTATATTCTGAATAAACAGAAAATGGAACTTGCAAAACCGGATATGCTTGTACTCCATCCGCTTCCGCGTGTCAATGAAATTTCCGTTGAAGTAGACGATGATCCGAGAGCTGTTTACTTCAAGCAGGTACAGTACGGTGTCTATGTTCGCATGGCACTGATCCTGACACTTCTTGAGCTTGCATAAACGGCGGATCAGGTGCTGAATAGTTACCGTAAATGCATGGAAAAAAGCATGTTACCACGTATTCACAGATTAATATATATAGAAGGAGACAACCATGTTAAATGTAGGAAAAATTGAGGAGGGCTTTGTACTGGATCATATTGAAGCAGGCAAAAGCCTGACGATCTATCATCTTCTCCAGCTTGATAAACTGGATTGTACAGTTGCGATCATCAAAAATGCGCGCAGCAATAAAAAAGGAAAAAAGGATATCCTGAAGGTGGAGTGTGATATCAATACACTGAATATCGATGTGCTCGGTTTTATCGACCATAACATCACCGTCAATGTGATCAAGGACGGCAAGATCGTTGAGAAAAGAGATCTGAGCCTGCCAAAAGAGATCAAAAACGTCATCAAATGCCGGAACCCCCGCTGCATCACTTCCATTGAGCAGGAGCTTCCACACATCTTTGTACTGGCAGACGAGAAGAAAGAAATTTACCGCTGCAAATACTGTGAAGAGAAATGCAGAAAAAGAGATCTGTTCTATCAATAAGATAAGCAAAGCCGCATGCAGGTTGCATGCGGCTTATTTTTCTGATATACAAACTTTTATTGATCTGTATCTTCCTCATAAGGCGACTGGTTCAGCAAGGTGGGTTTCGGAAAATAACGGAAGATTGCTTTTCCAAGTATCTGATCCTGACGTACGAAACAATATTCATTCTCTACTGCTTCCTCAATACTGTCTGCCGCACCATAATCAACTGCTTCCATTGCCCAGTACCTGCCGTCTGCCGAATTATTCCTGTTATCTCCCATTACAAAATAGCATTCCTCCGGGATTTCATAGGTCAATCCGTCATTCATGGCAACCCAGTTTTCCTTCAGATAAGGCTCAGCAAGCGGCGTATCGCTGTGATTGATATAGACCTTGGCATCTCTGATCTCCAAAGTTTCTCCCGGCAGACCGATCACACGCTTGATATATATTTCCGACTCATCCACCGGATAATTAAAAATAATAATATCTCCGCGTTTAGGTCCTTCCTTCTGGTAAGAAAGGCGGAAACCGATCAGACGGTCTCCCGGCTGGATCGTATTTTCCATCGAACCAGTCGGCACATTTGCATTGACAATAATATAATGATTTAAAAACAGTGCGATCACAAACGCTACTGCCAGCGTCCAGATCCAGGAAAAAATTTCCTTTTTGGTCTCTTTCTTCATGTTAATTACCACATTCTACACTGATTTGGTTAAAAATCTTCATGATTTCTTCCGTATCTACATTCTTCTTTTCTTCGCCGGTCTTGTCTAAAATGACCTTGCCTTCATGCATCATCAGAAGACGGCTTCCGTATTCTACCGCATAACGAAGATTATGGGTGACCATGATCGTTGTGACTTTCTTTTCTCGTACCACCTGATCAGTCAGCTGCATGATGATCTCTGCTGTTTTCGGATCAAGTGCTGCTGTATGCTCATCCAGGATCAGAAAATCGATCGGTGTCATCGTTGCCATTAAAAGTGCCACTGCCTGACGCTGACCGCCGGAAAGCGCACCTACCGGTGTGTGCATCTTATCTTCAAGTCCGAGATTTAAGTGTGCAAGCATTTCACGGTAATAATCGATATGTGCTTTATTGACACCTCTTGTCAAATTGAACGGTTTTCCCTTATTTTCCGCAATCGACATATTTTCCAGAATAGTCATCTGTGGACACGTTCCTTTGGAAGGATCCTGAAATACACGGCCGATCTGTCGGCTTCTGACAAAATCCTTTTTGCCGGCATAATCTTTACCATCTATTAAGATCTGTCCGTGGTCAATATCAATACTGCCACAGATAATATTCAGCATGGAAGTCTTACCGGAACCGTTACTGCCGACAACGGAAACAAACTCTCCGTCCTTCACTGTCAGATTGAAGTCATCAAAAAGGCAGATCTCATTGACAGAACCCGGATTAAAAAATTTATGGATATGCTGCAGCTCTAACATGTACTCTTCACCTTCTTCTTTCTCTCTGTTCCCACAACAAGGATCAATAAGAACAGGATCGCTGTGATCAGTTTCAGATCTGTAGACTGCATACCCATACGGATCGCAACCGCAACGCAGGCTTTATAGATCAATGAGCCAATGACAACACTGGATGTCACACGCAGGAAAGTTACCTTTTTAAAGACGGTTGTTCCGATGATAACAGAAGCAAGACCGATCACGACCGTACCTGTTCCCATTGTCACATCAAAGTAGCGCTGCTGCTGTGCAAACATACAGCCGCTGAGTGCTGCAAAGCCGTCGCCCAGCGCCAGACCCAGTATCTTGATCCATCCCTTATCCACACCAAGGCTTGTTACGATCGTCTCATTACCGCCGACCGCGCGCAGCATAAAACCGGATTTGGTACTTAAATACCAGTCGAGAATGTATTTCACGATCATTGTGATCACGAATGCCACAATAACTGTTTTAAACTGGGAAAGACTTTCCGGGATAATGGCATTGACCAGTTTGTTATCGAAGATATTTTCCATATTGTAGATTGGCAGATTTGCCTTTCCGGCAATACGGAGATTAACAGTATAAAGCGCCGTCATCATGATAATACCGGATAACAGATCACGCACACGGAGCTTGACATGGATCAGTCCTGTCAACATACCTGCAACCGCACCGGCTGCAAAAGAAATTGGCAATGTCAGAAACGGATTCCATCCCTTTGTAATCAACATAGCAGTAATAGCAGCTCCCAATGGGAAGCTGCCATCTACTGTCATATCCGGAAAATCCAAAATTTTGTAGGTGATATAAAGTCCGAGCGCCATGATCGCATAGATCAGACCCTGCTCGAAAACACTCAGTACTAAACTCATTTCTTACCTCTTACTCTACTGTAATTTCATCAAATGTCTGATATGCTTTTCCCATCATATCATCACTGATCGTCAGATTCACATCTGCTGCTGCCTTTGTATTGATGTAAAGGCTAGGCTCGCTGATGACTTCAAAGTTCATTTCGGAAGCCTTTGCTTCTCCCTTTAATACCTTTGCAGCCATTGCACCTGTCTGTTTGCCAAGCTCTACATACTCAAGACCCATGGAAGCAACACAGCCTGCTTTTACCTGTTCTACTTCAGAACCGAATACCGGGATACCTGCATCCTTTGCTGCTGCAAGCTCTGTCTGCAGAGCAGATACAACTGTATTATCCGTCAAATTGGTAATACAGTCAACCTTTCCTGCTAAATCTTTTGCTGCCATTTCTACGTCTGCAACTACATTGATGCCGGTTTCTACAATTTCAAATCCGTAATCCGGAGCTGCTTCTTTGTAGCTTTCGATCGTGCTGACTGAGTTTGTTTCACTTGTTGTATAAATAATACCGATCGTTTTTGCATCCGGTAACATTTCACGGATCATTTCAAGCTGTGCATTGATCGCAAGTGCATCGGATGTACCTGTGATATTGCCAGCCGGTGTACCGTCTTCATTTGCAAGACCTGCTTCTACCGGATCGGAAACTGCTGTATAGATAACCGGAATATCTGTATTCATGCAGGAGTTGTATGCTGCCATTGCAGATGGTGTTGCGATACCACAGATCATATCAACGCCCTGTGATACATAATTTTCTGCGATCGTACTTGCTGTACCTGTATCAGCCTGTGCATTGTCATAAATGACTGTCAGGTTTTCGCCTTCTACGATGCCTGCATCTGCAAGTCCCTGTAAGAAGCCTTCTCTGCAGTTATCCAGAGAACCATGCTCAGCAAACTGTGAAATACCGATCGTATACTGTTTGCCGTCTGTTGCTGTATCAGTGGCATCTGTTGCTTCTGCTGTGTCTGTTGCCTCTGTTGCATCCGTTGCCTCTGTCGCATCAGTGGCATCTGTTTCATTCGCAGTTGTATCTGCTGCGTCATTTGTGCTGCCGCATGCCATTAAGGAACATGCCATTACTGCTGCCATCATCATTGCTACTACTTTCTTTTTCATAATTGTTTCCTCCTAGAAATATATTTTGTTAGTTTGTTGATTTACTGATTTCGTTACCTCTGCAGACTCGAAAATCCTGCCAGCTCTGCTGTCAATCGCGCTTCGCGCTTTTGATTTTCTCTTCGGGAACCCCTCGTATGATAATTGCTTCGCAATACTCGGGGCTGTATCCTGCATCATAGATGCAGGACATATTACGCTCGGGCGAAATCAAATGTCAGCTTCGCTGCCGCTTGATTTCGTTACCTCGCTACATAAAGAAAACCGCCTCAAGCTAATGCTTGAGACGGTAATAAACTAAGTATTATCGCGGTACCACTCAAATTGACAATGTGTCCACTCTGTCATGTACTATCATACATGTCACCTTGATAACGGGTGTGCATCCCGCTGACTCCTACTTGATTCAGGTCAGCCTCGAAAGCCCATTCATCAAAATTCCATTTGCTGCAATCCCACCACCTGCAGCTCTCTGGGAAACTTCCTAATGACTACTCTTCTTTCTCATCGGTTTCTTTACATTATGTTTTGTTTTTTAAGTTGTGTTTACTTTACAACTATTTTTTTTGAATGTCAATACCGAATTTAAAATTTCTGCATTTCCGCATCCGGTGCAGATGCCATATCCCCGGCAGTGCCTGTCATATTTACCTCATACTCCTGCTTTCTGCTTCTGACGGTCTGACGCATCCGGTCTCTTTCCGTATTATACAGTTCCACCCAGTCTTCATCATATCCAATAAACAAATATGGCATGTTGGCAGCAATATATTGCAATGCCTCCTGTGATGCTTTCTTTCTACTCATTGGGATGTCAAAGCTTCTTCCATCATAAAGCATCACAACAACAGAATAGGTTTTGCCTGTCGGAATAAAGTTTGTTCTGTGCTGTACCACATTTTCATATACCCATAATACCTGATCTGCCTCTGCGAAATACACCTTTGTTCCCTTTACAGCCATAAAATAATCCTGCCCGATGCGCATTCCCTGCACCGCCGGCTGCATCTGATAAAAATATTCAATCTGCGAAAGTATATATTCTTTGTTTCCTTTTCTTTCGCAATATTCTTCCAATGCTTTTACATTCTTGCCCTTTATCCCACTGACAAGCATATAAATACCACCGATCAGGGCACCTGCTGCAAGCAATATAAAGAAGATAATGGTTACCATATTTCCCTCGCCGATGTCACCGTCATTGATCACATAAGGCAGGAATAATGCCGCACTTTCCTCCGGCAATCCAAGCCTATCTACAAACTCATTAAAGTATGTCAGATAATCACCCGAAAGCGGCTGGATCGTTCCGGAAATCTTTACCGGCTGCAGGTTGTCCATTGCTGATTCGTCTCCATCCAGATACGCCCAGTAAGCATCCATATTTTCTTTCGCCCGGTTCATTGTGGAACCACTGCAGTTTACACCCATATATTCTGCCTCTCCGACAGGAACCATAAATTGCATGGCCGTCATACCGCCCTTATCATTTTCCTGATAGGCATAATAATCCATGAAATAATATATGTCACCCTCAACCTTCACATTTTTCTGTATATCCTCTGCCTTTAAATCTTCAATTTTCAATGGTTTTTGAAAAAGCACATTAAGGTCATCCCATGTTATCGCTACAAATACAGCAGCAAGCGCCCATAGAAGAACCGTAGCAAAAATACAGTTTGCCATGTATTTTTTCTTCAGTTTTTCAATCATATTTTTCCTCACTTTTCTCTTACTTTATTTTTCTGAATCTCACACCGCTGTCATACTTTTTCTTCAAAAGTTTTCTGTACGTCGCATTTTTCTTCTTAGGCAGTTTAAACAACATACCTTTCTTTGTCTTTTTAAATGCAGACGCACCAACCTTTTTCATTTTTGTCGTTTTCAGCGTTACGGTTTTGAGCTTCTTACACTTATAAAACGCTTTTTTACCGATCGTTTTGACATTTTTCGGTATCGTGATCGCAGTAATGCTTCTGTCACCTTCAAACGCACTGTCTCCGATCGTCACCAGACTACCCGGCAGTGTTACCTTCTTTAATGCCGTGCAATGATAAAACGCTTTCTTGCCGATCTTTGTAATACCCTCTGCAATCTTTACTTTTTTCAGCTTTTTATGGTTTGCAAATGCATACGGAGCAATTTCTTTTACATAGCAGGTTCTTCCTGCTGCATCCATAAGAGTAGTCGGAATCGTGATGTCCTCCGCATCTTCATCTGCTTCCTTGAAAGTGACATACACTTTACCGTTCTCTATCTGCGCAATCTCATAAACCAGACCGCTGATATCCATGCTGTCTCCGACCTCCACAGCCTCATCCGGCGTCTCATCCACATCATCTTCCGGCGTTTCACTTGGCCGCTGACCAGGTGTTGCGCTTGGGGATTCGCTTGGCTGCTGGCTTGGTGTCTCGCTCGGTGTCAGGCTTGGGCTCGGCGTCTCACTCGGTGTCGGACTTGGGCTCGGTGTCTCGCTCGGTGTCGAGCTTGGGCTTGGTGTCTCGCTCGGTGTCGGGCTTGGGCTTGGGCTCGGCGTCTCACTCGGTGCCGGGCTTGGGCTTGGCGTCTCGCTTGGTGTCGGGCTTGGGCTTGGGCTCGGCGTCTCACTCGGTGTCGGACTTTGGCTCGGTGTCTCGCTCGGACTCTCCGATTCGCCGGATGAGGTACCGTAGTATTTCTCTACTCCGATACTCTCAAGCTCTGCCTCTGTTGCCAGATCTGCCGGATAGGCTTCCTCTCCCTTATGCAGCAGATACAGTCCTGCTGCAGCACCTACCAGACCGGCATTGTAATCCAGTGCCACCTCATTACAGTTATAATCCGCCTGATTGTCTGCGTATGTGTCATATTCATCACTTGGGCCGCCAACAAGGGCTCCCATCAATGTATAATGGTCTTCCCGTACCTGTCCTGCATCATTTGATCTGGATGCAGCTCGGTGATGCGGATATTTTGCCGCATTCTCATTATAGCCGACTACAAAACAACGTTTCGCTTTGTTATTTCCAAGCAGGTATTTCATCTGTCCGGTCGCCCAGCTACTGTAATTACCGTCTGCCATGGATAACTTCTGGTTTGCCTGATCATAGATCAGTCCCATAAACTGTGCAGATGCATTATATCTTGCTGATCCCCAGCCATCGATCAATTTAAATCCCTGTTTCGTATTTTTACTGCCATAGCTGGCAAAGGCACTGACTGCTGTATAATCGTCTTTCAAAACTGCCGCTACCGGCCATGTATTGTCCCATGTCAGGCACCAGCCTGTATTTAACTTTCCGTAATAGGCGTCTCGCTGCTGTTTATAGCTTTCGTTACCTGTTGCTGCATATAAAGCAGCCGCAGCCGTACAATAATCATCTTCCCAGTTGTTGGAAGAATAAAAAGGAGCTGCCCCCTGTGTTGCTACCTGCTTATTACTACAGTTCTTTGCAAAATCGAATAAATCCTCTGCTGTCTTTAAATAAGCTTTGCTCTTTGCAAGTGCTTCTGCTCCGCCCTGCTTCTGGTAGTTAGCCGCCTGCAATGCAAGTGCTGCTACCGCAACAGAAACTTCATCTGTCGCAGGATTAGAGGTCGTTGCGAAAAATGCCGGTCTACCTATTGTCTGTCCTTCCGGAGCTTCCCACTTTGCATGGTCACTGTCTCCGTCTCCGACCTGATAGCAGAAAGCTTCTACAGTATCTGTCCCCTCTTTATAGATCGTACAGCGTGTAAAATAATCACAGAAGTAATCCATGATCGTATTAAAATGCGCCGTCTGTCCCAGCTCATCGTAAGCATCGGCAAACTGATAATACCCAAGTGCCAGAACGGTTGCAGCGTATCCCTGTGGCAGACCGAATTTCACATGATCGCCCGCATCATGATAGCCGCCGCTTACATCTACTGTCTTTCCATTATAGGTCACATGGCTGTCATATGTATGGCAATTTCCTCTCCAGGAAAAAGCACTGTTTTCATCCACATCTGTTCCGCACATATTTCCATCATAGAAATAAAGTGATTCCTGCAATAGCTTGGCAAAATTGTAGCTGATGTCCAGATTCAGATCCGTCGTCGTATCTTTCTGCGCACCGCCGCCACTACCGCCGCTTCCACCGGTCTCATCATTGGTATCCCCTTTGGAATAATCTATCGTTGACTGTGTTCCATAATTGTATGCCACATTGGTGATCGTAATATCCGATGCGTTTACCCATGTACTGCTAAATCCAAATCCCGGCGGGTTAGCAGACATTTTACCTGTCCCAAGCACCGCATTGGAATTTTCTTTATTCGGATACAGATAGATCGTATCGCCATCTGCGGTAAAGGTTGCATTCCAGCATTTGAATTTAGCTGCACTGCCGGATGGCACTGTCATTGTGATCACCCAGTCACAAATACTTTTTCCGGTCTGATTATCCACAGAAAGCTCAAAACCGGACCAGTCATTACTCGGCTGTCCCTGTTCATTTACCGTAACAACTACATTTCCGGAAGCCTCTCTATCCGTCGTTATCTGACCGCCGCCGCTTCCACTGCCACCGGATGCATCTGTCGTAAAATAAATATCTGATATTTCATAGCTTACACTGCTGCCCGATGCCAGATTGGCAAACTGCAGTCCCAGCTTTCCGATCCTGTCATAGCCACTCCAATCCATAGAAGCCAGATCAAATTTTGCCGTGGCACTCTCTCCTGCTGCAATATTAACCCATTCTCCATTTTTCCAGCTATAAGCCTCGCTCATACCAAATGCCATACAGCCGGTCTGCTCTCCTGCATAGGCTGTCAAGGTATTTACCTTAAAATCTACCACAAGCTGCTTTACACCCAGCGCATCCAGCTCCTGCTTTTCATCCATATCGGATGGCAGGCTGACCAGAAGCTCTGCAGCCGGCTTGTTAGAGCCTTCTCCGTCTTCCGCAGCTAATATACCATTTTTTTGTATATATGGCATCAGATCAATCTTATCTTCTGCCGCATACGTCTTTTCTCCCGGAACTGTTATGCCTGTCAACACAACCGCCGCAGACAGCACAAGTGCCAGAACCCTGTTTCTTTGTTTTTTTCCTCGTCTTTTCACATGAACCTCCCATAGGCATACAATAGTTATGTTTATTGTAACAAAATAATGAGCCAATGTCGCTTGGCTCATTATACGGAAATTATGCACTTGTTTTGTATAAAATGTCATGTTCTTTCGGATTACATGACTTATTTACAGCTTACACAAAGCTGATCACTTCTTCCTTCGGCGCTTTTGTCTTCTCCACAGAAATAGCATGCAGCACCGGACCTTCCTTGCCATAATCTTCAAAGTATTCAATGGCTACCTTTGCTGTTACCTTGACCCATTCCTTCTGTTTTAAGGTATCTGCCTGGTCATACTTGCAGGCATACCCCAGAAATGCCATATCCTCTGCACAGCAGGTCATTGCCATTCTGCCCGGTACAAAATATCCCTTCGGGAAATTTTCAGGATGCAGCACCATACCCACATAGGAGATCGTCTTGCCGGCATAACGCTGCATATTATCCAACACATCAATATACCAGATTCCATAGCCTGTATCATCCAGATCGATCACATCTGCACCCACATCAAACGGCAGATCTTCTTCGAGCGTCGCATTTACTTCGCCGTTCTTATCCTCAAAGATGATTTCAGCATTCTGGTTGATCGCCTTGATATTTCTCTTATAAGTCGGTATCTGTTCAATAATATTGTCACAGCGGTTCATGATGATCAGCTCGGACTTGCGGATATGTTCTGCCAGCAGAGATTTCATATTCGTAAAATAGGTGGAAAATGTAGAGCCGTCGATACAGGTGATCTGCTGTTCCAGCTTCCAGTGCCATGGCAGTTTTACATTTTTGCTGTTCCACATACCGTTAAACTCGATCAGGATACGCGCCGGTTTATGCTTTTTCTCCAGCTCAATCAAATTCTGCGCTGTAAAATCTTCCTCATCCTCGATCAGTTCCATGACCGTTCTGCTCTTTTTCAGAAGTGTCGCATCATATTCGATATCGCCTTCCTCACATACGATCAGAAGCGTTTTTGCGCGCATCTGGAAATAAGGCTGCGCGATCGTATACTGGATGAATTCTGTCTTACCACTGTCTAAGAATCCGTTAATCATATATACAGGAATCATAAGTTCTTTCCTCTTTCTTATCATATTTCTGTCTGCTTATTTGCCAAACAGCTCTTTTAAAGCATCTTCCTTCAGTTCGGAGCCAATGACACAGATCTTACCGGTGTACTCAGCACTGCCATCACGGATCTCGCTCTCACCCGGTACATAATCAAAGTGGATAAAGCCGTTCTCAGACGGAAGCATACCTTTTGCACGCAGGATAAAGCCATATTTTTCTTTGTCCTCTAATGCATCCAGCATATTTTGTAATTCTTCCTTTGTATACTTGTCCGGTGTTTCCATGCCCCAGCTTGTAAATACTTCATCTGCATGATGATGTCCATGCCCGTGGTCATGTCCGCAGCAGCAGTGTCCGTCATGATCATGATGATGTTCATGCTCTTCGTGATCATGGTCATGATGATGCTCATGTTCCTCGTGATCGTGATCATGGTGGTGCTCATGTTCCTCGTGATCATGGTCATGATGACAGCACTCATCGTCATGGTCGTGATGATGATGGTCATGCTCATGCTCTTCCATAACAGCTTTCAGGAGCTCTGCTTCCAGATCCTTGGCACCTTCGATGGCTTCCATGATCTTTTTGCCGTCAAGTTCATCCCAAGGGGTTGTAATAATAGCTGCCTTTTCATTATGCTGACGGATCAGTCCGATACACTGGTTAATCTTTTCCTCGCTCATTTCACCTGTACGGCTTAAAATGATCGTGCCTGCATGCTCGATCTGGTTCTCGAAGAACTCACCAAAATTCTTTAAATAAGTCTTGCATTTCTTTGCATCCACAACTGCAACCGCACTGTTCAAATGTACGCCTGCTTCTCCTGTTGCACCTTCCACCGCACGCATGACATCGGAAAGCTTTCCGACACCGGATGGCTCGATCAGGATACGGTCAGGATGATACTGATCCAGTACCTGCTTCAGTGCTGATGCGAAGTCACCAACCAAAGAGCAGCAGATGCAGCCTGAGTTCATCTCTGTGATCTCTACGCCTGCTTCCTTTAAAAAGCCGCCGTCAATACCGATCTCACCGAATTCATTCTCGATCAGAACGACCTGCTCGCCCTGCAGTGCCTCTTTTAACAGTTTCTTTATCAAAGTTGTTTTTCCTGCTCCCAAAAATCCGGAAACAATATCAATTTTTGTCATGTTCTTCACCTTTCTTTGTTCTGTTTCTTACTATAGTTATCTTTTACACCGAAAATCACAGGATTTTCCATGCCGCTATACACATTATAGCACACTTGTCAAACAAGGAACTCCGCAAATCTTCCTTTATCTGCCTGACTGCATTCCACCGTCACCGAAATGCCATCTGCCTCATAGCTTTCCGAAAGCACATTCGCCTGTTCTTTCAAATATGAGAAGATATCTCCTCTTGCATATGGCAGGCACATATGACAAATCTCATGTCCCGCATATACCCGTTTCAACACTTCATCCGCCAAAAGAGTTATACTGCTCTCTTCCTTTGCGGAAATATATACCGCCGATTCAGTTACCCTTAGGCAACTCGATTCTTCCATCCGGTCAACCTTATTATATACCATCAGAACCGGAATATCCGCAGCACCGATCTCCTCCAGCGTTTCATTTGTAACGGCAATATGGTCTTTGTAATCAGGATCCGAAAAATCCACCACATGCAGAAGCAGATCTGCACTTGCGGCCTCTGACAGCGTAGAGCGGAATGCCTTAACAAGACCATGTGGCAGCTTGTCAATAAAACCGACCGTATCGGACAGGAGCACCGTTTTGTTTTCCTTCGGTGTAATACTGCGGACTGTTGTATCCAATGTCGCAAACAGCATATCCTTTTCCATGACCGTTTTTTCCGCATCACCCAGATAGCGCATGACCATGCTGTTCATGATCGTCGACTTTCCCGCATTAGTATAACCGACCAGTGCAACGCGAGGGATCGCGGATCTTGCACGTTTCTTCTGCTGTGTCCGGCGTTCCGTTTCCATTTCGGCAAGCTCGCGACTAAGCTCTGTCAGGCGGCTCTGGGCACGTCTTCTGTCAAGCTCCAGCTTCTTCTCACCGCTGCCTCTGCTGCTCATAGAACCACTCGTTCCGCCCTGTCTGGACAGTGCTTCATGGAGTCCTACAAGACGTGGCAGCAGATATTGCAGCCTTGCCACCTCTACCTGCAGCATCGCCTCTCTGGATTTTGCCCTGGACGCAAAAATCTCCAAAATCAGCGTCGTACGATCCATGACTGCCATTCCCGTATCATCCTGAATATTACGGAGCTGGGACGGTGTCAGAGAGTCATTAAATAAAAGCAGGTCTGCCTGCAGTTCTTCCGCTTCTTCTCTGATCTGCTCCAGTTTTCCCGGTCCTACATAAATTGCTTTATTGATCTGTGTGTGCTGCACACAGTTTCCCACTACTTCCATCTCGCAAGCATTTGCCAACTCTGCAAGCTCTGCCATAGAACGTTCAAATTGTCTGTCATTTTGCGTATCCACGCCTACCAGATATACCTTGTCCATGTTTCTCCCATTTCCTTTTCTATTTCCAAACATCAAGATCGGGGATTCGAAATGTTATGAACTCCCACAAACCGCATAAAGAAAGTAGTTCAGCGGTGTCATTTTCATTGTCAATCACTTAGTCAATCAATGCTACAAACTGGAATTCTCACCTATCCTAATGTCATTATCATAACAGCAAAAATTACTGCTAAAATCGCGTCAATAATAATAAGAGTTCTCCTATATTTATTTTGATATTCCACTCGATTCAAGATTTTAGCCTTTTGTTTTTCAGTCATCCTCCAGTCTGATGGAAAAAAAGCACATATCAGAAAAATTACCCACATAAGGAGTCCTGCAAAAGAGAGAATAACTAAAACTCCTGAATCATTAACTCCTATAACACCTCTTACAATAATCGCAGTGATTAGGATTAACAATGAACAAATAGCCATTATTTTTTCAATTTTTGTCATCTTGCCTTCCATACTTGTTCCTCCTTCAACTTCCGATTTTCACTCTTCCTCAGGCTGTTTATAAAAATCCAGCATAGAACCATTCGGAAGGTAATTATCAAATGCCCAATCGGTAATTGTAACCACTAAGTGATCATCTTCAATTGTTATATCTGCGGAGACCGTTCCCAAATCTGCCATATCTGCTGCAAACTCTTTCCCGCTGAAATGTAAGATTCCTGTCTCAGGATCATATTCGCCAATGGCGTCTTCAAAATAAGCTACTTTATACACACCAAAGTCTATCGAATAGGTATTTCCGTCATTATGCGAAATGATAAGTTCAGACCCCATATCATCGCAGTATGTTCCATCTTCGATAGCATTTGCATTATAAGGCAAAAACTCATACGAACAGACTACTGTATAATCCGCTTCCGCTCCATGAACTACCTTTTCAGTTGTTCCGACATTCTCTCCGCAGATCCAATACGAGCCGTCCGATTTCTGAACAATTGTATTATCCATGAAGCGCGGATATATGCCTTCAAACTGACCTATGTCCGTAACATCTGAATTTAACTGCATACTGCCTGTCCAGACCATGCAGGCATCTTCCGCCACCCGTACGGGTGTATCAACGACCTCAGGATGATCGACGCCGCAGTTCCAGGCCGCATTATAACCCCAGGTCCATACAGTCCCATCTGATTTCAGAATCGCGTGATTAAACCAGCCTCCGGTAATAAATGCCGCATCGTCAAAGATTTTTCTTGGTTCCGGATAGAACAGCACATCTGTTGACTGATAACCGCCTTCGATTGCAATGGTTCCCCAGGTCCACACTTCACCATTCTCGGCAAGACAGACAATGTCATCCCTGCCACATCGGGCATAGGCGACATTCTCCATCATTAAGACAGGACGGGTGATTACGTAGTGCTCTGCATTTATATACCGATCCCAGTCAAACGAATCATATTGCTGCAATGCGCCGCTTCCTGCATTTCCAAATCCATAAAGCTTATGATCTGAAGTCAGATAGATGGAAAACCCAGACTGGGAGTAATCGGTATGAATGACATTATCAGCGATTTTCACATATTCATTATGAAAGTCCTCGTCCTGAATGCCCTGTCCGAGTTGGCCGTAATGATTGCTTCCGCATCCCCACAAGACCTGATTCTCATCAACATGATATAGATTAGTCGGATCACCGGTATTGGTGATGTAGTATTGACTCAGATCAATGGAAATCCGCGCGTTGTCAATGCTTTCAGCCTGCGGAATGTTTTCGACCGTATCCGGCTGAAACTCCAACTGCCCTGTTGTGCCTGTTGTATCTGCTGCAGGGGTATCTGCCTGCGGATCAGCTAGCTGGCAGGCGCTCAGGAAGACGCAGGCAGCAATTGAAATACAGGTAATCCCAGTTCTTGGTTTTATATGATTCATCATAGCTGGTCTCCTTCATTAAGATTCGGTGGCTATATTACACTATAATACAAACTGGAATTTATATAATTATTCCTCTAACTTTCCCTATTTTACAGGCTTTCCCGCCTGTTCATTAGTGAAATGATATGTAGTTTCCCTTATTTTTGCCCTTATGAGATAATCACA
>OGPT01002326.1_pt1 | contig 15589 bp, 20 predicted proteins | sample 1552951 | NCBI WGS metagenome assembly OGPT01 (sample SAMEA2580224, study PRJEB22360) | human gut metagenome | biome: human gut; feature: human-associated habitat; material: faeces | place: Denmark | collected 2008/2010
AGCGGAAGCGCCCGCCTCCGATCCTGCCGGAATGTCCTTTTCCTGCCGTGGCAGCAAAGCGATCCGAAGGAGCACCGTATCATTGCCCATCAAGAGACAGCGATCAAACAGATAATAAAAGTTTCCCTCCGCATATGCACTGTTCAGCTGTACAATATTGACCGCCGTCGCAGCCCCCTGCCATGCCCAGCCAAACGTATAATCCTTTGATGGTTCCACCGCAGAGATCATATAGGCGGCAAATGCACCGTAGCTGCTCAGATCAAAAAGCGCCATTCTCTGCTTTGTCAGTTCCTTCGCCTGCAAAATACCGTAGTTTTCCGCACGCCGCATCTGTGCAGCACTGACATTGGTTGCACGGTCTGCCTTTTCCGCATACAGGTAAAACCGCGCCGGGTATACATCGATCAGCAGGAGTATGCAGAGCACGATCAGAACGCTGCTCTTGGCATTTCTCCAGAGCAGAAGTGCCAGAAAAGTAAAGCCCAGTCCGACCGGAATAAAGCGGATCATCCAGAAAAACTGATGAAACGGCACTTTGGAATAAAACTCGTATAAAGAATTTGTCGTGGAAAAGAATAAAAACAGTCCCGTGATAAATCCTGCTGTGCTCTTTCTGCCCGCAAACAGCATACCAATGATCCCTACGACAAAAATACCGATCCCATAATAAAAGGTTTCCAATTCTCCGCTGTATCTGTCCGCAGGATTCAATGATGTAAATCCATCCGCAAAAAAATCACGCATAACCTGTGCGGTTCCTGCCTCACTCATTCCCATCAGCCCGCCGCGCAGTGCAGGTACAAGCCAGATGCCGATCAAAAGAAAAGAAAGCACCATTCCTGTCAGCAGATAAATCCCCCGCCGGATCCGTTTATTGCAGACCGCATCAAAGCAGACAAACAAAAAAGTGGTAATGCCGACCATTGCTGCGATCATCAGATGACACAGCGCTATGAGCGCCATCAGTAAAACAATCGCATACATGGCTTTTGTCCGTTTTTCCTCCAAAAACTGCCAGATGGCATAAAGCAGATACGGAAGCAGCGTTGCCACAACCGCACGCGGAATATTACCTTCCGCAAACAGGACACGCATATTATCGGGCAGTAAAAACCATGCCACACCCAAAAAAGCTGCCAGATATTGCTTCTGGTAACGAACACCGAACAAAAGCCACCCACAGGCGCCCAGCACAAATAAAGCGCCCAGAAATAAAATATAGCTGCTCATCAGGTTTCCGCCCGTCAGAAACAGACAGCCCGCCAGCATATACAACGGAACAGGTGCCCAGTAACGCATCAATTCGATGCCGTTGTACCAGCTTGTATCATACAGAATATACCAGTTTCCTTCTTTGATTCCTTCATAGACCAGTCTACCACGATACATATGATTCAGCGTATCCGATCCGCGCGGATAAATCCCTGACTCCGTAACGGTATACATCATAACCACAGCACTGACCAAAATAAAAAGAACGGCTAGCAGCGTCTTCTTCCATCCGTTTCCGGATATACGAACCCCACTATCTGTTCTTTCATGATCACCCATAGTTTTCTGCTCTGCAGTATTTCCGCTGCCTGCTGCAGCTTCTGAAACTATCGCCGCCTGCACCTTTTCATTGCTTTCCGCAGTTTCTTCCTTCTCTTTTACCCCATTTTCTGCAGACTTAATCGTTATAGCAATTTCCTGTACCTTATCCTGTAAATGAAGATCTGCAATTTCATGTACCCGGTTGATGCTTGCATCATATAATTCCTTTGTGACGGAATACGTACGCACCGGCGTTTCATAAATATCAAGCCGCAGCAGGGATAAATCATCCTGCAGCACCTTTGTCAGCTCTTCAAAAAAAACATTACCAATGTTCTCCAGCGTCGTATCACCATTCTCAAATCCGGGCATCTCATCCAGATTCCGGTTCTGAAACGGTGACAGCCAGCTTTCGATCTTCTGCTCGATCTCCTGATACAGCTCCATTTTCCGCTGTGCTTTCAAATAAAGCACAATGGAGAATGTATGCTGATGTCTGCCGGCTTTGTCACCAATCACATTGGAATGCTCCGCATGTAATTCAAACTTCAGCTTATAGATATTCTGTCCCATACGTTGTTAAAAAAATGTTCTTTCTACCTTCTTATTGATCATTTCAATGCCCGCTTTCAGATCGGGATGTGCTTCCAGAATTTCTTCCGCCTTATCCCGCTGCATTTCATTGATGCAGAGCGTGCATTTTGATTTTTCCCCTCCTGCGAAAACTCTCTTAAAAAATGAAACATCATCCCATTTTTCATAATAGGAGATCCGTTCATCTAAAAATAAACGTTCCAGCTGCTTCTTGACGTTCAGATCCGTAATTGTACAAAATTCCACTTCATTATGTACCTTCACATCAGCAAATGATATATCTGCCATTTCTTTCACCCGTCTTTTCTTTTAATGTCAAAAATAGAATCCTCTCTTATGCACTTTTCTTAGCATATCATAATTTCCCCTGTTTGAAAAGCCCACAAAGTCTTATTCTGTATCTTTCTGATCGCCTGCATAAAAATCCTCAAACAATTTGTTGACTGCAGAACGGGTATCCTGTGAGATCTGTGGCAGTTCTTTTCCCCAGGTCTTCGTTGCCTGCTTGAATCCTTTTTCAAATGCTGCCTGCATCTCTTTCATCTTATCCATATCACCGCCGGAAAGTGCTTTTGCAAAATCAAAAATACGTTCTGAAGTCTGTTTCACACCCCAGTAACCGTCTTCTGCGATATCTGCCTGTGCCTGTGCTTTTGTCTGGGCATCAACCGTAAAGTTTCCGCTTGCTAAAAACTTCCACATATCATTTGCCTGTCCATACGCATTTCCCTGCTTGGAGATCATCTGCTGTACAAGCTGCTGCAGCTGCTGTGTACGCGCCTCTGCATCTGCCTTGAGCCGGCTGATAATTGCTTCATTTTTCTGCTTTGTTGTAACAGTATCTGTCTTTTTTACATCTTTAGACGGTTCATACACTGCTGATGCTTCTGTCTGCTTTCCTTCTGTTTCTGTTGCAGCTGCTTTCTGCTCTGTGCTCTTATAAGCAGCATAGGTATTTGTCTGATTTGAAATTCCGTTTACATTCATTCTAATATCCTCCTTGATCTGCTCAAACGACTACCTTGACACGATTCCTAGTTCTGTAAATGATATCGGCTATTTTACCCGTTTTGTTTAGTAATATCCTGCTTTTATTATTTTTCACTGTTTAAAAGAAAATACTCCATGGAATCGATCCGCTGAAATACAGCAGAGCTGACTGCCTCATACCGTCCTTCCGCGCCCTGAATCTCATGTATCTCTGTTCCGATATTTTCTCCGCACGCCCACAGTGAACCATCTGCCTTCTGTATCACAGTGTTGTTGTACTGCATGGGATAGAAGCCTTCATACTCCGCTATTGTTTCATAGGTTGGATCCAGTCCCAGATCTCCTGTCCAGACCATTACCGCATTTTCTGCAACGCAGACAGGCTCTCCGATCACAGTCCGATCTACAATACCGCAATTTCCCGCACTGTTGTAGCCCCATGTCCAGACTGTTCCGTCCAAAAGCAGTGCTGCATGATGAAACCAGCCACCGGTAATAACCACTGCGTTTTTCAGAATCTGCTTTGGCTTTTCTATAAAATATACATCTGATGACTGATATCCGCCATTGATATAAACAGTTCCCCATGTCCAGACCGTTCCATCCTCTTTAAGCGCCACCACATCATCTCTTCCACAGACGGCATATGTTACATCTTCCATAAGCAGATATGGTGTACTGATCGCATAATGTTCTCCATCCAAATACATTTCCCAGTCAAAGCTGTCATACTGCTGCAATGCACCGCCTCCTGCATTTCCGACACCATACAGCTTATGATCCTCTGTCAGAAAGACCATAAATCCTTTCTGCGAAAAATCTACATGGATCACATGCTCCGCTATTTTTACCGGGTCATTATAAAACCCATCATAGTCCTGCGTATTTTGTGCTAACTGTCCGTAATTATTTCTGCCTTCTCCCCATAATGTGTTCGCCGCATCAATTTTATATAAATTGGATGCATCACCGGCGTTTCTGATATACGCTGCCCCTTTGCTTTCCGCTAAGATCGTCTGTGCGTCCAGTTCAGACTGCGCATCCGTTTCCGTTTTTTCTTCCGCATCCGGCTCTGTTTTTTCCTGTTTCTCCGAAACAACCGTTTCATTCACAGGATCCGGCTGTTTTTCCTCCGGATCTGTCAACAGACAGACTGCAAGAGACGCACAGACAAGCAGAACCGCACCCATGAGCAGAAAAGACGGTTTTCGATACCGCATGATATTTTTGATCCTTTGTTTTGGATTTCCCTCGCCAAAGGATAATCCGCCGCCGGCAATTATCTGCCTGCCTGTTGCCAGGTGTAACAAAGAAGCAGAATACTCTGACCGGATATCTCTGTCCATCTGTTTTAATACTGCCTCATCACAACTCATTTCCATGTCATTTCCCGCAAGTATATAGGCGATCCATACAAGCGGGTTAAACCAGTGCAGGCATAATGCCAGAAAAGCTGCCAGCTTTATGATATGATCCAGTCGTTTTATATGATGCTTCTCATGTAATATGATATATTCCCTTTCCTGTGGTGTAAGTGAGGATGGCAGATAAATCTGTGGTCTGAAAATGCCCAGGCAGAACGGAACCGCTATTTCATCACACAAAAAAACCCTATTCCGGATCTGCAAAGATGCCCTTGTCTTTTTGCGCAGTTGGATCATAGAAAACATATTGACGCACAAAAGCAGTAAAACACCCATCCCCCATACAAGATACAACGCTCCGAGAATCCGATTTCCCTTCTTTGAAAGTTTCGTTTTCCAACTGTTTGCAGCATTTTGACCGGTTCTTGATTCCGTTACCTCTGGCATGGCTGTTTCCGTTTTCTGAGACACAGAACCTCTCTTCTGCACATCCATATCCGTTTCTGCCCCGTTCCGATCCAAAGTCGGTACGTCTGCTATTCCATCATATACCGCAAGCTGTACCTGCTCCGCTTTTTCCACCGGCTCCGATAACAGTCTAAACGCAGAAAATCCGGAGGAAATGGATATCGGGCAAAGTAGTCTGAACAACACAATTCCCCATAATGCATAAGAAAATATTTTAGGGGCTCTGCGCAGCAGGACTCTTACTGCGATCAACACAACAATGATCATACCCGCTGTAACGCTTCTGTTAAACAGCTTTACAAGAAATACATCTGAATAGAATGTTCCAAACCATTGCAGCATATGCGTCACCCCTTTTCCCCATTTATAATATTCATGATCTCTGCAATCTCTTTATCCGAAAGCTGCTTTCTGGAAGTGAATGCAGCTATAAAAGCCGGCAAGGAACCACGAAATGCTTCTTCTACAAACACCTCTCCCTGCATTCCATAATATTCTTCTCTGCTTAACACAGATGAAACAACTCCCTTTACATTTTGAAAAATACCTTTCTCACACAGCTTCCGAAGTACGTTATAAGTCGTTGGACGTTTCCAGTTCAGTTCCCGGCTGCAGATTTCCGCAAGCTCTCTCGATCCGATCGGCTCATGCGCCCAGATGATCTCTGCAAAATGTGTTTCCACCAGTCCAAGTTTTGCATCTCCCATATATTTCCCTCCTGTTTATTGCCAATGAACAATTTTAGTTTATTCTGAATAAACAGCTTTGTCAACTGTTTTCTTTCTGCGTTCTTTTTTGACTTTTTCCCCCTTGTATGCTACACTATCAGTCGTGTATACAATATACATCTGATGAAAAATCGTGGAACTTATGGCAGAAATTTATCATACAAAATCTTATTCCACAGAAGGGAGATTATAGAAAAATGAACGAACAAAATGTAACTGCCGGTTTTAACGCCCCGGCCTCGCTTGTGCAGGCGAAGATCTCGGAGGGAAAAGCCAAAACAGAAATGCCGGTCTGGAAAGTACTGCTTCTCGGTATTTTTGCCGGTATGTTTATTGCCTTCGGTGCATCTTCCAGCAGTCTTGCCATCCATGCCATTGAAAATCCGGGTGTGGCAAAACTGATCGCCGGTCTGATCTTCCCGGTCGGACTGATGATGATCGTATTCGTCGGCGGCGAGCTTTTTACCGGAGACTGCATGATGCTGATGGGCAATCTGCATAAGAAATACAATGCACTTTCCATGATCCGTGTGCTTGTACTTGTGTATCTCAGCAATCTGGTCGGTTCCGTGATCATTGCAGCACTTGTTTACTTCAGTGGTCAGCTTGATATGTCCGCCGGACTTTTAGGTGCTTTCACGATCAAGGTTGCTTACGGAAAGGCTGCTCTTCCTTTCTCACGCGCTCTGTTCTCCGGTATCTTATGTAATATCTTAGTTTGTGTCGCAGTTCTGATGGCAGGTGCTGCAAAGGATATCGCCGGAAAAGTATTTGCGATCCTGTTCCCGATCATGGCATTTGTCATCGGCGGATACGAACACTGCGTTGCCAATATGTACTACATTCCGGCAGGTCTTATGGCGCTTTCCAATGATACTTACAAACAGGCAGCCATGAATGCATACGGCTATACAGAAGCGCAGCTTGCAGCACTCAGTCTGAAAGGCTTCTTTATCAACAATCTGATCCCTGTTACGATCGGTAACATCATCGGTGGTATGATCTTTGTCAGCATTCCGCTGTATCTGCTCCATAAAAAAGCCGTTCATAACTAATAGGATAAGGCTCCAAGGGATGTAACAGTATTTCGAAATACTATTACATCCCTTTTTTTGTTATGGTGCTCTTCGGTCTGTTTTGCCGAATAAATCATTCCAAGTACGTCCTCAAATACTCCCGTAATTTCAACCTCACTTATACCTTATTCTCCTTACTTTACTTGCCATATCTTTACTCTTTTATTATATCATTTTATACAGTTGATCAACTTCTGCTTTATACACCGATTCGGTATGAGAATCAAATAGCACCCACTCCACCAAATCGAAGCTGTCCGGATTTTCCTGCAAGAATCTGTTTACTGTATGTACTGCAATCTTTGCTGCCAACTCAACCGGAAAACTATATACTCCCGTTGATATGGAAGGAAATGCAATAGACCTGATTCCATTATCCATTGCAAGCTTCATAGAATTAAAATAGCTGTTAGTAAGAAGTTCCTCTTCTTTATTTCTGCCACCATTCCAAATCGGTCCGACAGTATGTATGACGTAATCACATGGCAGATTATAAGCTTTTGTTATCTTTGCTTCTCCTGTCTTACATCCATGAAGTGTCCTACACTCTGCCAAAAGTTCCGGTCCTGCTGCTCTGTGAATCGCACCATCTACACCGCCTCCGCCAAGAAGGGAATTGTTTGCTGCATTCACAATTGCCTGCACATCTGTTACTTTTGTTATGTCACCTTTTATCGTTTTAATCAAATACATTGTTTAATATTCCTTCTCTATCTTACCTGTATGAATAAGCCTGCAACTTGCTCGCCATTACATATGCTCGCTTTGATTACCGGTTTCTTATTTTCTTTATCATATGTCTTTGTAACTGTCTTTTTCTTAAATAGTCCCACTCTGAGCACCTTCTTTTGACTTTGCCATCAGTATAAGTTTTTCAAAGGACTGTGCAAAGCGTACATCATCTTCTTCTGTACGCTTTCTAGGTCCCTTCATATGATTCTTATGAGAGCTGCGTCTTACCTTCTTGTTAAGATGTCGCTCCATAAGCATCTGATCTATGTTCTCATTCGTGTACCACTTGCCTGATTGGTGAATAGCATATGCACCTTTTCCAAGAGCCATAGCAGCAACACCATAATCCTGCGATACTACTACATCCCCCTTATGACAAATGCTAATCAGCTTATAATCTACTGCATCTGCTCCTGCACCTACTACAATCACTTCGCTGTAATCAGAATACAAAATATGATTCGTATCACACAACAAGGTGGTGGAAATATTGTATTTCTCTGCTATTGTCTCGACAATGCCCACTACTGGACACGCATCTGCATCTACAAATATCTGCATTTTCTCCCTAAATCCATTTCATATCAGTTATAGTTAATTGATGTTCGTACTTCTATAAGATTTCCTGATGGATCATAAAATCTTACAAGCTTCTGTCCACCTTCAAGTTCCATTAATTCCGTAACATAACTTACAACATAATTGCCAGACACCAGTTTTTCAATAATACCTTCTATATCATTATCTTCAAAATAAAGTTCTGTCATATTGTTATGTGGAGTTGTATGTATTTTTGTACTATCATACCATACATCTACATCCTGCAACACAAGCCCCTCAGACATTATTACATTACCTTCCAACCTTGTAATCACACGCAATCCAAACAGTTCTTCATAAAAATCAATTGATTCGTCAATGTTATCAACAATAATTAATACATTTTTCAAACTCATATTTTATGTTCCTGCCCCTCGATTTCTTTTTGAATCCATGTCATAATTACATCTACAAGATAATCCTGCTGCACCTGACTTAGTTCCTTGCCCGGCTGCATTTTATGCCACTTTCGGATGCACTCCCTGCAGCATGTAGCTGTTGCATGCTGAGCGATAAATACCGGATGACCTTTCATTGGTGTCTGCTTGCCATCATTTGCTATATATGCCGGAGCTTCTCTCTTTGCAATAAAATCCTTTGCATGTTGTCTGATTGTGTCCAACCCTTTTTCATTTATGTAATCAATATCTTTCTGCTTCAGATGGAAACTGCTTCGGAACCTAGAATTCCCCAGCCGCTCAAATAACTGCCTGTACCATTCATCCTTAGTCATTAAAACTTCACCACTCGTTCCATAAAAATCACCTATTATTACTATCTATCAATAATAGGATTATACCACCATTTACCCCTATTCAACAAATACAATACCATAGATTTTCTCAGACTTAAGATATTTCCCAGACTACAGTACATGTATTCATTTTTGACCTCCTTTTCCCTGGACTAAAAAAACGCCCAGACTAGATTTTTCTTAAATCTAATCTGAGCATTTTATATCTCTCAGGTCTGATTTCTCAGACAAGAAAACCCATTTTACAGATTTTGACAACCCTTTTCCTATATTACGCAATACTTGAAAATACCGGGTGGAAATCATTACCTCTCATTTGGGTGGAAATTTTTAATTTTAGGTGGATGAAATAATCATTTTTTTAATGATTTTCGTTTTTCTTTATCTTAACGCGATAATCCTGGCTTGTCTGTGGGTAAATTATCTCTTATCGTAATATACTTCTGACCAGTTCAATATAGTTCAATTTTACAGTTTCATAAAAAATATTGTCAGAAATCAGTTTCATAGTTGAATCAACATAATCGTCAGCATAAAAATCTTCTTGTACGAGTTCTTCTGCTACAGCCAGCAGATCAACATCCTCCCTTGCGGATGGAGTTATTTTAATATCCATTTCTGCTCTATGCTTTCTAACATCTGTAAAGAGCCTCTTGAAATCATCATCTATTGTAATATAATTTTTCAGTTTAAAGATATCATATAAGTGTCTGGAATTTCTCGTTGCCCTTCCTACCATATAATAATCACATACAGCAAAAATTTTATCTATAATTGTTCTGGATAGTGTCTGTGTCTTCATTTTAAATGGTTCTAATCCATAATCTCTCAAAATCTCAGATTCTTCTGTTGCAAGACAATCAAATATTATACTCGTAATTTCCTTTTCTTCTGTTGGATAAGAATATGACATTAACGCGGTCTCCAGCTTCACATATGGCCGCAGACCCTTTTTATCTTCTGAGCAAACCGAGTCATATACGAAATCATAGTGATTATAATCCTTATCGCTTTCGATAGACTTCCAATTATCAATTTCTAAGTCTAAGTCTTCGCTGATTGGTTGTAGTAACTGATATTTTATTTTCTTCCTTCTGGCTTCTCCCAAATGCTCTTCAAATGTGATATCAATGTCCTCTGAAAAACGGTCTATTACATGATAAGCCTTGGAAAGGGATGTTCCACCCTTAAACACCACATTGGGATTTCTCTGTACCAGTTCTTTTAATATCATTGTCACATAGTAATCTTTTTCAACGATACTTTCATCTATGCCCGTTCTTTCTGATACCGTTACAATAATATCTCTCAACAATTCTTTATCATCTTTATGCAAATACATCGTCCAGCCTCAATTCGTAATAATATTTAAATATTGCAATCGGAAACTCTCTTATATAACTATCCACATCATTTTTTGTGATGCCATGTATCTGCACAAATTGAGATACTTTGTCATGGGCCACATCATAGCTTTCATCCAGATACATATCCAGATTTTTTAATAAGTCAAGTAGCTGCAGCACATAAACATTTTCATCATTTATCGGAACCACTGGTCTTCTTACAATGAATGTTCTCTTTCCAATTGGAATTTCTCGTATTTTTGCTGCCATGTTATTGCTAACAATCTCAACTTTATTTGGAACCTGTGTTGAAATTCCCAGCTGATTGGCAAATGTATTACCAGAATAGAAACCATCTACTTTTCCACCTCTGGAAACATACTTGTACCTGGCAACCATATCTGCATTTACGCCTACATTTGTTTTTAATCGTGATTTCTTAGGCAAATAATAAATGCCGTTCTCATATTTTTGTAGTTTTCCCTCATCGCACAGCTTTTTTAGCTGCTGGTTTACTGCAGATTTTGTAATTCCCTCAATCACTATATCAGAAAAGAATATAGGCTCTGCTTCCTTATAATTATTTTTCAAGAATTCATATAACATAAACCTCATTCCTTCCCCCTAAATTTTTGTAACTATAATGGTTACTTTTGTTAATAATATTCTATTCCTGTTTTTAAAATCTGTCAATGTTATTTTGATTGCTATGGTTAGTATATCCAAAGCAGAATAAAATATAAAAAAGAACTGTCACCCTTAGGATTCCTCCCAAAGCCACCAGATCTTAAATTTTCATAAGACCTGATATCTGATTCCCTGCGCTGATGATCTGATTTGTGTTCGAAGTGATGCCTCGATAATAACTACCAACCTCATAAAATACAGGCAAAAATTGTGCTGTATTTTTCACTTATTTTACATTTGCCTACATTTCATTCATTGCGACTGCAAAAAGAGACCATAAAAAGTGACCTGAAATGATTTCATAGTAACCTTCTTTCCTCGGCCTGTCGATCAATGGATTAAGAACTCCATATTTCTTAATACTGTCCTGTAGTTCAATCATCTGACTGTCACCGATCACCTTGAATGGATGATTCGTAAAAGTTCTTAACCGCTCCATTTCAATTTCAACTACTTTTTCATCCGAATCTCTGATATCCGTCTTTTGTAGCACGAAATGGTAGTTCTTCGTTTTCCATAATCAAATCACACGCTGTCCCACCGATGATGACATATTGATTTTCAAAACCTTGAAATCTTTCCTTAAATTTTGTAAATCCACTGACCATTACTCATGCAACCTTCTTTCCTGCAATTCATCTACTGCTTCTTCAATTCTTTCATCATTTGTATCTTTAAAAGATAAAACAAGTGAAATATCATCAGCACTGTTATCCTCTGAAAATTGTTTTGGGTTGTATGCCCATAATTCAAGTCTGACCTGTTTATCCGGGTCTATCAATTCATCAGTCAGCAAGGCTTTATCATAATCTTTCTCACTAATTGCATAGGTAACAACTCGGCTTGGATTTAGCATTGTTTTTTCAGAAAGTGCCGTTTCCCCTGCAAAGACCATATTTTCTGTAACTTGCGTCTTATCTATATATCCTGTTTTTCGAACAGGAGTCGTCAAATATACTTTTGCTTTTTCAAATAATTCATCTCGCTTATATTTTGACTCAATAAACTTATTGACACCGTCTTTTGCTACAAGAAACAAATCTGTCGTTTCCAACTGCTTCACTGCTCTGGTCAAGGTCATTGCTGTAAACGGAAGCACTTTTCCGGCTTCTGAAGTATACAATCGTTTTTTCTTACTGTACAGATAAAATAAAAACAACTGCTGCGTGGAGTAAACAAACTTACCCGTCAGCTTTTGGGGTTCTTTTTCATCAGAAAGCATTGTCCCAATGAAAGGAAGAAAGACCTGCTTATCAGTAATAAACGGTATATTATTTTCTATAAGGCTTTTTCTTCGATAATTTGATACCGTTGTAAGTTCAAATACGACTGGCACATTATCAATCTGCTGTATTTTTACAATTTGTTTTTTCAATGCCGGAAGTGTGGCAAGTTCTTCTGTTGGAGCAAGCATTATACAGCGTCTGTTTCCAATATATGCTGTATGAAAATCATAACTCCCTGCAATATAAACAGGCAAAGAATCCTGATGATTCCATGCTTCATATTTTATAGAAATCCCGAATACGCTTGTAAGCATATTTCTCATTCTCCTTTTAACTCAATTTGTTTTATTTTAACTTAGTCAATGTTATAAGTCAAGTTTTTGAGTTATTTTGAATTTATATTTCCTTTTTCCGTGACATGCTAAAGTCGCTATCATCAGAAATAAAGGCTTAGTGAATGACTTATTCTACCATACTTTTTCATTTGAGCCGAAGGTAATATCATAAGGTGTAAGCGGTAAATTCTCCTCCGACCACTCCGAAACAAGCTCCGAGTGTACTTCTGCCAAACTGTTATTCATAGTCAAACCGAGGCCTCCTTGTGCTTAGAGTATATGAAGTTTTAGCTTTGTCTTGTAGTTTACGAATATCCGAAAATCAAAAAAGCCCTTTGAGAAAAGGATTTCTCCTCTCTCAAAGGGAAAGTTAGCAAACTTGAATTGAGATTTCACCTGTTTTAAGAGATTTAATAACTGTTATATTTTGTTATTAAATTCTCCACAAGCCCTTGAAAACACTGGATTTATCGCAGGTGAGCTTTTCCTTATTGTTTCCCTTGTGTTATATCGTCCCATCAGTGTTTACGAACTCTGATAAGGGCAAATACAAGGGCAAGAAAAATCTATAAAACAGTATAACACAAAATAAAAGTGACATGGTGAACTGATTGAAATGCTTCTGATTTTTGTAACTGATAATTGATTGAATGATAAGGAGAGATAAGATACGATGAGAACAATATTTGCAGAATACAATCCACAGCGCAATAGTATTGATGTTTACACCTCTGCTGGCTATATGCTCCGCATTGATTGCTGGGAAGCTGAAAAGAATTTAAAAACTACACCCGGATCAGACTGTGCATTAAACGCACTTGCTATTGATGAACCACTTGAATATGTACGATTATATTTGGACGGGAATATGCAGATGTGGGTAGATGCAGAAGATTCATTAGAACTATGGTGATTTTTCGACGGTGTGAAATTTTTTCTGTAAATTCAGATCTTCTATGATAATTGATGCGGCTTAACAGCAGTTTTCTGTTGTTAAGCCGTTGTTTATTTAATAGCAAAAATAAGCCGGTATGTCAAGAGCACCCAGAAAATCTGAACGTACATTTACTCTTGATCATCCGGCTTATTTTCAACAGCACTAAGATTACCTTTTTTAATATTGTTTGGGATACTCCCTCCATAACCGTCACATCAATTTTATACTTTACTTCGATTTCAACTTTTTCTGGTGGATTGACTAAAAGCCTGTCAATATCATTTTCCTCAACACCAGCCATTTTTGCTATCGTTAGCTTGGATATGCCATAATAGGAAACAAGCAGTTCCAACCAATGCACCAATTTGATATTTCCCTTTTACCGAATCCTTTTATGCCTTAACATCACAACTTCCTCCGATAGATGGAGCTGTACCTACTGCCTGTGCTACAACATTCTCTGTAATGCTTTTCATATCCGTACCAATTGCAAATATTGTGCGTCTATCTTCCTGAATTTTCTTCATCTGCTCTTTTCTTTCAGCTCTCCGTTCCACAAGTTTTTGTTCATTTTCTTTCTTTTTCTCGATTTTTCTATCTTCATAAGCCCTTTTTTGTTCTTCGCTTGGTCCTGTAATAACCATGGAGCCCATATTACCATCCTTATCTATCCATATCTGACGATACTTAACTTCACTACCAGTCATTGATTTAATCATTGAGTCAGCCCATCTATCTAATGCTGGAATTTTTGACAACATATTTTCATATTTTGTGGCAACCTCTGGATTACTCATCATCCTATTTAAAATCTCAGGAGCAATCCTCACATCCGTTTTTCCTGTACGATTAGCTGTTTTTACATTTTTATCCGAACTTCCTGCCACAATATCTATTTGAGGATTTTTTTCCTGCAATTTTTTTACATAATCTTCCTGACTCTCTTCTGTTTTGCCCACCAGTGAATTTTCCTTTGTTTTTTGAATATCACAAGCTGCCTTTTTAACCGTGTTCTTGTACCCTGATGCATAATACGATGTGTAACTGCTGTTATCGATACCTGTAATTGCCATAATCCTACCTCCCTGTTATTGAAACTTAAAATAATTTCTATTATATTGAACGACTTGGATATTTAATTTCCGTTGATGTAAATTCATCTTCTGCCGAAACATTGATATGCCCACTGCTGTCAATGGCATACTCTTTACCATAAACGGAAAACGTATCTCCTTCTTTATATCCGATTTCTATCCAGTTTATATCATTTAACTGTTTTATCTTTGCGTCAACATTTATGGTCTTTCCTGATTCCTGCAATAAATAAGTGTGTTTTCCTGCTCCCGCATCTATAGAAAAGAATCCCGGAGAAATCCCGACTTTCTCACAGACGGACAATACCTCCTCATTGCTGTAGAGATACCCCCACACACTCTTTCCCTGTGCCAGATCAGACAGGATATTGCCTGCCTTACACATTTCCCACTTATAATTTGTTCCTTTTTGATTTGTATTCTCTGCAAGCAACGATTCCGAGGCTGCCCAGCCTATCCTTCCATTATTGACCGTCCATGTATATTTACCGCCACTTGATGTTGTCCATGCATAATAACTTTTATTACTTAGTACCAGAGAATTATTCGCAGCACAAATGCCTGACATGGTGCTTGTATTCATTTTCGGTACTGCATAATTAGGTACTACCTGTCTGCTCCCATTAAGGTCAAAGGAAATAACCCCATACTCCTTAAAATCAGAATTATATCCACAGGAAACATTCTCCCCAAAATTGATTGCATCCAAAATAGCACTTGAATTATTATAGTTTGCAAAATAATAAGCCAATTCACTGTTAGAAATATTCGCATTTTTATCTATCAGTGCAGCTATGGATTGCTTTGAAAAGCCTCGTGCAGCATCAGAAATACTTAAACTGTCCTGTTTTTTATTATTTCCTGCTCCAAGCAACATCTGTATTGCTTTTTGGTGTATTCCTGCCTCTGCCTGCTTTGAATATGTCAATAGCTGGTTTACTGTGTTTACATCTGTCACTGTCTTCATAATTATTCTCCAAACCCTTTTTCAACATTAAACGCCAAACATATGCTGCAATTTGTCCAGCATATTATTTACTCTGCCTTCAACAGCTTCTGGCTGATTCCTTAATTCATACCTGCTTCCATAGTAATCATTTAAACGGTCTTTCATTTCATTAC
>OGPT01002334.1_pt1 | contig 15534 bp, 16 predicted proteins | sample 1552951 | NCBI WGS metagenome assembly OGPT01 (sample SAMEA2580224, study PRJEB22360) | human gut metagenome | biome: human gut; feature: human-associated habitat; material: faeces | place: Denmark | collected 2008/2010
TGCTGCCAAAGGCCGTGATGATGTTGGAGGGGATGATGTTCAGCACCACGTTCAGCGGGTTCGAGCCGGTGGAGCCGGTGGCCTCGGTCAGGCCCTCGATGTGGGTGTTGAACAGCCCCATCGAGAAGGTGATGTAGCCCACGCTGCTGGCCAGCAGCAAAGCCAGGAAAGAGCACAGCAGGAACCAGAACAGGGTCTTGGCCGAGATGCGCCCCATGGTGCGGGTGTCGGCAATGCTGCCGATGGCCAGCGCGATGGAGGTGAACACCATCGGGACGATGACCAGCTGCAGCGCCTTAATAAAGAGCTGGCCGATGATATAGAAGATGCCGAAGGAGCGCTCTGCACCATCTGCGGTGATATCCTGGAACAGGAGATCGTTGATCGTGGTCCAGATCTCACTCTTCCCGCCGGAGATGAGGCTCTCGCGCAGGAACATGAAGGCGAGGCCCGCCGCCAGGCCGCAGACCAGCGAAATGGCCATTCGTTTTGCTAAAGACATACCAGGTTTTTTCGTTTCCATAATACCTTTCCTCACAATCCTTGGTGATACCGGGCCCAGGCCCGCACTTTGTCTATCCTATCATAAGCTGTTCCCCACTTCAAGAAAAAAACAGACCAAATGCGGCATTTTCTTTCAATAGTCATACTTTTAAGGCGCTGACCGCAAAAAAACACCCGGAAGAAGCTCTTCCGGGTGGGAACACTTATGCCTTGAACTTGAGCAGCGGCACACCGATGGCGGTGTCGCCGGAGGCCACGACCGACATTTCGGACAGGTCGTCGCCGTTGGTCACGATGATGGCCGTTGCCGTGGGATGACCGGCGGCGCGGATGGCGTCGAGGTCAACCTTGAGCAGCGGGGTGCCCGCCTTGACCTTGGAGCCTTCCTTCGTCAGAGAGGTGAAGCCGTTGCCCTTCATCTCCACGGTATCCATGCCCACATGGATGAGCAGCTCGATGCCGTCATCGCTCATCAGGCCCACCGCGTGCAGGCTTTCGGGCACCTGAGTGACGGTGCCGTCAAACGGTGCGTAAACGGTATCTCCGGTGGGTTCGATGCCGCAGCCGCCGCCCAGAATGGCCGATGCGAACGTCTCGTCCGGCAGCTCCTCCAGCGGGATGACCTTGCCTGCCAGCGGCATCATCACCGTCTTCTTTTCGCCCTTGAATTTCGTCTCGGCTGCACCCTTGCCGCCGAACAGCTTATCAAAAAAGCCCATATCATTACCCTTCTTTCTGCGCTGCACACAGCGCGACCTTCATCTGAATAAAGATATCATACTGTGCCGGAAATTGCAATCCGCATCCTGCACAAAGAGACGAACCGATGTTTGACACTTACAGCAGGGCCAGCAGGCCGTCGATCTCCTCCATCCGGGTGGCCCAGCTGGTGGCGATGCGCATGACGGTATGGGTGTCATCGAACTTCTCCCAGAAGCCGAATTTGGCCTTGCCCTCCAGCGCCGCCAGCTGCTCGTTGGAGAAAACGATGAAGATCTGGTTGGTGGGCGAATCCAGGAAGAAGCGGTAGCCCTTGGCGGCCAGCCCCTGCTTCAGGGCGTTGGCCGTGACGATGGCGTTCCGGCTGATGGTCTGGTACAGGTCATCCGTGAAGAGGACATCGAACTGAAGCCCCAGCAGGCGGCCCTTTGCCAGCAGAGCGCCCTGCTGCTTCACCATGGTCATGAAGTGTGTCGGTGCCCCATGGGGGAAGACGACGGCCTCGCCGCAGAGGGCGCCCACCTTGGTGCCGCCGATGTAGAAGACATCCGCCAGCCGGGCCAGGTCGGGCAGGGTGACGTCCGTGCCCTCCGCCGCCAGACCGTAGCCCAGGCGGGCACCGTCCACGAAGAGGGGCATGTGGTACGTCTGGCAGACGTCGTGCAGCGCCTGCAGCTCGGCTTTGGTGTAAAGGGTGCCGTACTCGGTGGGGTGGGAGATGTACACCATGCCGGGGAAGACCATGTGGTCGTGGTTTCCGTCTGCGTAGAAGGTGGCGCAGAAGTCGCGGACGTCGGCAGCGTCCAGCTTGCCGTTCTTGTGGGGCAGGCCCAGCACCTTGTGGCCGGTGTACTCGATGGCCCCGGCCTCGTGGCCGTTGACGTGGCCCGTGGAAGCTGCCACGACCCCTTCCCATCGGTGCAGCATCGACGCGATGACGATGGCGTTGGTCTGGGTGCCGCCGGAGATGAAAGTCACATCTGCTTCCGGGCAGGCACAGGCGGCGCGGATCTTCTCCCTCGCGCTGGCACAGTAGGGGTCGGTGCCGTAGCCGGACACCTTTTCAAAGTTGGTCTCCATCAGCTTTTGCAGGATGGCCGGATGGGCTCCCTCACAGTAGTCGTTCTCAAAGTAAAACATCGTGTTCTGCATCCTCTCTATAATAGGTACCTTTATGATATGCTTTTGCAGCGGAAATGTCAAACAGCAAAACCCGGCCCGCGCTCGCACCGTTCCGCTTTTTGTGCTATGATCGGGGCAGGCTCTGCGGCATTCGGCACCTGTTCTCGACTCCTTTGCTGTTTCTTAGCCGCCGGTGTGGTATACTTTGAACACCGAACGAATATCCATCCGAAAGGAGACATTTCTATGAGATCTTCCACCCGCAGGCACGATGCACTGGTGATGCTGTCCGGCATCGCTTCGGCCTTTCTGGTGGTGTCCGGCATCCAGGTGCTCAGCGGACGGATCGACGGCGTAGCCTCCATGGTCTTCGTACTGGCCGTCTTTCTCATCTCGATGTATACCGATGGTTATCTGTGGGGTCTGGCCGCCTCGCTGCTGTGTGTGCTGGCGGTCAACTTCGCCTTTCGCTCGCCCTACTTTGCCTTCAACTTCACCCTGCCGGAGAACCTGTTCTCCGCGCTGGTGATGCTGGTCGTCTCCATCATGACCAGTACCCTTACCACCCGCATCAAGCTGCAGGAGCAGCTCCGGATGGAGAGCGAGACCGAGAAGATGCGCGCCAACCTTCTGCGCGCGGTCTCCCACGACCTACGCACGCCCCTCACCTCCATCTACGGGGCCTGCTCCACGGTCATTGAAAATTATGACTCGCTGGCCAAAGAGCAGAAGTTAAAACTTCTCGGCGAAGTCTGTTCGGACGCCCAGTGGCTCAACCGGATGGTGGAGAACCTGCTGTCAGTCACCCGGTTCGACACCGGCACCGTCTCGGTGCAGAAGACCCCCACCGTGCTGGAAGAGCTGATCGACACCGTGCTGGTGCGGTTCCAGAAGCACTACCCGGATGTGAACGTCACGGTAGACCTGCCCGACAGCTTCGTGGTCATCCCGATGGACTCGATGCTCATCTCGCAGGTGTTGATGAACCTGCTGGAAAACGCCGTGCTCCACGCCGATGGAATGACCAGGCTGACCCTCCGGGTCTTTACGCTGGGCGACCACGCCATCTTTGAAGTCTCGGATGACGGCTGCGGCATCCCCAAAGAGCGGCTGAAAGGGCTGTTCACCCGGGTGCTGCCCGCCGACGACACGGCCAGCCCCGGCAAGCACGGCATGGGCATCGGCCTTGCGGTGTGCGCGGCCATCGTCAAGGCCCACGGCGGCGAGATCAAGGCCGAGAGCCGCCCCGGCGAAGGCACCACCATCCGCTTCTGGCTGGAGACCGAATCCACGGACGAATCCACTGATCTGGAGGAAAATATCTGAAATGAGCAACAACAAATTCAAGATCCTCATCGTTGAAGACGAACCCACCATCTGCAGCTTCATCTATACCCTGCTGGACACCAACGGCTACAAGACCTATGTGGCCCCCACCTGTGAGCTGGGCAAATCCATCTTCACTTCCTACCTGCCCGACCTCATCATCCTGGACCTGGGCCTGCCCGACCGCGACGGCCGCGAGCTCATCCACTATGTGCGCCAGAAGTTCATGACGCCCATCATCGTGCTGTCGGCCCGCACCACCGAGGCAGACAAGATCGAAGCGCTGGACCTTGGCGCGAACGACTACATCACCAAACCCTTCAGCACCGGCGAGCTGCTGGCGCGGGTGCGGGCCGCACTGCGGCTCAACCGCTTCAGCTCCAACCCCACCGGTGTTTTTCAGGCGCAGGACCTGCTCATCCAGTACGAGCGGCGCAAGGTCTATGTGGGCGGGGAGGAGATCAAGCTGACCCAGACCGAATACAACATCGTGGCCTTCCTCTCCGAACACGCGGGCCGGGTGATGACCTACCCCGCCATCGTCCGGGCCATCTGGGGCGATACCGACTGCGGCAGCACCAAAAAGCTGCAGGTCAACATGGCCAACATCCGCCGCAAGCTGGGCAGCCGCCCCGGCCACAACAACTACATCATGAACGAACTCGGCGTGGGCTACCGGATGATCGATGCCGACCACGACGGCCCGGACGCCCCCGCCGACCACGAGGAGAACGCATGACGCTTGCCCTGATCCTGTTTGCTTTCACCTACTGCCTGATGCTGGCCCTGCCCCGCTTCCGGCCCTTGGCGGAGCCGGGGCCTTTTTGCATCTGGGGCAGCTGAGCGGCGCTTTCCGGTTTGTTTTTGATTACAAACTGTAGTCCGACGGAAAATCCACCTAGGGATAGGCATTTCTAACTACGGTACGTAAAAAGTTTACACCGATTAACATTTTGAAAATCCCTTGAAAATTCCAAAATCCGTGCTACAATATCCGCAGAAACAGCAAAGCTGTTCGGTTTTTTCGCCCCATCCGGGGCTTGCAATAACATGAATAAAGGTAGGAAAACGATTATGGTAGATGTGAAAAAGATCGCACTGTTCGTCGGCGGCGTTGTGTTTGGTTCGGCAGGCTTCAAGCTCCTGTCCAGCAGCGATGCCAAGAAGGTCTACACCCAGACCACCGCAGCCGTCCTGCGCATGAAGGACTCCACCATGGAGACCGTCAACAAGGTCCAAGAGCAGGCCGGTGACATCCTGGCCGACGCAAAGGCCATCAACGAGGCCCGCGCCGCCAAGGCAGAGGCCGCCGTCATCGAGGACGAAGCCGCAGAGGCTGCTGCCGCCGAGGACGCTGAATAATTTTTGAGCGCTTGAGCCGCCTGCGGGCGGCTCTTTCTATTGAGGAAGGTATAACGTAACCATGAAATGCACCATTTTACATGAGGGCCGGGGCCGGATGCGCGTGCATGTCTGCAACGTGCGGATGACCCTGCACCGCGCCGATGTGCTGGAAGCCTATCTCAACCACCACGATGCCATCGAGAAGGCCACCGTCTACGAGCGGACCGGCGATGTGGTCCTGTATTACCGCGGCAGACGCGCCGATGCCGTCCAGGCGCTGAGCCGCTACAAATTCGACCAGCCGGAGCTGGACGCCCTTGTCACCACCGCCGACAGCCGGAAGCTCAATCAGGAGTATCAGGAGAAGATGTGCGACCTCGTGGCAGGCCACTTCTTCCGCAAGCTGTTCCTGCCCGCACCCATCCGCGCCGCCTACACAGTCTGGCGCTCCATCGCGTTTGTCTGGAAAGGGGTCCGGTGCCTGCTCCACCGCAGGCTGGAAGTCGAGGTGCTGGACGCTCTGAGCATCGGCGTTTCTGTCCTGCGCGGCGACTTCAGCACCGCCGGTTCTGTCATGTTCCTGCTGAACCTTGGTTCTCTGTTGGAAGAGTGGACCCGCAAGAAGAGTCTGGACGACCTGGCCCGCAGCATGGCCCTGAATGTGGACAAAGTCTGGGTGCGCAGCCAGGGCACCGAGGTGCTCCTGCCCCTGACCAAAGTTCAGCCCGGCGATGAGATCGTGGTCCGCTCCGGCAACATGGTGCCGCTGGACGGCACCGTCATCGAGGGCGAGGCCATGGTCAACCAGGCCGCTCTGACCGGCGAATCCATGCCAGTGCGCAAAGCAAAAGGTGCCACCGTTTACGCAGGCACCGTCGTGGAGGAGGGCGAATGCGTCTTCCTCGCCAAGGCCGCAGGCGGCGCCAACCGCTACGACAAGATCGTGGCCATGATCGAGGAATCCGAAAAGCTCAAATCCAGCACCGAGAACCGCGCACTGGAGCTGGCCGACAAGCTGGTGCCCTGGTGTCTGGCCGGCACGGTCGTCACCTATGCGCTCACCCGCAACGTCACCCGCGCCATCTCCATCCTGATGGTGGACTTCTCCTGTGCGCTCAAGCTCTCGATGCCGCTGGCGGTCCTCTCCGCCATGCGGGAGTGCGGCACGGCCCACATCACGGTCAAGGGCGGCAAGTATCTGGAAGCGCTGGCCAAGGCCGACACCATCGTCTTTGATAAGACCGGCACCCTGACCCGCGCCACCCCGCAGGTGGTGGACATCATCCCCTTCAGCAACAGCGAGAAGGACGATGTGCTCCGTCTGGCCGCCTGTCTGGAAGAGCATTTTCCCCACTCCATGGCCAACGCGGTGGTCCGCGCCGCCAGAGAGCAGGGTCTGGCCCACGAAGAGATGCACTCCGAAGTGGAATACATCGTGGCCCACGGCATTGCCAGCCGGGTCGGCGGCGAGCGGGTGGTCATCGGCAGCTACCACTTCGTCTTTGAGGACGAGCACTGCATCGTTCCCGCCGACGAGCAGGAAAAGTTCGACCAGATGCCCGCCGAGTATTCGCACCTGTACATGGCTGCTTCCGGCCAGCTGGTGGGCGTCATCTGCATCGCAGACCCCCTCCGCCCCGAAGCCGCTTCCGTGCTGCGCCAGCTGCACAAGCTGGGCATCCGGAACACCGTGATGATGACCGGCGACAGCTACCGCACCGCCGAGGCCATTGCCCAGCAGGTGGGCGTGGACCAGTTCTTCGCGGAAGTCCTGCCCGAAGACAAGGCCAACTTCGTCCAGAAGGCCAAAGCCGAGGGCCGCACCGTCGTCATGATCGGCGACGGCATCAACGACTCCCCCGCCCTTTCGGCTGCGGACATCGGCATCGCCATCAACTCCGGCGCTGCCATCGCCCGCGAGATCGCGGATGTCACCATCAAGGCCGACAGCCTAGAAGAGCTGGTCACCCTCAAGACCATCGCCAATGCGCTGCAGCACCGTGTCAGCTCGAACTACCGCTTCGTGCTCAGCTTCAACTCCACCCTCATCGCGCTGGGGGCTCTGGGCATCCTGCAGCCTGCCGCTTCGGCCATGCTGCACAACCTGTCCACCATCGGCATCAGCCTCCGGAGCATGACGAACCTCATCCAGAAGCCTTCTTCTGCACCGCAGCTCGAAGGCTGACCGCCAGCCAACAGCAAAGCCCCCTGCACATACCGCGTGCAGGGGGCTTTGTGTTTTCTATTGAAAGAGGAAGAACTTACAGGATGTCGATGTATTCACCGGCCAGAGCCTTGTTCATGCTGCGGACGGCGCAGAACTTGCCGCACATGGAGCAGGTGTCGCTGTGGTCGTCTTCGGGCAGGCGGGCGTCGCGGATGGCCTTGGCGGTCTCCGGGTCGATGGCACAGGCAAACTGTGCATCCCAGTCCAGCACACGGCGGGCATCGCCCATCTTGTCGTCGATGTCGCGGGCATGGGGGATGCCCTTGGCGATGTCAGCGGCATGGGCGGCGATCTTGGAAGCCACGATGCCCTGCTTCACATCGTCCACATTGGGCAGTGCCAGATGCTCGGCGGGGGTCACATAGCACAGGAAGGCCGCACCGCTGGCCGCTGCCACTGCGCCGCCGATGGCGGCCGTGATGTGGTCGTAGCCGGGGGCGATGTCGGTGACGAGGGGTCCCAGCACATAGAAGGGCGCGCCCATGCAGATGCTCTTCTGGACTTCCATGTTGGCGGCGACCTGATTCAGGGGCACATGGCCGGGGCCTTCGACCATGACCTGCACGTTGTGGGCCCAGGCGCGCTTGGTCAGCTCGCCCAGACGGACCAGCTCCTCGATCTGGCAGACGTCGGTGGCATCGGCCAGGCAGCCGGGGCGGCAGGCGTCGCCCAGCGAGACGGTCACATCGTGCTCCTCGCAGATGTCCAGGATCTCATCGAAATGCTCGTAGAACGGGTTCTCGTTGCCGGTCATGCACATCCAGGCAAAGACCAGCGAGCCGCCGCGGCTGACGATGTTCATCTTCCGCTTGTGGGTGCGGATCTGCTCGATGGTCTTGCGGGTGATGCCGCAGTGCAGGGTGACGAAGTCCACGCCGTCCTCTGCGTGCAGGCGGACCACATCCACGAAGTCCTGCGCCGTCAGGGTGGCGAGGTCACGCTGGTAGTGGATGACCGAGTCATACACCGGCACGGTGCCGATCATGACCGGGCACTCGTGGGTCAGCTTCTGGCGGAAGGGCTGGGTGTTGCCGTGGCTGGACAGATCCATAATGGCCTCTGCGCCCATGTTCACGGCGCTCATCACCTTCTGCATCTCGATGTTGTAGTCCTTGCAGTCGCGGGAGACGCCCAGATTGACGTTGATCTTGGTGCGCAGCATGCTGCCGATGCCCTCCGGGTTCAGGCAGGTGTGGTGTTTGTTGGCCGGGATGGCGACTTTGCCCTCGGCCACCAGCTGACGGATTTCCTCCGTGGTGCGGTACTCCTTCTGGGCGACGATCTCCATTTCCTTGGTCACGATGCCCTTGCGGGCCGCGTCCATCTGTGTGGTGTAATTCTGCATCTTGTTACCTCCAGTTTGACAAGTCGATACGCTCTTGCTCTTTTTTTATCGTTACGAAAGAGCCGGACTTCGCCCATCAAACGGGTGGTTTCCGGCGCCTCCGCAGACAAACCCTGCGGTGTTCATGTCAAAACTCCTTTGCATGAAGTCTGTTCCGGCAGAAGGTGGTGCCCCCGGTCTGCCGCGGTCTCGTTCTTCTTGATACAACCTCTCCGTCATTGCTTCGCAATGCCACCTCCCCTTGTAGGGGAGGCCTTGGCAGTCCTTGCAAAGTCTCCGGTTTCGCCAAAGGCTCTCCTACCAGGAGAGCTGTCGAGCGTGAGCGAGACTGAGAGGTTGTACAAAGGACAACTTTATAGCTGTTCTACCAATGCTCTCAATTCCCTGCACTCGGCCTCGATGTCCTTAGCCGCGAAGATGGCACTGACCAGCGCCACACCGGCCTCGCCGCAGTGGGCAAGGCTGAGCAGGTTCTGCTTATGGATGCCGCCGATGGCGACCACCGGGATGGGGACCGCCGCGCAGATGTCCCGCAGCGTCTCTTTGGGCAGGGCGGTCACATTCGTCTTGGTGGCGGTCGCAAACATGGCCCCGCAGCCCAGATAGTCCGCGCCGGCCTCCACAGCGGCTCTGGCTTCGGCCACATTGTGGGCCGACACGCCGATGATGGCCTCCGGGCCAAGGATGCGCCGGGCTTCGGCAGGGTCCATGTCCTCCTGCCCCAGATGCACACCGTCGGCCCCGCACTGCCTGGCCAGCGCCACGTTGTCGTTCAGAATGAACGGCACACCGTACCGTTTGCAGAGAGCGGAGATCTCCAGCGCCTCTGCCAGAATGGCCGCGTCGCCCAGATCTTTTTCCCGCAGCTGCACACAGGTGGCTCCGCCCTTCAGGGCAGCTTCCACCTGCTGGGGCAGGGTCTGTTCGCCTACCCAGGCGCGGTCGGTCACGGCATAGAGCCGCAGCATCTCAGCAGTACAGTTCATCGTTTGCTCCTTGGTCAAGTTGTTCGCCGGTCAGGTTGGACACGGCATCCATCAGATACATGCGCAGCGTTCCGGTGCCCTCTTCGCCGGTCAGGCGGGCAGCGGCAGTCTCGCCGCAAAGGCCCATCGCACAGACGGCGGCGGCCACCTGTGTCGGGCGCGGGCGCCCGCGGCGGCCGGCGGGCGGTCGGGGTTGGCCCCCACGAAAGCCGCCGTCAGGACCGACAGCATACAGCCCGCCCCGGTCACACGCCGCAGCAGCGGGGTGCCGTTGCGGAGGATGTGGGTCGTCTTCCCGTCCGTCACGATGTCCTCGGCCCCGGTCACTGCCGCGACGCAGTGGTGCTGCGCGGCAAACTGCTCGGCCAGCGGCCGCAGGGCCTCCGGCGGCAGGGGCTTGCCGGCATCCACCCCGCGTGAGACCTGTGCAAGCCCGCTCAGCGCCTGCAGCTCCGAGGCGTTGCACCGCAGCACGGTGACGGGCACTTCCCGCAGCACCTCGGCCGCGATGTTCTGGCGGAACTGCGATGCGCCCACGCCCACCGGGTCAAAGACCACCGGCAGGCCCAGCCGGGCGGCGGTGCGGCCCGCTTTGACCATGGCCTCGGCCTTGCGGGGGTTCGGGGTGCCCAGACTCAGGCAGAGGGCCCGGCTCAGCGCCGTGATCTCCTCCACCTCCTCCGGGTCATCCGCCATGATGGGCGACGCCCCGGCCGCCAGCACGATGTTGGCGCAGTCGTTGGCGCTGACGAGATTTGAGATGCAGTGGACGAGGGGCGAGGTTTCCCGCACCCGGTCGAGAAGAGCTCCAAACGCTGTCACGGTGCCCTCCTCAGCTCAGGCTGGTCTGCATGGAGCGCAGAGCGCCGGAGCGCTGCAGCGCGGCCAGCAGCACACCTGCAATGACCGCACCGCCTGCAGTCGAGACGAGGAAGGGCACGATGTAGGCATAGAATGCGATATCGCCCGCGCTCTTGCCCATCAGCAGGATGGCCACCGGGTAGGCGCACAGCCCGCCCAGGATGGAGGTGCCGAACACCTCACCCACCAAGGTGGGCAGCAGCTTTTCGGTCTTGTGGTAGACGATGCCGCACAGCAGGGCACCGAACATGCTGCCGGGGAAGGCCATCAGGCTGCCCAGACCCAGCAGGTTGCGCAGCAGCGAGGCCACGAAGGCCACGCCGATGCCGTAGTAGGGGCCCAGCAGCACAGCGCACAGGATGTTGACCATGTGCTGCACCGGGGCGCATTTGCTGCCAAAAATGGGGAAGCTGAACACGCTGCCCACAACGGCCAGGGCGCAGAGCATCCCGGCCAGAGCCAGCTTTTTCGTAGAGAGTGCTTTCATGAGGATTCCTCCTATTGCAAAGCGGTCGAGACTTTCTGGTCTCCTCTCACGCCGGAACACGGCTTCCCATCGCGTCGATTCAAGGCCCAGGGCGCTCCCCCTCGGCCCGGAGCCGCCCACAAGGCGGCTGCGGCAGAAAACAAAAACAGGAGCTCCCTCTGCGGAAGCCCCTGTAAAAACGCATCGTGATGACTTCCTACGGCGGCATTATCCGCATCAGGTAAAAGGGTCGAAGTTTGAGCACTTCCTCTCAGCCCGCATGACGAGCTCCCCTGTATTTTGTTGTCGGGAGTATTCTACACCCATCGTGCCAAAATTGCAAGAGGCAGTTTCCTTTTGCAGTGCTTCTGTGCTATACTAGGGATAGTTCCGCAACCAAAACCACTTCAAAGGAGATTTGGAATATGGGTCTTGTAAAAGCTGCAATGAACGCGGCCTCCGGCGTGATGGCCGACCAGTGGAAAGAGTTTTTCTATTGCGATGCCCTCCCGGCCGAAGTGCTGGCCGTCAAGGGGCAGAAGCGCACCGACCGTCGCTCTGCCAACAAGCACGGCAATGAGAACATCATCTCCGACGGCTCCATCGTGGCCGTGGCGGAGGGCCAGTGCGCCCTGATCGTGGAGCAGGGCAATGTGGTGGAGCTGTGCGCCGAGCCGGGCGAGTACACCTACAGCACCGGCACCCAGCCCTCCCTGCTCAGCGGCGGGCTGAAGGACATCGACGGCGTCTTTGCCGAGATGGGCAAGCGGTTCGGCTTTGGCGGGCAGGCCGCCGCCGACCAGCGCATCTACTACATCAACACCAAGGAGCTGGTGGGCAACAAGTACGGCACCCCCAACCCGGTGCCCTTCCGGGTGGTGGACCAGCGCGCCGGCATCGACCTCGACATCGCCATCCGCTGCTTTGGCGAGTACAGCTACCGCATCGTCAACCCCATCCTGTTTTACACCAACGTCTGCGGAAATGTGGAAAACGCCTACACCCGCGACGCGCTGGACGGCCAGCTCAAGACCGAGCTGATGACCGCCCTGCAGCCTGCTTTTGCCCGCATCAGCGAGCAGGGCATCCGCTACTCCTCTCTGCCCGCCCACACCACTGAGCTGGCTGACGCCCTCAACCAAGCCCTCAGCGCCAAGTGGAGCAAGCTGCGCGGCATCGAGATCGTCTCGCTGGGCGTATCCGGCGTCAAGGCCAGCGAAGAAGACGAACAGATGATCAAGGACCTGCAGCGCAGTGCCGCCTTCATGGACCCCACCCGCGCCGCCGCCCATCTGGTGGGCGCACAGGCCGCTGCCATGCAGGCGGCTGCCTCCAATACCGCTGCCGGCCCGGCCATGGCCTTCATGGGGGTCAATCAGGCGGCAGCAGCAGGCGGTGTCAACGCCCAGACCCTCTACCAGATGGGGGCCCAGCAGCCCGCAACGTCGGCCGACCCGGCATCCGGCTGGACCTGCGCCTGCGGCCAGAGCGGCAACACCGGCAAGTTCTGCACCGCCTGCGGCAAGCCCCGGCCCGAAGCGCCCACCGTCTGGGTGTGCAGCTGCGGCGCAAAGAACAGCGGCAAATTCTGTTCCGAGTGCGGCAAGCCGAAGCCCGCAGGCAAGTGCCCGAACTGCGGCTTCACCCCTGCCGACCCGGCCCACCCGCCGAAGTTCTGCCCGGAATGCGGCAGCCCCTTCGGCGCATAAGAGAGGCATCCTGAATGGCTGATAAAGTAACGAATTACCAATGCCCGGCCTGCACCGGCCCCCTGCATTTCGACAGCGCCACCGGCAAGCTCGTCTGCGACTACTGCGGCTCGGCGTATGAGGTGGCAGACATCGAGGCGCAGTACGCGGCCAAGCAGAAAAAGGCCGACTCCGCCGCCGAGGCAGACCAGAAAAAGGCGGCGCGGCGCAAAACAGCCGCTCCCGTCTGGGATGAGATGGAGGCCGCCAGCCTGACCAGCTACACCTGCACCACCTGCGGGGCTGAGCTTGTCTGCGACGCCACCACCGCCGCCACCAACTGCCCCTACTGCGGCAACCCCACCGTGCTGGGCGGCAAGCTCTCCGGCAAGCTCAAGCCGGAGTACATCCTGCCCTTCAAGCTGGACAAGAATGCCGCCATCGCCCAGCTGACCCACTACTATAAAGGCAAAGCTTTTCTGCCCAAGGCGTTCAAGAGCCAGAACCACATCGCTGAACTGCAGGGCGTCTATGTCCCTTTCTGGCTCTACGATGCCGAGGCCGATGCGCGGGGCAGCTACGAGGGCCTGACGACCGAGAGCCACCGCGAGGGCGACTACAACGTGACCACCACCCAGCACTACGATGTCCGGCGCGAGGGCACCGCCGTCTTCACCCGCGTTCCGGTGGACGGCTCCAGCAAGATGCCCAACGCCCACATGGACGCCATTGAGCCGTTTGATTACAGCGAACTGAAGCCCTTTTCCACTGCGTATCTGCCGGGCTTTCTGGCCGACCGCTACGACGAGGACTCCGACGCCTGCGCCGAGCGGGCCCGCACCCGGATGCTGAACTCCACGGCCCAGGCCCTGCACGAGACCACCCACGGCTATTCGGAGGTCAACACCCTGCACGAGGACATCAACCTCGGCAAGCTCAAGGCGCATTACGCCTTGCTGCCGGTCTGGATGCTCCACACCCGCTGGAAGGACAACGACTTTCTCTTCGCGATGAACGGCCAGACCGGGCGGCTCATCGGCGACCTGCCTGTGGACAAAGCCAAAGTGGCCGCGTGGTTCGCCGCCATCAGCCTGCCGCTGATGGCCTTCCTCACCTGGCTGCTCTACTTATAAGGAGGTGCGCAGAATGAATCCTCACACCCATTGCCTGCGCAGCCTCTGCGCATTCCTTGCCGCTCTGATCCTTGCGGCCTGTCTCGCCTGCCCGGCACTGGCCGACGCGCCCCTTGTGCGGGATGAGTACGGTCTGTTCGACGCCGACACCCTCGCCCAGCTGGAATCCAGCGCCGAGGACGCTTCCGCCGGGCATGACTGCGACGTCTATTTCCTCACGGTGGACAGCATCGGCGACACCGACCAGCGCGCCTACGCCAAGAACTATTATGTGCAGAACGACCTTGGCTCCGGCAGCGGAAAAAGCGGCATCCTCTTCATGATCGCTCTCGGCTCCCGCAAGTACGTCACCATCACCTACGGCGGGGGCGTCACCGCCTTTACCGACTACCGCATCGAGCAGCTGGAAGACGAGGTCGTGCCCCTGCTGTCCGACGGCGACTACGCCGATGCTGCCCAGACCTACATCGACCTCTGCGCCAGCACACTGGACTTCTACGCCGAGAACGGCGAGCCGCTGGACTACGACAACGACCCGGACGGCGACCTCGGCCTGATCGGCATCCTCATCGTGGTGGGCATCCCGATGCTCATCGCCGCCGTGGTCTGCGGCATCCTGTATAGCCGGATGAAGACGGCCCAGCTCAAGACCGAGGCCGACGACTACATCGGTGCCGGGCTCAAGCTGCGGGTCAAGACCGACCGCTACACCCACACCGACCGCGTCGAGGTCTACGACCCGCCCCAGCCCGAAAGCGACTCCGGCGGTTCCACCACCGACAGCGACGGCTTCGGCGGCTCGTCGGGCGGTTCCTTCTGAAAACCAAAAAAGGTGTTGCTGCAAGAAATTCGCAGCAACACCTTTTTTATTGTTCGTCGAGTTCCGCTGCCTCCAGTACCGGGTCCACAGGGTCGTGCAGGGCGATCTGATAGCGGCAGATCACCTGATTGGCGCGGTAATAATACACGATGCCCTGAAAAACGGCACACTGCGTCTCGTTCAATCAGGTCACCCAGCGTTATCCGCCAGATAATCTGCCACGTCCGCGATGGTCACAAAGTTGCGCAGCTCCTTTTCGGGGATGCGCAGACCAAAGGTCTCTTCCAGATCCGCCACAATGGTCAGAATCTCCATCGAGGACAGGTCGAGGTCGTCCATCAGGACGCTGTCTTCGTTCACGTCCTCCGGGCTGATCTCTGCCACGTCCTCCAGGACCGCGAGGATCTGGGACACGATTTCTGCTCTTTGCATCAAAAAATCTTCCTTTCCATGATGGATTTCAGCGTCGCAGCGCAAGGGGATGCCCCGCGCGGCCCGGTTTCCCCATTCTGGTCCCGGCCTGTACCGACGTCATGCAGTTTTATAATACCCGTTTTTCAGGGGAATTGCAATATTTCGTCGTACAGCTTTACAGATTTTCTACAAATGCGCTTTTACTTGCGCAGCAGCTTGCCCATGGCATTGCGGGGCAGCGGCTCTGCAGTGCACTCCACCGCGCTGATGCGCTTGTACAGCGGCAGGGTGCGGTTCAGCTCGGTGACGAAGGCGCGGACGTTCTGCTCCTTGTCCGGCTCGCAGCAGATGACGGCACCGATCTTCTTGCCCATCTCCTTGACGACGCACTCCTTGATGTCGACACACTTGCCCAGCAGCTTCTCCAGCTCTTCGGGGCTGACGTTCTCGCCGCTGTCCAGGATGATGAGGTTCTTCCTGCGGCCGGTGATGTAGTAGAAGCCGTCCTCGTCCACGCGGGCCAGGTCGCCGCTGTGGAGCCAGCCGTCCTTGTCGATGGCCTCGGCGGTGGCCTCCGG
>OGPT01002336.1_pt1 | contig 15525 bp, 10 predicted proteins | sample 1552951 | NCBI WGS metagenome assembly OGPT01 (sample SAMEA2580224, study PRJEB22360) | human gut metagenome | biome: human gut; feature: human-associated habitat; material: faeces | place: Denmark | collected 2008/2010
GCCGCCGCCGACTACCGCCGCCTGGCCGCGGCCCGGCAGGTGCTGGAGACCCGCTGGCAGTGGGTCAACGCGCTGGCCTCCACAGCGGGCGGCACCCTGAGCAGCAAGCAGAAGATCAAACTGGAAGCCTACATCCAGATGCACTATCTCGACCGCATCCTCGTCCACGCCAACACCCGCCTGATGCAGATGACCGCCGGGCAGTACGAGCTGGAGCGGGTCGGGGCCGAGAACCAGCGCAGCCAGTCCGGCCTGGACCTCGGCGTCATCGACCACTACAACGGCACCCGCCGCAGTGTGAAGACCCTTTCCGGCGGCGAGAGCTTCAAGGCCTCGCTGGCGCTGGCGCTGGGCCTTTCGGACGAAGTCCAGAGCACGGCCGGCGGCATCCGGCTGGATACCCTCTTCCTCGACGAGGGCTTCGGCTCCCTCGACGACGAGAGTCTGGAGCAGGCCATCCGGGTCCTCTCCGGCCTGACCGAGGGCGACCGGCTCGTGGGCATCATCTCCCACGTCGCCGCCCTCAAAGACCGCATCGACCATCAGGTCCTCGTCAAAAAGGCCCGCAGCGGGGGGAGCACGGTGGAGCTGATCGTGTAAACCTGTCCGTTTCTCCCCCCTCTGTTCCGGCCCTGCCGACAAAAAAATCTCCGCGCAGCTGCGCGGAGATTTTTTGTCTTCTTATTGTTCTTCCTGTTCTTCGCTCGTGTAGAGCATCATCAGGTGGTTGGCCGAAGCTTCCAGCTGCTCTTTGGCCTGCCGGAGGTTCGCTTCCTCGGTCTCGTTCATCTTTTCGGGTTTGTCCTTCCGCAGGCAGCGGCGGAGATTGGCCACATCGGCCTTGATGCGGTTCTTCTCGTCCTTGTCCAATTCCTTTTTGCACTTGGACAGGGCCTCCTCCACCTTGTAGGCCAGCACTTCGGCCTGATTGTGGAGTTCCAGCCGCTCTTTCCGGCGGCTGTCCTCGGCCTCATACGCGGCGGCATCCGCCATAGCGCGCTGGATCTCGTGTTCCGACAGGTTCGTGCTGCCGGTGATGGTGATGTTCTGCTCCCGCCCGGTGCCGAGGTCTTTGGCGGAGACCTTCACGACGCCGTTGACGTCGATGTCAAAGGTCACTTCGATCTGCGGCTTGGACGAGAAGCTGGCGCGGATGCCGTTCAGCTTGAACTTACCCAGGCTCTTGTTGTCCCGCGCAAAGTGGCGCTCTCCCTGCAGGACGTTGATCTCCACGCTGGTCTGCATCGGGCGCGCCGTCGTGAAGATCTGGCTCTTCCGGGTGGGGATCATGCTGTTGCGGGTGATGAGCGGGGTCGCCACGCCGCCCAGCGTCTCAATGGACAAGGTCAGCGGGGTGACATCCATCAGCACAAGGCCCTGCGCAGCGGCACCGGAAGCACCGGCCAGCTTGCCGCCGCCCTGCAGCAGAGCGCCCTGGACCGCTGCGCCCATGGCGACGCACTCGTCCGGGTTCAGGCTGTGGCTGGGCTCGCAGCCCAGCAGCTCTTTGACCTGACGTTCTACGGCCGGCATCCGGGTGCTGCCGCCCACCAAAAGCACCTTGCCCAGCTGGCTGGCGGCGATGCCCGCATCCCGCAGGGCATTCTGCACCGGCTGCACGGTGCGGGCCAGCAGGTCGCCGGTCATCATCTCGAACTGCGGGCGGGTGAGCGTCAGGTCCAGATGGTGGGGGCCGTCTTTGCCCACCGCAATGAAGGGCAGGTTCAGCTGTGCGCTCAGCGCGCTGGACAGCTCCTTCTTGGCCTTTTCGGCCTCCTCTTTCAGGCGGCCCATGGCGGCGGGGTCGCGGCTCAGGTCGATGCGGTCGGATTTCTTGAACTCTGCCACCGCATACTCCACGATCCGCTCATCGAAATCATCGCCGCCCAGATGGGTGTCGCCGCCGGTGGCCAGCACCGTGAAGGTGCCGTCCTCGATCTCGATGATGGAGACATCGAACGTGCCGCCGCCCAGGTCATAGACCAAAATCTTCTGCGGCGCTTCGTTGTCCAGGCCGTAGGCCACCGCAGCGGCCGTAGGCTCGTTGATGATGCGCAGAACGTTCAGCCCCGCGATACGGCCTGCATCCTGCGTGGCCTTGCGCTGGCTGTCGTCAAAGTAGGCGGGCACCGTGATGACGGCCTCGGTCACCGGCTCGCCGAGGTAGCTCTCAGCGTCGCGGCGGATCTTCGTCAGGATCATGGCGCTGATCTCCTGCGGGGTCAGGTCTTTGCCGTCGATGTGGACCCGGTGGTCGGAACCCATGTAGCGCTTGATGCTGGAGATGGTGCGGCCGGAGTTGGTCGCGATCTGGCGCTTGGCCGCGCCGCCCACCAGACGCTCACCGTCTTTGGTAAAGGCGACCACGCTGGGGGTGGTGCGTTCGCCCTCGGCATTGGCGATGACCACGGGCTTGCCGCCCTCGACCACTGCCACACAGGAGTTGGTCGTTCCAAGGTCGATTCCGATCACGTTGCTCATAGTGCTTGTCCTCTTTTCTTGCAGCACAGATTTTTTTCCAGAATCATCTTACCGATTTCCTATGACGATTTCATAGAACAAATGTAAAGAATTTGTGTTCCTGCCGATTTCATCGGTTCTCCGGCCCTTCGTTCATCAGCTCCGCCACGGTCTTCCGGGTCTCGTCCAGCCAGATCTCCGCGTCCGGTGCCCCCTCTTCCAGCTGGATGCAGAAGCCCTGCTCGGCCTCCGCCAGCTCCATCAGTGCCTTTTTGCGGGAGACATACCGCGTTTCGCACTGGGCGATGCGGAGCCGGATCTGCGGGGTATAGGAGACATCCGGCATCCCGCGGGCAGCGCTCTGGGCGCGGCGGTAGTATTGCAGCGCGGCGGCGGCTTCCTGCCCGGAGGCTGCTGCGTCGTCGCCAAGGGCGATCATGGCCTGCACTTCCCCGGCTTCGGCGGCTTTTTTCCACATCCGCCGGGCCTGCACCTTGCTGCGCCGGGCACCCCGGCCCTGATACAGGCAGTCGCCCAGCAGCGCCAGCGCTTCGGCGCTGCCCGCCTCGGCGGCTTTTTCATAGTGCTGCACCGCCTCGGCCCAGCTGCCCTGCCGCGCGGCATCGTAGCCCGCATCCAGTTCTTCCAGACCGGGGCCTTCGCTGCCCCGCTCCGACTTGAGCAGCCCGTTCAGGATGGAGCCATCCAGCGTAGCGGAATTGGTCCACGGGTCGATGACCACACCGTCGATGCCGTCGGTGTTCAGGGCATATTCCATGGCCTCCCGCATCCCGCGCTCGGCCATGGGCCGGGTGGCCGTGGCGCGCTCGGCTTCCGCCGTCTTCACCGACGTGAACAGGGGCAGGTAGCTGCGTTCCTTCCGGGTGTGGAGCAGCCAGGGGTCCAGCCCTTCTGCCTTTTCCGCCGGGATGGGCATGGAAGCCCACGGAGCCGGGCCGCTCTGCGGGTCGGCTGCGGCATCCAGCGGCACCAGCACCCGCGTTTTCAGCTCCAGTGCATAGTTCAGGGCGTTCATCAGGTTCCAGAAATGCGTTTCGTTCTGCTCCCGGTAGAGCCGCTCCACGGCCTGCTCCACCACCGGGCAGCCCGTGCCCGCCGGGCTGTATTGGGGGGCGGCCTTTTTCTTCCGGCTGCCCACCGGGCGGAACCGCCGTGCGCTTTTCTCGTATGCCATTTGCATCACCCTTCTTTTTCCATCCGTCATAATAATTTATTATAGCAGGATTTCCCAAGTTTCACAATGGGGAAGACGCACCGCATTTTTCCGCAAAACAATAGCATTCCGACCCCGGTTGTATTATAATATGCGATGGGAAAGTTTCCCCCGATTTACATTTCAGAAAAGGAGTCTTTCGCCTTGAACAAAATGCTTACCCACCTGAACGGCTACAAGCGCGAGGCCGTCCTCGCGCCGCTGTTCAAGATGCTGGAAGCCACGTTCGACCTGTTTGTCCCTCTGGTCATGGCAGACATCGTCAACGTCGGCATTGCGGCGCACGACCTGCATTATATCCTTGTGCGGTGCGGCATCCTGCTGCTGCTCGCCGTCATCGGCCTGACCTGCAGCCTGACGGCCCAGTATTTCTCCGCCAAGGCCGCTGTAGGCTACTCCACCTCGCTGCGCCATGCGCTGTTCGAGCACATCCAGAAGCTCGGCTTCACCGAGATGGACACGCTGGGCACCAGCACCCTCATCACCCGCATGACCAGCGACATCAATCAGGTGCAGAGCGGCCTGAACCTCTTCCTCCGCCTGTTCCTGCGCAGCCCGTTCGTGGTGGTCGGGGCCATGGTCATGGCCTTCACGGTCAATGCGCGGGCCGCATGGATCTTCGTGGTGGCCATCCCGCTGCTGTCCATCGTGGTCTTCGGCGTCATGGTCCTGACCAACCCGCTGTATAAGACCGCCCAGGCCCGTCTGGACCGGGTGCTGGGCCTGACCCGCGAGAACCTGACCGGCGTTCGCGTCGTCCGCGCCTTTGACAAGGAGAAGAGCGAGATCGACCGCTTCGAGTCTGCCAACGACCTGCTGACCAAAATGCAGCTCCACGTCGGCCATCTCTCTTCCCTGATGAGCCCGCTGACCTACGTGATCATCAACCTGGCCATCGTGGCGCTGCTGTATGTGGGCAGCATTGAGATCAACATCGGCGGCATGGCAGCCGGTGATGTCATCGCGCTGGTCAACTACATGAACCAGATTCTGGTCGAGCTGGTCAAGCTGGCCAACCTCATCGTGCAGATCAGCAAGGCACTGGCCTGCGCCAGCCGTGTGCAGGCCGTGCTGGACACGGAACCGGGGATGGCGTTCCCTGCTGCCCTTCCGGATGCCGTGGAGGCTGGCAAGGCCGACGACGCCGTCCGGTTCGACCATGTCAGCCTGACCTACGCCGGTGCCGGTGCCCCCAGCCTGTCGGACATCAGCTTCACAGCCAAACGCGGCCAGACCATCGGCGTCATCGGCGGCACGGGCAGCGGCAAATCCAGCCTCATCAACCTCATCCCCCGCTTCTACGATGCCACCGAGGGTTCGGTTGAGATCCTGGGCCGTCCGGCGCAGGCATACCCGCGGGACGTTCTGCGCGGCAGCGTCAGCGTCGTCATGCAGAAAGCGCAGCTCTTCGGCGGCACCATCCGCTCGAACCTGCTCTGGGGCAACAAGAACGCCTCGGATGCCGACCTGTGGGCCGCACTGGAAACGGCACAGGCCGCGGAATTCGTCAAGGCGAAGCCCCTTGGGCTGGACGAGCCGGTGGAGCAGGGCGGCCGGAACCTCTCCGGCGGCCAGAAGCAGCGCCTGACCATTGCCCGCGCACTGGTGGGCAAGCCTGACATCCTCATTCTGGATGACAGCGCCAGCGCTCTGGACTACGCCACCGACGCCGCCCTGCGCAAGGCGCTGGCGGCTCTGCCCGGCAGCCTGACCGTCTTCATCGTCAGCCAGCGCGCCGCCAGCCTGCAGCACGCCGACCAGATCCTCGTTCTGGACGACGGCAAACTCGTCGGCCTCGGCAAACACGCCGACCTGCTGGCCTCCTGCCCGGTCTATGAGGAGATCTATGCCAGCCAGTTCAAGAAAGGGGATGCGCAGAAATGAGTGCAAAAGCAAAGAGCAGCCTGACCCCGGAACAGCGCAAGGCAACGCTCCGCCGGGTGCTGGAAAAGATCCGCCCCTACCGCTTTTTCGTGGGGTGCAGCCTCATCGTGGCCGCCGTGAGCGTGGCCGCCCAGCTGTATATCCCCATCCTCTGCGGCAGCGCCATCGACCTGATGCTCGGCAAGGGCCGTGTGGACTTTGCCGGTGTGATGCAGATCATCGTGCAGATCGTGGCCGTGGCCATCCTCGCAGCCTTTGCGCAGTGGCTGCTGAGCGTCTGCAACAACCGCATCACCTTCTCCGTCAGCCGCGACCTGCGCAATGCCGCCCTGCGGAAGATCCAGACCCTCCCCCTCTCCTACCTCGACAGCCACCCCTCCGGCGACATCGTCAGCCGGATGATCGCCGATGTGGACACCTTTGCCGATGGCCTGCTGATGGGCTTCACCCAGCTGTTCTCCGGCCTGCTGACCATCTTCGGCACCCTGCTGTTCATGCTGTGGGAGAATGTCCCCATCACGCTGGTGGTCGTCTGCATCACCCCGCTGAGCCTGGTGGTGGCCAGCTTCCTGGCCAAGCGCAGCTACAAGTATTTTCAGGGGCAGAGCACCGTGCGCGGTGAGCAGACCGCTCTGGTCAACGAGATGATCGAAGGCCAGAAGGTCGTGCAGGCCTTCGGCCACGAGGCCGAGAGCCTTGCCTCCTTTGACGAGGTGAACACACGGCTGCAGGATGTCAGCCTGAAGGCCATCTTCTTTTCCAGCATGACCAACCCCGCCACCCGCTTCGTCAACAACATCGTCTATGCAGGCGTCGGTCTGGTAGGTGCGCTCTATGCTGTGGCGGGCGGCATCACCATCGGTCAGCTGAGCATCTTCCTCAACTACGCCAACCAGTACACCAAGCCCTTCAACGAGATCTCCGGCGTCGTCACCGAGCTGCAGAACGCACTGGCCTGCGCGGCCCGCGTCTTTGAGCTGCTGGACGCCGACGACCAGGTGCCCGAAGCCGAACACGCCAGGGTGCTGCAGCCGGACGGCCATGTGGAGCTGAAGGATGTCTCCTTCCGCTACCTGCCGGACCGCCCCCTCATCGAGGGCCTGAATCTGGACGTCAAGCCCGGCCAGCGCATCGCCATCGTCGGCCCCACCGGCTGCGGCAAGACCACCCTCATCAACCTGCTCATGCGGTTCTATGACGTCAACGGCGGCTCCATCACCGTCTCCGGCGACGACATCCGGAACGTGACCCGCGCTTCCCTGCGCGGCAGCTACGGCATGGTGCTGCAGGACACCTGGCTGCGCGCCGGCACTGTCCGCGAGAACATCGCCTACGGCAAGCCCGACGCCACCGACGAAGAGATCGTTGCCGCGGCCAAAGCAGCCCACGCCGACAGCTTCATCCGCCGCCTGCCGGACGGTTACGATACCGTCATCGCGGAGGACGGCGGCAACATCAGCCAGGGCCAGAAGCAGCTGCTCTGCATCGCCCGCGTCATGCTCTGCCTGCCGCCCATGCTGATCTTGGACGAGGCCACCTCCTCCATCGACACCCGCACCGAGGTGCGCATCCAGGCCGCGTTCGCCCGGATGATGCAGGGCCGCACGAGCTTCATCGTGGCCCACCGCCTGTCCACCATCCGCGAGGCCGACGTCATCCTTGTGATGAAGGACGGCCACATCGTGGAGCAGGGCAATCACGACGAACTGCTGGCCCAGGGCGGCTTCTACGCCAAGCTCTACAACAGCCAGTTCGAGGGCGTGGAGACCTGACCGGCACAAACAAAAAATGGGATGCTTGAAACAAGCATCCCATTTTTGTTTGCCGGATTCCTGCCGCCCGTCGTGTCAGACCGTCTCGACCACCACTGGCTCCTCCGGCGGCGGGGTCAGCGTGGAGTGCGCCCGCACAAAGGCAGCTGCGCGCTGGCTGGCAATGCCCTGCCGCAGCTTCCGCAGGTCGTTGGACGGGAAGGTCCGCTCCCCATTCCAGCCCTCCAGCGCAGCCTGCACCTCGGCCTCCGTGGGCCAGAGATGTTCCGTTTCGGCGACCAGCAGAAGCCCCAGACGCCCCCGCAGTTTCTGTTCCGCCTGAGCGTGAAGCTCCGCCCGGAACTGTTCCACCGTCTGGCCCTGCACCTTCAGGTATTGGTCAAAGTTGATGTTGTTCGCCTGCATCCGCAGGTTGAACTCCCGCTGCTCAGCAAAGTAGTTTCCCGCCACCAATTGCTTCGGCAGCGCACCCTTCACCTCGCTGCCGAGCTGGTAGACCAGCTCCCGCTCGGCCAGCGTCTCGGCCTGGGCGCAGCGGGTCTTGTAGATCTCCCGTGCCACACGGTCCCGCAGGGCTTTTTTGCCCGCCTCGTCGGCGGCGCGGTCCTCGTCGCCGTGGTGGCGGTTGATCTCCAGTTCAAGGGTCAGTTTCCGGATGGGCCGGGGCCGGATGGGCTGCACAAAGCCGGTGTACCGCCCCAGCTCCAGCGGCGGCAGGCAGAAAAACTCCGCCCCCGCCCGGAACCCTTCGGCCCGGTTGACGGCCAGCAGCTCAAAGTCCGGGTCGGTCACCGGGACGAGCCGGTGCTCTTCCATCAGCTGCGCAAACAGCGGCGAAAAGCCTTCCAGAATGGCGCGGTTCACCGCTGCCGTCAGCAGATCTTCTTCCTCTTTGGGCGCATCCGGTGCCGCCTGCTCGGCCTGCACCGCTGCTTCCAGCTCTTCGGCACTGGCCGAAAAGACCACCCGGCAGTCGCCCGGTTCCGGCATCCCAAAATGTTCCAGTTTCATGGCATTTCCTCCTCACCGCACAAATCCGGCCATCAGCAGCACCAGCACCACCGCCAGAGCAAAGTACAGCACTTCGGCCCCCAGCACGGCACGGTCGCCTTCCACATACATCTTTTCCGGATCTTCCGGGTCATAATATAAGGTAACGGTCTCCCCGGCCGCAAAGCCCTTGCCCTTGGCCGCCTTCGGGTAATGGAGGCGGTGGCTGCCGCCTGCCGTCTCAAATTCCAGCACATAGGCCTGACCGTCCCGGCCCTGCGCGGTGCCCGCAACGCGGGCTGTGACCTTTTCGCCTTTTGTCTGCAAGCGCCGCCGCGCAAGCACACTGCGCACCCCCATGCCGAACATGAGCGCCGCCCCGATGATAAAGATCAGAAAGTTGAACATGTGTGGTTCCCTCATTCCATCGTATTTTGCCGCAGGGCCCCCGGCCCCGGACAGCTCAGGTCTTATTGTATCATATTTCACCGAAAATTTCGCCCCATCGTCCTCATTCCGGTGCCAAAATTTCATCCGGAATTTTTGTCAGAAAAATTCGAAAAAAGCGCTTGACATTTCCGGTTTCCATGGTATAATTACTATCGTTCCGAGCGACACGGCTCACGAACGAAAACAAAATATGCGGATATGGCGGAATTGGCAGACGCGTTAGATTCAGGTTCTAATCGGGGCAACTCGGTGGAGGTTCAAGTCCTCTTATCCGCACTCTTAAACGACAGCTTTCAAAAAGGTTGTCGTTTTTCTTTTGCGTCCGTCCTTTTGGAAACGCTCTGCTATGCGGATAAGAGGACTTGAACAGCACGGCCCTGCCGCAGGCAGGGCAACAAAAGCCCCAGTGGGGCTTTTGTTAGTGCGCGGTTCTTGGACCCGTAGGAACGTCTACCGGGAGGACTGCCGTTAAAACAGAAAATCCGAACCTTTTCTCGATAGGAGAAGGGTTCGGATTTTTTGTTTTCTTCAGAAATGAAAATTTCGGCTCTTCCCTGACGGCTGTGTGTCCGAAACCTTATCAGAAAGACCGTATCACAAAAGTCACAACGGCAAAGGTGCCGTAAGGCGGAAAGGACGCAAGATTATGAAGTACGATGCAAGAGCCTGTCAGTTTAACATGGACACCGGCTGCGTGGAGCTGCTGCTCCGGGATGAAAGAAAAATTTCCATCAATTGCACCGGAGTCGAGGATGCGCTGGACGTGACTATGGCGCAGGGGGCAGAGTTGGATTATCTCGTCTATAATGACCCGCTGGGCTATGCGGACTTGATTCTGAATGGTGACCCGGAGAAATATTTGAAAAATGTAACCGGGAGCCATGGGCTAGAAGATTAAGAGAAAAGTGCAGAGCACCTTATTCAGAGTGCTCTGCGCTTTTCTGTATCTTGCGCCATTGTTGCGGGGTCATGCCGTACTTTTGCCGGAACAGTTCGTAGAAGTGGGTGCGGTTGGTAAATTTGAGTTGTAGGGCGATCTCACTGACGGAAAGTGTTGTTTCCCGCAGCAGCCGTTCAGCCTTCTGGAAGCAGAAGGTCATACCGTAATCAAAAAGGCACAGACCGGTGCGGCGCTGGACGATGGAATTGAGATAGCTGCCATTGTAATTCAAAAGCCGTGCCAGTTCGCTGCGAGGCAACCGACCATCTGTATCTTCCAGCAAACGGCTGATACGCAGAAAGAGCAGGCTTTCGGGGCTGCTGCTCAGGTGCACCGGGGTTACATAGAACCCGGACGACAGAAAACCGAAGAGTTCGCAAAGTGCGCCCTTCAAATAATAGGTGGCGGCGGCACTGGGTTCGCGCAGGATGTGGGTCATGCGGGCGATGAGCGTTGCCAGGGTTTGAACACTATCGGTGTTTTCCGGTGTGGGGAAAAGGTCCTGATATTCCTTTCGGAGGTCTTGTCCCAGATTTGCCAGCATGAACTGCAAAACGGGATTTTCTGGCAGATGGCGCTCGGCTTCAAATAATTGCAGGGATGCAGATTCCGTCAGGCTGCGGACAAAATCCACAGACAGACCAATAAAACAGAGCTTGGCGGGGCCAATGAAGCGTTCGTTATGGAGGATGCTGCGGTTTACCAGACAACAGGTTCCGGCACGGTAGGGGTATTCTTTTTCCTCGATCTGTTGGATGACCTCCCCTTCCAACACCAGCATCAGTTCAAAATAATCGTGGCGGTGCAGCGGACGGGAGCTGAGGGCACGGAATAAAGCATCCATAGAGTTTTCATGCAGCCAGCAGCCATTCGGTGAGAACATCTGAATGCTGTATTGGTCGGTTTCTCCCAGACCGGTACAGGACTCCAGCGTGATCTGCACCGGGGACATGATCTTATAAAAGGTGGAGAGCTGACTGCCCCAGTTTTCAACCTCCAAAATATTCTCATAGCTGGTGGAATCCGGTTTCATGAAAGAGTCTCCTTTTCTGTAATGTGCGAATATGATACAATCCGATGGATGCGGCACACGATGCTGTCATTGTGAAATGTGAACGGAATTGCTAAAATATAGGCACAATACAAAAACATTCTGTAAAAGCTGTGCGGCCGATGGCTTTATTATAGAGTGCTTTTGAAAAAATGTAAAGCGACAGATGCATTCTGTCGCCGCGAATGATACAGCACGTCTTGAAAGGAGAATCCCCATGTCTGCTACTGCAACGACAGAGAAAAAATATCTGAAATGGTATCAGAAGCTGGCCTACGGTTCCGGCGATCTGGCCTCTAACTGCTCCTATGGTCTGGTTTCCAGCTTTGTACTGCTTTATCTGACCGGAACACTGGGTCTGGACAGCGCCATCATTGGCTCTTTGATGCTGGCTTCCAAGGTTCTGGACGGCATCAGCGATGTGATCTTTGGCACCCTGATCGACCGCACCCACTCCAAGCTGGGCAAGGCACGTCCGTGGATGCTGTTTGGTCAGGTAGGTGTTTCCCTCTGCCTGTTTTTGCTGTTTGCCATCCCGGCTGGCAGCACCACCATGCAGTATATCTACTTCTTCATCGTGTACACGGCACTGAACGCAGTGTTCTATACTGCCAACGGCATTGCCTATTCCTCTCTGGTGGCACTGATCACCAAGAACAACAATGAGCGTGTGCAGCTGGGCTCCTTCCGTTTTATGTTTGCGGTCGTCACCAACATCTTTATGGGCTTTGCCGTTACCGGCATGGTGGAGAAGTTCGGCAGCGGTGCCGCAGGCTGGCGTACCACGGCTCTGATCTTCGCGATCGTTGGTCTGGTGGTCAACACCATCAGCTGCCTTGCAGTTAAAGAGCTGCCGGAGGAAGAACTGAGCGGCAACACCAGCGAAGCCGCAGAGGAAGGCAAAGCAGTTGCCGAAGAGAAAAAGCACGGCTTTGCCGAGACCGCTAAGATCCTCGTCCACAACAAGTATTACCTGATGATCCTTGCCATCTACATCGTATACTATATCATGAGCAACCTGACCACCGGTGCCGGTGTGTTCTGCGCCACCTATTACTGGGGCGATGGCAGCCTGCTGGGTCAGTTCTCCATGATGAAGATGTTCCCTGTTATCATCGCACTGGCCTTTGCGCCTGTCCTCATCAAAAAGACCGGCAGTATGCAGAAGGTCAACTTCTGGGGCTACGCCATCAGCAGCGTGCTGGGCATTCCCATGATCTACTTTGCCATGCAGAAGAATCTCTCCATGTTCCTGCTGTTCATGTTCATCAAGGGCATCTTTGCAGGTACCCTCAGCGGCTCTTTGAACGCTCTTATTGCTGAGGCCAGCGGCTACACCACACGCACCACCGGCGTCCACATGGACGGTATGATGTACAGCTGCTCCTCTCTGGGCGTGAAGGTCGGCGGCGGCATCGGTACTGCGGCTGTGGGTTGGCTGTTGAAGCTGGGTGGTTTTGTGGGCACGGCAACGGTCCAGAGCGAAAGTGCCATTCGGATGATCTTCAACCTGTACATCACCTTCCCCTTTGTGATCGGCATCATTATTACAGTGCTGCTGGCTTTCCTGGATGTGGAAAAGGCCAATAAGAAGTGGGATGCTGAACACCAGAAAGAGGCACAGGCATGATTCGACAGAATTTCAACGCAGATTGGACGGTAGAAAAGGGCGATGGCAATTCCCGGATGAATTCCTTTCTGGGAAATACCCAGACCAAAACCGTGCATCTGCCTTACGATGCCATGATCCATGAAGCCCGCACCCCGGACACGAAAAACGGTGCACAGACCGGCTTCTACCCCGGCGGCGAGTACATTTTTCAGAAGCATTTCACCGCACCGCAGGCGTGGCAAGGCAAGCCGGTGTCCCTCGTATTTGAGGGCGTGTACCAGACGGCGCTGGTCTACCTGAACGGCTGGCTGCTGACCCGGAACGTGAACGGCTATGCGGAGTTTACCGTGGAGGCTGGTCCCTACCTGAAATATGGTGCCGACAACCTGCTGAAGGTCATTGCAGATAACAGTCTGGAACCCAACAGCCGCTGGTATACCGGCAGCGGCATCTACCGCCCGGTGCGGCTGCTGGTGGGCAACAAGGTCTATCTGCCGCAGGATACCGTGCGTATCACCACCCGGGAGGCGGACGAGGGCTTTGCCCTGCTGGATGTGACGGCACAGGTGCAGTCTGCCAGCACCGTTACAGAACGGGTGACCCTGCAGCAGACCATCTGCCGGGAGGGCACGGCAGTGCTCACCGACCGGCAAAACCTCCTGCTCCAACCCGGCGAAAGCAGAACCGTCTCCTTCCGGTACTGCGTGGACAGCCCGGCTCTGTGGAGCCCGGAGGACCCCAACCTCTACACCAGCACCATGCAGGTGCTGGAGGGCGAGGAAGAACTGGACCGGGAAGAGACCGGCTTCGGCATCCGTACCCTGAGCATCGATGCAGCGCATGGGGTACGCATCAACGGACAGACCGTCAAGCTACGGGGTGCCTGCATCCACCACGACAACGGCATTCTTGGTGCAGCTACCCTGCCCGATGCCGAGGAGCGCCGCATTCGTCAACTAAAGGAAGCGGGCTTCAACGCCATCCGCTCCTCCCATCACCCGGCAGGGCGGGCGCTGCTGGATGCCTGCGACCGGTACGGTGTGCTGGTAATGGACGAACTGAGCGACGTATGGAACGTGCGGAAAAATCCCTACGACTATGCTCTGTACTTTGAGCAGGACTGGAAGCCCACCATTCAAAAGATGGTGGCCAAGGATTACAACCATCCCAGTGTCATTTTGTACTGTGTGGGCAACGAGATCTCCGAGGCAGGCTCGGAAAGCGGAGCGGAGACCAACCGTCGGCTCTGCAACACCTTCCGGGAGCTGGACCCCACCCGTTACACCACCAACGCCCTCAACGGCCTTATGGCAGCCGGTTACCGCCTGCGGGAGATCATGGGGGATGTGATGCGAAAGTTCCCGGCACAGCCCGGTCCCTCCGGCGGCGATGGCGGCGGCAGCAATGCCCTGAACAGCTTTATGAGCCTGATGTCCGGGGAAAAGGGTGATTACTTTGCCACCCATCCGCTGCTGACTGAGGCGCTGTCCGGCTGCGAGGATTCCTGCGATGTGATCGGTCTGAACTACCTTACCGGACGCCATGTGCTGGAGCATGAACTGCACCCCCACAAGGCAGTGCTAGGCACCGAGACTTACCCAGCAGATATCGTGCGGCTGTGGCGCATCGTGGAGGAGAATCCTCACATGATTGGCGACTTCACATGGGCTGGCTACGATTATCTGGGGGAGGCAGGCTGCGGCATCTTCCATTACGATGGTGGTGCCAACTTCAGCAGCATTTACCCGGAACGCACCGCCTACATTGGAGATCTGGATCTGCTGGGCAACCGCCGCCCCATCAGCTATCTGCGGGAGATCGTTTACGGTCTGCGGAAGGCACCCTATCTGGCAGTGCTGCGAATGGAACACAACGGTCAGACCTCCAGCAAAACGCCTTGGATGTTCAAGGATAACCTTTCCAGTTGGACATGGCCCGGTTTTGAGAGACAGACGGCTTCGGTGGATGTGTACTCCGCCTCGGAGGAGGTGGAGCTGTTCCTGAACGGAGCTTCTCTGGGTCGCCGTGCCATGGTGGATTTTACCGCCACCTACAGTGTGCCCTACACTCCCGGCGAGCTGAAGGCTGTGGGCTATACCGGCGGTGTGTGTGACGGCGAGTTCACGCTGCGCACCGCACAGGATGCACAGATGACCCTTACAGCAGATCGTAAGACCCTGCAAGCCAACGGCGAGGATGCCGCCTTTGTGATGATCCAATTCGTGGATGCAAATGGCACCGCAGATCTGCACACCAAACACACCCTGAAGGTGGAGTTGGAGGGTGCAGGCATTCTGGAAGCCGTAGGCAGCGCAAACCCCTGCTCCGAGGAGCGTTACGACACCCCGGAAAGCGAGACCTTTGACGGCTGCTGTATGGCGGTGATCCGCGCAGGAGAAGCTGCGGGCGAAATTCATCTGACCGTCACAGCAGATGACAGCGTTCAGAAGCAGCTGACGATCCTGATTCAGGAAGCAGAGTGCTGAAGCTCAAAAAGCCGGTGAAGGCTCAAAACAAAAACAGGGTGCGCCCTGCCGGACGCACCCTGCCAAAAGCCACAGACGATAGCGATATGTACAACAGGGAGTTCCCCAGAGCAGAGTTCCCATAAAACAGTATTTGCAAAAGTTCCCTAAATGGGGAAGATTTGGCGTGACTTCGGTCACGCCTTTTCTTTTGCTTCCAGTTCATCCAGAGGGATGTACCCCAGCCCATCGTACTTGATATGGATGTGCTGCACCCGCTTTCCGCTGGACTTATCCGGGGCATCCACATAGATGGCCGACACCAGTTCACGGAGAGCATAAGGGGTGAGTTCTTCAATATGAACGTACTTGTGCGCTTTCTGGACGAACTTTTCAATATTCTCGATCTGCTGTTCCTGTACTTCAATTTCCTGCTGGATGGAGAGAACTTCCTCTTCCAGCTGCTTCTGTTCGGCATCGTAGCTCTGGCTCATCATGTCAAAGCGTTCATCGCTCAGCTTTCCGCTGGCGTTATCCTCGTAGATTTTCATGAACAGCCGTTTGAGGTCTGCAATCCGCTTCTCATTCCGGGCAAGCTGCTTCTTCAGGACGGTCAGCTTTTCGGTGCTTTCCACCCGAAGCTGCTCCTCCATGACCTTGCGGAAGT